>QWCY01002635.1_pt1 | contig 34137 bp, 28 predicted proteins | sample 1972631 | NCBI WGS metagenome assembly QWCY01 (sample SAMN09866696, study PRJNA288562) | Human gut metagenome isolate pre1_stool, whole genome shotgun sequencing... | isolation source: gut | host: Homo sapiens | place: USA: California
TAAGTTTGGAATATAATCCTTATCCCTTTATAATAAGGACTTTGAGTGGATTTCCCGATTTTGAGGTAACGACTTGAAAACCGTGCTATTTTCTGCGTTCTGCCCTGATTTACTTTTCAAGTAACTCTGCGCAAAAGTAGTTATTTAATTTGTTAATGCAAATCAATAGCTACTTTTGTTTTATTCAATTATTCGAATTTGCATATTTCCCAAATCCATATTTTTGCTCTCTTTTTTCAAATGCCACTTTACCTCCTTCAAGTATATCGCAAACATGTTCACGAATCCCTTGTGATTCTAAAATTATTGCTTCTGCAGGATTACATTTTTTAGTCCGTTCTAAAGCTCCATTGATATATTGGAATTTATTATTTCCACAATTATGACTATTAGAGCCTTCTTGATTTGCTACAATTACATTTTCCGCATCAGCACTGACCACTACATTTGAATTATGCGTCACCAAAACAATCTGTCTGTCTTTTTTCTTTGCTTTGATATATTCCACCAACTCTTGATATATGGCACGATTATCCAAGCTATCTTCAGGTTGATCAATCAATATAGGACATTTTTTATCACTGAATTCAAGAAGCAATTTTAAAATAACAAATGCTTGTTTACCTTCAGACATCATTTCAAATAAATCACCTTGATATGACAATTGATATGATAAAGCATACCAATTTTTTGAAAAGAATTCACTGGCTACGTTAGGTGAAGCGTACGAATTTTTAAATTCAATTTTTTCATTAAGCAAATCTTTGATTAGGGTATATGCTTGAGTTTCTATATCAGAATCATAACGAGATACTAAGTTCGCTATATATTGCTGCCGTTCTATTCCACGTAAATTACACCGAGATTCCAAAAAAGATTTCATTTCTTCTTTTTGGAATTCCTTTGTTACAGATATAGATAACCCATCATACTCTACTTTGAGACTATCAACTAATTTGTCAATTTCTTTTTTATATTCTATGTGTCTGTTTACAATTTCTTTTACGAATTGTTGTATTTGAGTATATAAAGAGTTTTTCTTAGCTTCCAAATTATTTATTTCAGCAAGCACTTTCTCTTCTTCTTTTATTCGCAGCAAAACAGATTGTAATTCTTTATTGTCTTTATAAAATTGCTCTCCGCGTTTGTAAATGTCTGCTTCCAATATTGCTGTTTTTTCTATCAATAATTGCTGTTTGGCAGCACCAGTTTTATCAATAAACTCATCCACAATACTTGTCCACTCGGTTTCTGTTCTAATACGCAAACCATTAAAAAGCCTTGAAACTTCGGAGCTATTTGTCCTAAATGATAGAGAGTCAAAAGAATTAAGTCCTTCAAAGTTATGTATTATAGGAGTAATTGTTCGTAGCTTTTGAAACAATTTGATATCCGATTCTGCTAGATTAATATCTTTCTCTTTTATTGAAAGTTGTGCTAATAAACCATTGTATGTTTCTATTTCTGTCTCTGTTAGAATGCTACTTTTTTGTAATGTGCTTGCACTTTCTTTTAATAGTTGCAATTGTTGTTCAACTCCTGACTTATTTCCTTTCTCTCTAAGATTATTGAGCAATTGGAAATATTCCTTTTTCAATTGAAACAAATTAAACACAGATGAGGTTACCTCTCTTTCTATCAAAGTATTTGCTTCAGAATAATTTGACAACAAACCTTCTGAATCCTTGGAACGTAATATGTTTTCGACCAGTTCATTGGTTTGCTTTCTTGAACATGCTATATTGTGCATGTAATTCTGTTTATAGTAATCTATTTTATGCCCAGTTTCATCTCCTCCATCTTTCCATCGTATTTTAACTCCTTTAAGATGCTGGTGAATATAATCCTTTTCATCTACTAACGTTGCATCATGTTTTGCAGCAATTGCTTTTAACAAAGAAGATTTGCCTGTAGAACGCCCTCCAATAATAGTATTCAAATTAGGATTCAGATGTATTGTTCCCTGCCAAAAACCATCTTCATTCAATGTTATAGATTCAATGATTTGGTATAAATTCTTTTCATCAGGTATGCTTTGTTGAATTTTTACACGTTCCTCTGGTTCGTATAAAACTTGCATTAGTCCTTCAAATGTTGGTTCTGCTTTAACCCAGCAGCTTAACCCATTGGGAAAAACACATAATGAATCCAAAGAATGGGCATCAGAACCACATACACATGGTTTAAGTGTTTTAAATTCATTAAGATAATCTTCCAGTGTAGCATGTTTTTTCCCCAATCCGAAGTCTATAGTTCCTCTATTTGTAGCAAAAAACATATTTGCCACTTGGTAAAAATATTTTCGAACCATATGGTCTTGACCTCGCCATGAAATCTTTGACAAATCCTCATCAACAGGTATTGCAACAATATACTTCCCTTCAAATTTATCCTTATGCTTAGATAGAATTTCTGTTATTTGTTGCTCATCAATAACAGCGGTAGTGCAGCCCACTGTAAAATCAGACCCTTTGAACTCACCTTGTTGCTCTTTAATGCTTCTTCCATGTTCTTCAATATTTCGCCTTTTAAGTTTTCTTTTATTGGGAGTATCGAATGGCAATCCCTCATAAACAAATTCTATCTCATGTAGGAAATTTTCTTCTATGTCCTCAATTGCAACTTCGTTGGAAAAGATTATGTGATAGTTAATTCGACTTCCATTTACTATTGTTTTTAATCTAAATTCGATATTAGGGAAAATTGCAATATTTTTTATTGCCGAGATTTCTGCCGGCGTAAACAATGATTTCATTTTTTGGTCATTGCTTAAATAATCCGTTAACAACTTCTTATAGCCATCAATTGTAAAATAATCCGTAATCCCGATAACTGCAATGTTGTTTGCAATAACACTTTTAAAAAGAGATTGAACATATTTGTCCCAATCATTCCCAAACTGATTTGCCATACCAGATTCAGGAGTGTGTATATGCAAATCCCATTTATTCCATTCTGAACCTTTATAATGATGCATAATGATTTATCCTATTTTAATCTAACTTGAAAATTGAGTTTGAACGAAAGAGTACCATCATGTTCTTTGATTATTGAAGCATATTCATGACGAGTGGTACTTGAACGCTCCAAATACGCATTGGAGAATAGATAGTCTTCAAAACGATTACGGTCATAGAAATGATAGCAAAGGATTTCTCCATCTTTCTTTACGACCAAATAGCCCCCGTTTGCATCAAATTTACCACTCCATGCGGTCGCTGGCATCATGCCTAATGCAGCCGAAGTTAAAAGATGCTTAATCTTGTAGGCATAAAATGGAGACGCTTGTTCTGTATCATATCCCAAAGGATTAACTTCTGTAATGTGTTCTGCCAATTCTTTCAATGTGGATACGCCACTATTCAACTGTTCTAAAAGCAAATGGGCAATAATGGAAGGCAAATCTCCATCAAGCATAACAAGATTATTGCGGAATGTCTGATTATCAACTTTATCAAATTCCAAAGTTCCACCTTTCTTTTTAATTGCATTTACTCTGTCTATAACCTTGTTCCGCTTAGGATTTAATGAATTAATATCGGCAATGTCTTTATCAGAGAGACAGGCACCATGAATCTTAAAATTAAAGTTCGTGGCTTTACTTGCATTTAACAATGTTGAATCGCCTCCCAGTTGGGATTTTATACTGAAACCCATTTCGGAGTTTATCTTGGTTCTACGGTCATGCAAAATAATTCGTATGTCTGTTTTGTCTGATGATTTCGCCTTCAAGGAATGACAATAAATGCGATTCATGAAAGATTCAATTTGCGGTATGGGAAACGCCCCGTCATTTTCGTTAATTGCCTTCAATAGATTCTCTGCTTCCGATAAAAAATCCGATGCCGAAATACGTAATAATTCTTCTCCTTCAGGCGTTTGAATTACCACATCTTTATCTTGTAACCTGTAATTGAATCTGCCTTCTTTTTCTTGACGAAGAATCATTATGATTGGATAGAACAAATCTTGAATTTTATTCAAGTTATGGTCACCTGCATAAACTTTACCTTCACCCAATAATTTGAGCAAAGTATATACTTCACTCCATTCTCCTTTATTTCCTGTCAGTGCCATATTTCTTGGATTTTGAGAGGTTTATTCTTTTGATTATTTCCTGTGCAGTTGCTTGAATTGCAGGTACGGCAACAGAATTTCCAAATTGTTTATATGCAGAAGCATCGGCAACTCCAATTATAAAATTATCAGGGAAACCTTGTAGCCGTGCCCATTCTCGTGGTGTCATTCTTCGTAATCCATCACGATTTATCTCCCCCTTGATATTTGTTACAGGAGTAAAATCTTCAAGGCGATTATCAATTACAAGATTGCGTTCGCGCCCCATACCACCAACTACAATAGCGTTTGCAACGCCATCATCTGGTATTATCTCATAACCGAAGCCATTACCTTTTGCAGCATGTCTTTCTTTGTGGGCAACAAGTGTCTTCACATATTGAGTCGATAGATAATACTTAGCCGAAACAGTATCTTTTTCTTTTATATCTGCAAATGTTTTGGTTGTATCAGTTGGAATCGGGTATGTAAATTCGTTTACGTTTTGGTCTTTTCTAAACCCAACAATATAAACTCTTTCACGGTGTTGCGGAACTCCAAAATTCATTGCATTTACAATTTGAGGTTCTGGAACGTAATAATCTAAATCTTCCCTTAAAACTTTTAGTATCGTTTGGATAGTTTTTCCTTTATCATGAATAAGCAGACCTTTAACATTCTCCAAGAAGAATGCTTTCGGACGCTTTCTACGTATAATTTCCGCTACATCAAAAAACAAAGTACCTCTTGTTTCTTCAAATCCAAGTCGTTTCCCTGCCAACGAAAATGCCTGACAAGGAAATCCGGCACACAAAACATCAAAATCATCGGGAATAAATGATTTGGTGGTTTCTTTGGTAATGTCCCCAAATGGAACTTCTCCGTAGTTTAATAAATATGTTTTTTGAGCCTGAGTGTCCCATTCAGATGAAAACACACATTTTCCACCAAGATTCTGCATCGCCATTCTGAATCCACCAATTCCTGCGAACAAATCAATGAATGTAAATTTAGGATTATCTATAGGCAAGAACGGCACAGAGAACAAATCGGAAAACAGAGAATATTGGACACAAACATCAGAAACGCATCTTTCTTCAATTTGCTTATTGTGGATATTATATATGTCTTCTATCAATCCCTCTGCTTTAAATTCATACGGTTTAGCATATTTATATCCTTGGTTATGCAAATAATGAGAAACTATTGCCATTTGCTCATCAAATGCCATAATAGTCCCATCTTCGTTCAAAGAATGCGGACCATACATTTGCATAACCACCTTATTACCGCCACACATTTTTGTGATGGCGATTTTTTCGGAAGTTTTATTCTCTGTATTCATATAATTCAAAATTCTATTTAAACATTTATCAGGTTCTTTGGTAATGTCTGTTTCCCAGAATCGGAAAACTTTCCAACCTTGTTTCTGCAATTCGGTATTGACCTCTTTATCTCGCTCAATATTTCGTTCAATTTTAGAGTGCCAAAACTCGCAATTACTTTTATGGTCATTTTTCCTTATCTCCCAATTTCTACCATGCCAAAATTCACCATCGCAAAATATCGCAATTTTATGACCTTTGATTACAAAATCCGGTTTTCCAAATACGGATGTGTCATTTTTGCGATACCTTACTCCTGCATTCCAAAGCAATTTACCAAATAGAAGTTCCAATTTGGTGCCTTTGCCCTTATTTGCGGCCAAGATCAGCAGATAATAATAGAAAAGAATGCAACTTTGCTCATTTTAATATGTTGTATTGGCAAAAACGGCTCTTTACACAAAGAAATAATACGGACAACAAGCACTCTTAAAAGCCTTGCTATCCGCAAAAATGAGAATTATATCTTAATATCCCGATTCTGTCTCTTTGTTGGTATTCCTAATGCTTCCCTAAACTCGTCTTTCTTTCGTCTGAACCAATTGACATGCGAAACACCGTCTATATTGAGGTCAAATTTTCCCTCCGTATTCTGTTTGAGAGAACAAACTGCACCGTCAGCCTTGAAATGCTGGTTGAACTCACGGGAATATAGTTCACCTCTAATGGAAACATCCTTGAACGTGCATAGTTTTCTAATGACGGCATCACCAAAGTTTAGAGTATCACGAAGGAACTTTATTGTCGGTATCAGCTTCTCCACATATGGAAAATAGCGTTTGACGAAATCCACGAACTCGGACAACTTGCGGTTCTGTTGTTCGTATGTACTTTTCATTTCCTGTATCTGTTTGATATGCCGTTCCTCTTTTCGTTGGGCATCCTCTTCTAGTTCAATGATTCGATTCCGTAAGGTTACATTTTGTCTCTCCAATGTCTTGACCTTATTACTTCCGAAAAGAGAACCGACACTTTCGGCAATGTTGGTGGCTGCGATTGTGGCTGCACCTTTCAGTTTCTCTGTCTGTACTTCTTTCTTGGCTCGCCTGAGTTCTTCCTGTACCGTTTCCTTGCGGTCTCGAAGTTGCCCTATGTCTGTTCGTAACTGTTCCGTCTGCTGCATCAAATCACGGTAATACTGCCGTGTGGAGATATGCTTCGCTTCCGAACCGTCAATGCCACGCTGCAACCCGTAACCGCTCATGGCTTGGGCATAGGTGTCCTGATAGGATTTGAGTTTGGCACGTGTCATAATCTCATCGGCACACAGTCGGGCTGTATCGGTCGGTTTCTTGCGGTATCGTTTTTTAACCTGTTCCTCCTTCTTCTTGCGCTTGCGCTCACCTTTAACTATCGGGACAAGGGTGGCGTGTATGTGCGGTGTCTGCTCGTCCATGTGCAGGACTGCCGACACGATGTTCTCCCTGCCGAATGTGTCGGCAAGGTATTTCAGATTGTCGTTGCACCACTCGTCAAGTCTGCCCTCGTTGGTGATACGTTCCATATCCTCGTGCGTTCCCGTTAGCAGGACACGGATAGCCCTCACTTGGTTGTTACCGATTTTGCGCATCAGTCCTGCGGTGTCCAGTCGGTGCTGTATGGCTTGCGTCCTGTTCTCCGCACCGTCAGGAAACTTTATCAGCTCCCGATTGAGGTGCGTCCTGCTCTCATCGGCATTCTTCGGTTTGATGGTGCGCTCTATGTGCGCTGACATGGCGGCATCCGTTCCGCTTGTCTTCTCCATGTGTAATACTGCATAACCCATATAATAATCCTTTTTTAGCTTGTGAAACAATGGTTGATGTTCTACTCCTGTACGGCTTCTGCCGTTGGCTTTGGAGAGTCCAGAGAGGTGTAACCTCTTTGGCTTATTGGGGAATTTTCAGCGTTGCTTGCAATGCGGCTCGGACAAATTCCCTAATAAGCTACGGCATTTTCCGTTGGTAAATATCCGTGTGGCTGCAAGCATACCTTTCTCTACATCTTCAGCCCTCGTTTTTTCGGTGGCTGCATCATCCGCCTTGCGGATTGGACTTGCTTCTCCTGTTTCATCGGCTCTGCCGATTGGGACAAGGGCTTACCGCACAGGTAGTCGTTCAGGTCTTTGTGCCCGTTATAGTTTTGAGAGAAGTCTCTGATACGTCCGGCAAACTCTCCTGCCAGTTCCCAATACGCTTTCCGTCCTGCCTCGTCATTGTCGAGCAGACAGTGTATGCGCTCGTACCCGTGCAGCACGTCTATGGCTTTGGATACATTGGAAACGGAATTGAGAATAACGTAATCCTGCCTGTCAAGGTTGGGCATGGTCGGGCAGTTCTTCATCCGCAAGGTGAGGAATGAAAGATAGTCCGTCATTCCCTCGAATACGAGGCATTTCTCCCTCGGCTCTCCCGACTGTCTGATATGGCTGATGTCCTTCGGTGCGATGCAACCCTTGAAGAAACGGTTGCGCACTTCATAGCCTCCAGCCACATTCGGGAACCCGATGGCGAAATAAGGCTTGCCGTTGTGGACGAAGTGCAGTTCCTTACATTCAACCCGTGCCAATGCGGTGTTTATTCCACGTTCCTGCAAGTAGCGGAGCAATGCAGGGTGCGTGAGTTCTCTCACCTCCAAATGTTGGAAACTCGGTTCGGATGCCTGCTGGCGAAAAGAGAAAGACACGGGACGGACGTGCGGTGCTTGCTCCGCTATCTTGTTAAGCAGATAAGGCACATAGTCCGAACCGTAAAGTTCCTGCGCCAATGCGATGATGTTGCCGCCCTTGCCTGTTCCGAAGTCGTACCATTGGTTGAGTTCGGCGTTCACCTTGAACGATGCTTCAGCTTCCTCCCTGAACGGGGATTTGTACCAAAGGCTTTTGCCCTGCTGCTTGACGGGACTGTAGCCCAAACTTTGCAGATAGTCTGCGATGCGTATCTTCTTTGCTTCCTGTGTAGTCATAATCTTCCTATGGTTTTAATGGTTAATGAAAATCGTTGATTCGTTGAATGGTATATGTAATATGTTTATATCCATATAAATAGGTTCTCAACATCCGCTCAACAAACCACTCACCAAAAGAGAAACCGACAATAGGTCGTGGTTTTATGCTCAACTTCTCTTTTGGTCTGTTGAGATTTTGTTGAGAATGTATATTGCTTATTATCAGTATGATTATATCATTATTCAACAATTCAACAAAAAGACAATGGATTTACAGCGTTTCAAGTTGCTGCCTTGTGACGGTATAGAAGCGTCCCACTCTCCTTATCGGCTCATACCGACACTCCCGATTGTAGTTAAGCTGATAAGTGATGTATGTCAATCCGTTCGGTGCGGGCGTGAGCTTCCAGCATTCCTGCAATACTTTCCTCACTTGGTACTTCTCCGCCTTGACATACGTGTTTGCCAACAACGTGAGAATGTCGTTGCAGCAAAAAGAGAAAGTTTCGATACCCGTGCTTGCCATGATGTCAAGGATGAGTTCGCACATCTCTATCTCCAATCGGTTGCGGTTGCTGCGGATTATCTTCTGCAAGGCTTCGGTATGCAGCAACGACGGTGCAAACCACATACGGCTTTCTTTCTCGGTGGATAGCTGCCTGTGCTGCAAATGGTAGAGGAAAGCAGGTATTTCCGCTTTCAACTTTTGCAGGAAGTCAGTATCGTCCGACTGCAAGCGGTCTATCTTGCGCACCCAATAGCGTGTTTCCCCTGCGTCTATGATGACGGGCAGATACTCGTTGTTGGAACATAATACGAACTTGGCGAAGAACGCTATCTCGTCACGGTCTTTGCCTTTGGCTTCCACCTTATAGGACAACGTGGTACTCAGGTTCTTCAACCGTTCGCTGTCCTCCCTACGGCTTAACAACACTTCATCCACCACGATAAGCAGCTTCCCTGCCCAATCTGAATTGAACTGGCTGCGGAAATCCTCGTTGGTGTTGAATGTCAAGTTGTTCTGAAACAAGGCTTTCAGGAAGTTCAGGAACGTGCTTTTGCCAGTGTTGCGTTCTTCCGACACCAACAACAGGATGGGCAGTTTTTGAACGGGTTGCAGGTATAGCAGTTGCAGGTAGTCCATTCCCAACTCGTATTGCTCCCCGAAGATGTGCCGTACCAAAGATTGGATAGAGGGGAAGACACCCTCCATCGGCTTGTGGTCTATCGGTTCATAGAGGTTCAGGAACTTGTCCACCACAGGACGGTAATTCACATGGTCGGGAACCGTGCAGAATCCGTCATACTTGGGGACGGTGGCGAGATAGTGTTTGCCATAGTCCTGCCGCAGGGTTTCGTTGTTCCACACGATGCGTTTCTTCACATAGCCGCCATTCAGTCGGGGCTGGTTCACTAACTTGTAGAGGGTTGTACCCACTCGGATAAACTCCTCTTTGCCAATGTCTGATTTACTCATTGTTCATACGCTTAAATGGTTGATAAATAATCGTATGCAAAATTAGAGTGAGCCGCTTGAAACCTTGATACGCAAATCACGGCAGAATGGCGCAAAAAACACACGGAATGAAAAACTTGCAGTATATCGGAGAACATAACCATAAGAAATCCCGAAAAAACAACCGTTATAGAGGGGTGCTTCTTCGGGATTGCCACATTCCTGTAAATGAATGACAATACGCCTACTCAATTATGTATATGGATACATTGTCGGCAATGGGAATACGCATTGGTTTCATTACTTCATGTCGTCATATCTATATATTTTATGCCTGATATTCAGATATTTTTATGCAATTACCCAGCGAAAAGAAGATGCTTGTTTTCTCTTTTCGCAAGTACAGTCTTTCAATTAAGGCTTTGCGTACCCGTTTTGCCCCGTATGAGTTGATGCGGAAAGCGAGGACGATAGCCATTTCAAGGCTGTAAACATCCATGTGGCATTTGTCCGATAGGTGGATATACCGTTGCGCCTCATACTCTTTCAGTATTCCGCTTTTATATACTGCTTTGATTGCGGCACGGACGGTTGGGGCGATAACCCCGAACAGGCTGACAAGTTCCTCTTCGCTCATCCATACAATTTCACTCGGTATAGTTATTGTACCGTGTTCTGTGATTTCGATGATATTCCTTTTCATTGTCCTGCCATTGATACGTTGTTAAACGATTGGTTCAGCCTGTTGCCGAGCATGGTAAGGTCGTTATCCAACTTCTGCGTGGTTATTTTTGCGTAGATTTGGGTCGTGACTATGTTCGTATGCCCCAAAACACGGCTCACGCTCTCAATCGGCATACCCATGCTCAAGGCAAGGGTGGCGAATCCATGTCTTGCACAATGAAACGAGATGTCCTTTGTTATCCCACACTCTTTCATCACCTTTTTCAGCGGTTTGCAGATAGACCAGTAGTTGAGATTGGGGAAAACGAGGTTATCCTCCTGCAAGGGGCGGTAACGCTCTATTATCTGCAAAGGTATATCCAGCAGTTTCACTTGGAACGGCACTTTTGTCTTGTGCCGTTTTGACAATATCCACTTCTCACCGTTCACTTCCACGATGTTGTCATAGGTCAGTTCCTTGATGTCCACGAAAGAGAGGGCGGTGAAGCTGGCGAAGACGAAAATATCACGGATATAGGACAGTTTTGCATCCCCGAACTCGTGTGCCATCAACGCTTTCAGCTCATCTTCCGTCAGGTATTCACGCTCCTTTACATTCGGGCTGATGTGGAACTGGGCAAACGGATTTCTCGGTATCAGTCCGTTGAAATGCGCACGCATCACTACACCTTTCAGCCACATACACTTTTCCCATATCGTCCCGTTGTGTAGTCCCGCTTCCGTTGAGAGGTAGGCGGCAAACTCCTTGATGAAGTCGGGCGTAATCTCCAGCATGGACATATCAGTCCGTCTGTAGAAAGACTTGATGAACGCTGCCACATGGTTTCTTGCCCTCACTCGTGAGTGGTAGGTTGCCATTACTCTGTCCTTGCCGACACGCTTTTTGAAAACCTCGTTTTCACGGTCGAATGCTTTGAGCAGCGTCTCGTACTCGCTGCCGATTCCCTGATACGCATTGCGCACCATTTCCGCAGTCACGAACGCCTCACGGTCGGATAGGCGTTGGTAGTGCTTGATGATTTGAGCCTTGATGTTGTCCAATGCCAAATTGATGTCCCGTGCCTCCTTGCTCTTGCCTTTGGCTCGGTTGCCCTTGATGTCCCAAAGCGTTTTCGGGACACTCTGCTTGCAACTGAACTGCGCCACAAGATTTATCGTATCTTTGTCCCCGAATTAAGGCGTTCTTTGTATATTGCAAAATACAGAAACGGGCAGAAGTCCGCTCGTTTCCATATTGTTACCTGTATAATATAGGTAAACGCCCAAATTCTTGATTTTCAATCAAAGTCCAATTTAGAGCGAGTTATACGTTTTTAACATTCCATCTAAAACTTGCCTATTTTATTTATTTTATCAAGAACAAAAAGAAAGTGTTGATTACAATCAATAGCAATTAAATTAATGGGTGGCATTATACCATCGTGTATATATTTTTGGATTTGAAAGTCTATTACTACTAGGATCAGAAGTAGTAATACCAGAATAATGATTAATGGGCAATATTCCTTTAAAAGCAGAATAGTATTGTGGAGTATGACATTTGAATAATATTGTTTTCCTCAATTGATTTGAAAATTCATCAAGAAGCACAATATCATTACAAATCTTATTAATATAGTCTTCAAACACAGTGGTTTATATTTGATTTTTCATCGTTTCTCTATCCTTTTTATAGATTTGATAACTATTCACGAAGTTCTGCCACACGATATAGGCGGTCGGAGCGATCGAGGAGATCGGGTTCAGAAACGACTGGGCCATCCACACGGCGAGCACCGTATTCTTCTGTCCCAACGACTGCCCGCCCGCTGCGGCATCACCGTAACGGCGTCCCAGCATCCGTCCCACTCCGAACTGAACCACGCAGATCACCATCGCAACGAGTCCCAGTGCGATTTCGGTCCAGGGTTCGGCGTTCTCCAGGTCGATGATAAAAGCGGTCGTGCGGCCGATGACGACAACCAGCGACACCAACCACATATAAAACGAAATCTGGCTGTGCTTCGATACCCAGAACGCCGCTCCCGGCAGGAATTTTCGGCACAACTGGGCGCAGACGAACGGTAGCACCAGCACCGGTCCCACGCGGGAGAGAATCGCCAGAAACGTAGCATGGTCGGCCCCTACGAACGAAAGCAGCATCGGAGCCACCAAAGCGATGACCATATTGCAGATCAGACTGTACGTGGCCATCGTGGTTACGTTGGCCCCCAACATACCGCCGATCACCACGGCTGCCATGGCCACCGGAGCCAGGACACAGATCATGGCCCCCTGCGCCAACAACGGATCGAACCATACGAGCGACAGATAAACCGCGACGCTGCCCACGATCTGAAATGCCAGCAGCCAGACATGCAGCATCTTCAATCGCATCTGCCGGGGCTTCACCCGACAAAAAGTGAAAAACAGCATCAGAAAGATCAGCGTCGGGGTAATCATCCCGTTCGACATACTCTCGGCAGCCGTCACCGGACGGCATAACAAAGCCCCGACCACCATACCCATCGGCATAGCGATCGTCTTGACATTCCGATGCAGGGAGTGCAACAAACTCATTTCCGCGGAATATTGTCAGCTCAAGAAATTATTTAAGCAAGAAGCTCTTTTACTTTGGCCGATATATCCTTACCATCAGCCATACCTGCCAATTTTTTCGATGCGACACCCATCACCTTCCCCATCTCTTTCATCGAGGTTGCACCGACCTCGGCGATGATCGACCGGACGGCCTCGGTCAATTCCTCGCCGGTCATCTGTTTGGGCAGGAACGTCTGCAACACGGCGACCTGGGCCGACTCTTCGGCAGCCAGATCGGGACGGTTCTGCTGCGCATATACCGCAGCCGACTCGGCCCCCTGCTTGGCCAGCTTCGCAATGATCTTCAGCACCTCGGCATCGGACAATTCGGTGATACCCGCCGAAGCGGTCTTCGCCTCGATGATATACTTCTTCACGTTGCGCAACGTCGTAAGACGTACGGTATCCTTGGCCTTCATAGCCTCCATGATTCCTTTGGAAATTTCCTGTTCTAAAGCCATAATATTAACTATTTTAAGTCTGTTTATCTATCTTTTATATTCAATTATCCGACGCCGGTTTCGGACGCCGCTCGACAAGCAGCGACATTCCGATTACGGTAAACAGCGCGTTGTAGGCGATCAATTCGAAGCCGATGTGGTAGTCGTACTTATATGCGACGAAACTTTGCAGGGCGACCGACAGCAACGGAGCCGCGAAAGCCACCAGCGGAACCCAGCGGTCACGAATCCGCCGCCGGGTGCAGATGCCGAATGCGAACATTCCCAGAATAGGCCCGTACGTATAACCCGCGACCTTGAAAATCAAGTTAATCACGCTGTCATTACCGAACCGGCCGAAAAAGAGGACCACGCACCCCATCACGAGCGCCATTACGACATGCACCCCGATACGCACCTGCGTCAGCCGCCCTTCGCCCCAACGCTTCGGACCGCGCAAGATATCCACGGTGAACGAAGTCGTCAATGCCGTCATGGCAGCCCCGGCAGATGAATAGGTACTCGATATAAGCCCCACAACGAACATAATACCAACGGCAAGCGGCAATCCAGCGTTCACGGCGACTACGGCGAACAGTTGATCGCCCTTCTCGGGCATCGGCAGACCGGCATGTTCCGCATAGAGGTAGAGCAGCACGCCGAGCACCAGAAAAAGCAGGATCACCGCCATTTGGCTGAAAGCCGTAATCACGATATTGATCTGCGAATCCCAAGGTGAGCGGCAGCTCAAGTTCCGCTGCATCATATCCTGATCCAAACCGGTCATAGCGACCAGCGTGAAGACACCTCCGAAAAACATTTTCCAAAAATAACGGGCCGACCCGGCATCCTCGAAAAAGAAGATGCGCGACATCGGCGAATCGCAAACGGCCTGCACGACTCCGGCCGATGTCAGACCGAGGCTCCGCATGATAAAGACGATGCAGAGCACGATACTCCCCACCAGACAACACGTATGCAGAATATCCGTCCAGACGACCGAACGGACACCGCCCCGCCAGGTATAGAGCCAGACCAATCCGACCAGGAAAGCCGCATTGACCGCGAACGGCACGCCGAACGGGTCGAACACCAGCACCTGCAGCACGGTGCAGACGACGTAAACTTTCAATGCTGCGGCGAACATTTTGGATATGAAAAAGAACCAGGCCCCCGTAAGGTGGGTCGTCATACCGAAACGTCCGTCGAGATATTCGTACAGGGAAACGACCTTCAGCCGGTAGAAAAGCGGAATCAGCACGAAGGCGATCACCATCTGCCCGACGGTAAAGCCCAGCACCATTTGCAGGTAGGAGAACGAATCGGCCGCAACCGACCCCGGCACCGACACGAAAGTTATGCCCGACATCGCCGCCCCGACCATTGCCAGAGCCGCCACATACCAGGGATTCTCCCGGTTACCGGTAAAAAAGCCCGTGTTCGACACCCGCCTTCCGGCGATTCCCGCAACGACGAAAAGCATCGCGATATACCCGAGCACGGTGAGCAGTACGGCCGTAGGAGTCATTGTAAATCGTAAATTTTCCGAAAATGAGTAACGGACAAGGCCACGCTCCTCCCGCGAATCGTCAAAATATCCCCGAAAGGATCGACGCCTGTCCTACGAATGACAAAGATACGAATAAGCCGAGTGCAAAAGCAAATTTTATTTGTATTTTGCCGAGGCGAAGTATCTAAAACAAAATAAAAAGGCAGCGACACGATCCGGAATCCCAGATACGAAATTCGAAAAATCTGTTCCCGCATAAGGTTCGACATCTCTTTCGGAACCGGCGGCACGAATTCCCACGCTCCCGCATTCCCCGAAACCCGGTCAGGAACAGAGGCAAATCCGGTGTCCGGAACCGACTCTCGGCAACACGCCGTAACCTATTGTTTCACAACGATTAAAAAAATCCATTCGACGCCTTTTTCCGCTTCGTTAGAAACGATAATCGGGGCAGAAATTATTTATTAAAAATTTTTGCACAAAATTTGGAAATCCAAATTTGTTCACTATATTTGTTATTCGAATAACAATACGGCTCTTCCCCGAAAAAAGCGGGGCGAGCCCAAAGGAAGGGAAACAACCATTAAAAATTCAATACAATGGCCAAATCATTAAAAATCAGAGATCTTACGTTGCGTGACGGCCAACAGTCGTCTTTCGCTACACGAATGAACCAGGCCCAAATCGACCGCTGCCTTCCTTTCTACAAGGATGCGAACTTTTACGCCATGGAAGTTTGGGGCGGCGCAGTGCCCGACTCGGTAATGCGCTACCTGAACGAAAATCCCTGGACCCGCCTGGAAACCATTCACAAGGCAATCGGAAACGTATCGAAGCTCACGGCCCTTTCGCGCGGCCGCAACCTCTTCGGATACGCCCCCTATACGGACGAAATCATCGACGGCTTCTGCCGTAACTCGATTCAGAGCGGCTTGGGCATCATGCGTATCTTCGATGCCCTGAACGACGTGAATAACGTTAAATCGACCGTAAAATACGTGAAGCAGTACGGCGGTATCGCCGACTGTGCGGTATGTTATACGGTCGATCCGAAATATCCGGAAATCGGGTTCTTCGGCAAACTGATGGGCAAGAAGAACCCGAAGCCGGTATTCACGGACGAATACTTCCTCTCGAAAGCCAAGCAGATGGAGGCGCTGGGAGCCGATATGATCACGATCAAGGATATGTCGGGTCTGATCCCGCCCCACCGCGTGAGCAAACTGGTGAAGCTCTTCAAGCAGAATCTGAATGTCCCCATCGATTTCCACACCCACTGCACCCCGGGCTACGGTCTGGCATCGGTGCTGGCGGCGATCGTCGCAGGAGTCGATATCGTCGATACCAACTGCTGGTACTTCAGCGGCGGTACGGGAGCGCCGGCTATCGAGTTGATCTACGTCTTCTGCAAGAAACTGGGGATCGATACGGGAGTCAATATGGAGGCCGTTGCCAAAATCAACACCCAGCTCAAGGAGATCCGCAAAGAGCTCGAAATTTCGGTCTTCGGCAAAGAGAAGCCTATGCCGAAGCCTTTCAACCCGCTCACCGACGAACTTCCGAAGGAGATCGACGCCGAATTCGACCGTGCGATCAAAGCAGCGCAAGCGGACGACGAAGAGACGCTGCTCGACGCCTGCCACAAGATCGAGGCCCATTTCGGATTCCCGGCACCGAACGAACTGGTCAAGAAGGCCGAAATCCCGGGCGGCATGTACTCCAACATGGTGGCACAGCTCCAGCAGCTCAAGGCCGAAGAAATTTTGCCCCGCGCCATGGAGTTGATCCCGACCGTACGTCTGGCCGCAGGTCTGCCGCCGCTGGTGACCCCGACCTCGCAGATCGTGGGTGCCCAGGCCGTAAGCTGCGCATTGGACGAAAAGGCCGGGCGGCCGATGTACACGACCAAGAGTTCGCAATTCGTTGCCCTTGTAAAAGGTGAATACGGTGAAACGCCGGTGAAGATCGACCCCGAATTCCGGTTCAAGATCTGCGGTGTACGCGAAGAGATTCCCTACGATACGTCGAAATACCAAATGCAGTCCAATCCCGAACTGCCCGAAGCAGGAGGCGTAAAGCTCGCTGCCAATGAAAAAGAGGTGCTTCTGCTCGAGCTCTTCCCGATGGTTGCCAAGACGTTCCTCACCGACCAGAAGAAGAAAGCCTACGAAGCGACGGCAGCCAAAGACGCTCCGAAAACGGCCGCCCAGAGCGAACACAAGGTCGAAGCCAAAGCCATCACGGGCCACAAGGTGACCGCTCCCCTGCCGGGCAAGGTCATCGCCCTGAAGGTGAAGGTCGGCGACAAGGTAAAAGCCGGACAGGAGGTGGTTATCCTCGAGGCGATGAAGATGGAAAACTCGATCACCAGCGACGTGGCGGGTACGATCAAACAGATTCTCGTACAGGAAGGCGACAACGTCGCAACCGATGCCATCCTGATAGAAGTGGAAGAATAACTCTCTTCCGGAATATATCACCGACCGGTCCCCGAAAAATCAGCGGGACCGGTTTTTCTTTTTGCAAATAAATAAAATAGTATCTTTGATTTCTTCGCCTCGGCAAAATGCAAATAAAATTTGCTTTTGCACTCGGCTTATTCGTATCTTTGTATATTATCGTATTGCATTTGCCACAATTAACCTTAAAAATCAACGTATATGTCTTTTTTCAAAGAATTTCGGGAATTTGCCCTCAAGGGCAACGTAATGGACATGGCTGTCGGCGTAATCATCGGCGGTGCGTTCGGAAAAATCGTTTCATCGTTGGTCAATGACATCCTGATGCCGCCCATCGGCGCCCTGATCGGCAATACGGACTTCTCGTCGCTGCGGCTCGACATCAGCAAGGTGCGCGACCTCTCCTCGAAAGCGACACACGTAGTGACCGACGCAATCGGGTCGGGTACGGCGGAGAGTGTTCCTGCGGAACCGATCTGGTGGAATTACGGCGCATTCATCCAACAGTGCGTGGATTTCGCTATCCTGGCCTTCTGCGTCTTTCTGATGGTCAAGATGATGAACAAGCTGATGAAGAAAAAACAGGAAGCCGCGCCGGCACCGGTGCCGGAACCGTCCAAGGAGGAGTTGTTGCTTACGGAGATTCGGGACCTGCTCCGGGAACAAAAAAAATAATCCGTCCGAAAGCGGATCCCATGCGCAAAGTCCGACTCCGATCAAGAGTCGGACTTTCTGTTGCGCGTATAAATCTGAGTGACATACACCGTGAAAATCGGGAACATCATCATTCCCAACGTAGGGAGCAACACCGTCAATATCTTACCGACGGCCGTCACGGCAAAGATATCGGCACCGACAGTCGTAAGGTTCATACTGGCCCACCAGATCGCATCGCCGAAATCGTGCAACGCAGGATTGACTTCGATCTCGTAATCATAAAAAATCAAAGCGGCGAAATAGGTGAACACCAACATCGACAAGACGTAGGAGGTCAGCAATCGCGTAACCCGATTATTGATGATCCAGGTGAAAAGCACATACAGCCCCAGCAAAGCCCGCAAAAGAGGTACGAGTCCCATCAGCATCGCTTCCGCATGCGAAAGTTCGATCCCCATCCAATCGACGATATTCAAATAGGGAACGGAAAGAAGAAAGAAATAGAGATTGCGAAAGAAAAAACGCCAACTGTGGTCAGCCATCCACATCCGGGCAAAGAAATCGGCCAGAAAAACAACACAGACGATCCCTTGCAACAGCAGGTAGTCAGTCGAATAATGCCGCGGGTCCCCCAGGAGAATCTCCCACGAAACGGCCACGAGCAGAGATGCTCCGGCCAGGAGGGACAAGACATTGAGTATCTTGAGCGGCAGAGGTTGAAAGTCGGAAGTCTTCGCTTGCACCATATACGATTCTCATTTTACTTCCCTTTACCCGTCAAAATCAATGCCATACGATTCAACATGCATTTTCAGGACATATTTTTCGGAGAAAGATTTGGTCCGTTCAACTTTTTGGTTTATATTTGCACTCGCTTTGAAACGGAAAGCTATGGCGAGATAGCTCAGCTGGTTAGAGCGCATGATTCATAATCATGAGGTCGAGAGTTCAAGTCTCTCTCTCGCTACAAACGATGAAGAAACCCCACAGTCAGGCAACTCTTGAAGAGTTGCCTGACTTTCTTTTCACCAAGTGAAAGCCTGACAAGTCAAAAATTCCAATTGCAGCGAGCCGTTCAAAAAATTCCCACTTCGAACACAAAAATAAGCGCAGAAGACACAACTTTACAATTTTTGTCCCCTTGTACTTCACCCTATCGCTCCGATTTAGGTACGAGCAAAATCACATCCAGCACATCGCCCGGAGCCGCAGCCTGGTAACGCCACACGAGCCGCCCCGCCTGCTCCTGCACGACCTCGCCGATCGGCTGCCACCGGTTTTCCTCGCGTGCGAATTTCTTATCCAGCGGTCCGGGAATCCACTTGAACACTTCATACCGACCTTCGGCCACATCGGGAAAAACGAACGATACGGAGGCCCCTTTCCGCTCCGCGACCAGATAGGAACCGCCGAAAAACTGACGGTCCTTCGCCGTGCGGCGCAACCATTTGCCCCGCGCCTTCATCCGCTCCGAATCAGCCTGCCGTCGCTCGCTGCCGCCCAAATCGAGCAGGTCGCTCAAGGCCAACAGCGACGCATGTGCCAATTCAGCCAAACTCTCCCGGGAAACCCATTCCCCTGCCGGATCGTTATTATAATAAGTATAGGGCGTTTCGAACGTCACGGCCAGCGTTCTCTCGCCGAAGCGCTGCCAGAACCAACCCTCGGCATACCGGGGAGCAGCTTCCGAAAAACGCTGGTCGATGGGACGGTAATACGGCGTATGGGCGACCGTCAGGGCCGACAGCAGCATCTTGCGTCGATACATTTTTGCAGAGGTCGATTTCGCCGTATGAATCCAGTACGTCACGAACGGCGCACTCTGGGAGTGAAGATTCAACGCTACGTCGAAAGGACGCTCTGTCGAAAGGCTGTCGATCGTGCGTTTCAGGACCCTCACTTCAGGCTGTGTCAGGGAGTCGGGCCGATCCCAGTTGATTTCAAGATTGACACCTTGCGCCGTGGAACGGGAATAACCGCCCCGAACACCGTCAGGATTGGTCTCGGGAACCACGTAGAAAACCGTGCGGCGCAAAATCTCCCGCGAAAGAGGCGCATCGGAAAGCAGTTCGTCGATCATTGCCTCGAGATACCATGCAGCAGGTGCTTCGCTGGTATGCACACGGGAGTGAATCCACACCCGGCGCTTGAGGCTGTCCGGAACAGTGGCATCCGTGAGGATCAGCATTTCGATCGGACGTCCTTCTCCGCTCCGGCCGATCCGCTGACGTCGCACGAAAGGCGAACATGCCCACTCGTCGGCTTTGGCTTTATGTCGGGCATGACTGTAAGGCAGGAAATAAGCGACATAAACCGTGTCGTGCAGGAAATATTTATAGACCGTCTGCGGCAGCGAACATTCGCCTGCATCGAAGCGTAGGTATTCCTCCCCGTCGTACGAATAAAACGGCCGCACCATCTCGGTATTGGGAATATGCAGAAACATCAGCTTTCCCTTCACCCCTTCCAGGCGAAAATGGAACCAGCGGCTGCTGGGCAGAAGGGCCGTATCGACGGGATTGAGGGGGTCAATGCGCGACCGTATTCCGAAGCTCATCACCTCCAGCGAATTTTTCGCGGCATGAAGCATCCGCACCGAATCGATCCGGCGGACCGACCCGATGCTGCCCGTATCGAAATCGGCAGAGATGGTTACCTGCGCCGCAACATTTCCCCAAACGCCCGGTAGTGCGACGGCCAATAGGACAATTTTTATCCACAACGCCTTCATAAACGAAAATTTATGATTTCGGCTCCGAGCCGGGAGCGCCCGTTTCACAACAGCATTTTCCGCAACTCATCGCAGCTCCGCTGCGCTTCGCGGTGACGGAACAGAAAAGTCGAAATACCGAATGTACGGGCGGCTTCGAGATTCACCGGACGGTCGTCGATAAAAAGGGTTTCGGCCGGATCGAGCGAATAACGATCGAGCAGACGACGGTAGATCTCCGGCTCGGGCTTCACGACCTGCTCTTCGCAGGAGATGACCTCCCCGTCGAAACAGCGGTAAACCGGCATCTTGCGCAGGAAGTCGATGAACTCCCGCGACATGTTCGACAGCACATATAACTTATAACCGGCCCGTTTCAGGTCGCCGACCAACGCACGGGTTTCGACGATCTCCTCCTGCCGGTCGATCGCATCCCGAATAAAACGGGCCGTGACCCGCTCATCGCACGCCTTTTCCCGGCTCAATATACGGACGACCTCATCGAGCGTAAGGGTGCCCCGGTCGTAATCCACCCAAAATTCCGGCATTTTCTCCGCATGGATGAACGCGAAGAACTCCATAAATTCCGGCTCCCACTTACGTGGATCGCGCCCGAAAACCACACCTCCCAGATCAAATACGATATTTTTCATACGGCAAAGATAGTGAAAGGTGAGTGCAATCGTGCGGGCTTGCACGCAAAGATTGCCGAACCGCCTCCTATCTTCTGCAAAGATAGTGAAAACCGAGAGAAAACGGGAACTTGTTTACAGTTTTCCGAGGCGCAACCTACGTAAAATCGTACAAGGCACGGGCAAATTAAAATATCGCTTCCGAACAAAACAACCTTTTCATCTAATTTTTTAGTAGATTTATTTGCACATCTAAAATTTTAGTACTAAATTTGTAGTAAACCAATAAAAACACAATGAAAACAGACAATACCACCCTCAAAAAACTGACACGCGGCGAAGAAGAGGTCATGCAGATCCTCTGGCAACTGGGCGCAGGTTCCATCAATGATCTCATCGCCGCAATGCAGGAGCCCAAACCGAAATATACGACCATCGCCACTTTCGTCAAAATACTCGAGAACAAAGGCTACGTCGGACGTACGGAACGGGGCAAAAGTTACGAATACTACCCGCTCGTTCCCAAAGAAGAGTACGCCAAGACGGTTGTTTCTTCGATATTGAACTCCTACTTCGACGGGTCGTTGGCCCAAATGGTTTCTTTCTTCTCCCGGCGAGAAGACCTTTCGATACAAGAAACCGAACAAATCCTCGCCATCATCCGGCAAGCCCAACATAAAACCGACAAGTCATGAAAGAGATCGTCCGATACATCCTCGAAACAGTCGTTTGCAGCGGCATACTGTACGGCGCATACCTGCTGTTTCTGCGCAATTGCACGGGGTACCTCGCAGCACGGCTCTGCCTCACGGGGTCGCTCCTCGCGGCGGCTCTCATTCCCTTGCTCCGAATTCCGGTCTGGCCGGGCAAGGTGATTTACGCCACCGCAGGCACTCCCGCCAAAACCACCTTCACCGCCCCCTCCGTTTCCGCCGCCGCGTTCGATTACGAGGCAGCGATATGGATCGTGTACGGTTGCGGAGTACTTCTTCTACTCTCTTCCATGTTCCGGCAAGCGCTTCTGATCCGACGCCTGCGACGACACAGTACACAGGAACGAATCGGACGTATCGTATTGGTACGCCCTACTGCTCAAATCGCATCGTTCTCCTTCTTCCGCACGATTTATATCAGCCGCTCCGTCGCAGAAAAAGACATTGCGGCGATCTTCGCCCACGAAAAGAGTCACGTCATCCACCGCCATTCGCTCGAACGGATCGTTATGGAGAGCCTGAAAGCCCTGCTGTGGTGGAATCCTTTCGCGTGGCTCGCAGCACGCGCACTTACCGAAGTGGAAGAGTTCGAAGCCGACCGCGACGTACTCGCCGAGGGGCACGACACAGGAAATTATCTGAAAACCATCTTCACGCAGCAGTTCGGTTACAGTCCGGACGTAGCCGACGGTCTGTCCAATTCATTAACCAATTCATTAACAAAAAAACGAATCCAAATGATGACAACGCCTATGAAGAGCAGATACGCTCTGCTCCGCCTGATCGCAATGCTCCCCATCGTCACCGGCCTGCTGGCAGCTTTCGGATTCACCTCCAAAGCGACAGAAATCCGCATCCAGGACAAATTGCCGTCAGCTTACACCCCGACCGACCCGCCAGCGGAAACCGCCGAAAAAACCGCCTCCCCGGAAAACGAAGACTACGACCTACTGCTCGTAGTCGATGGGGAAGTCACCGATTTCAAGACGGATCCCGTCACCGGCCTGCGCTCTCTTACACTTCCCAGTGGTACCTATAGCATCGTAGGAACAGAGAATCTCACGCCCGAAATGCGCGAGAAATACGCCGCCTATCTTCCCGGAAAGGCCGCCGACAGGGAAAGCTTCGAAAGTCCAAATACGGGATGAAACCGCTTACTCCCAGATCGCCGTCTGCAATGCCACGCTCGCACTCGAACAGACAGAGCAGATGCCCTCATTCCAGAGCGGAGATATGAAGGCTTTCCACAACTGGGTAAACAGTCAGATCCGTTATCCGGCGGAGGCTTTCAAAAATAATCTCGGCGGGAAAGTCGTAGCACAATTCACTGTCGATCAAGCCGGCAGCGTCGGCGACATAAAGATTTTGCAGTCCCCGGATAAATGCTTCAGCGATGAAGTGACCCGGATACTGGAATCCTCGCCGAAATGGACACCGGGCCGCGACGAAAAAGGTGACGCCGTAAAGGTCAGTCTCGTCATTCCCGTCGATTTCCGAATGACCGCAGAGAAGCCTTCGGGAAATTAACAGGACTCTTTACAACCTGCAGGACAAGAATCCCTGAATTGGCCGGGAATTTTCCGATCCATACCCTTGTCAAGCAGCTTCTACCGACAAAAAAGAGGTTACGGTTTACACCGTAACCTCTTTTTACATCAGAATATAGACCTCTATCAGCTGCCGAAATTATCGTAAAGAATATTCTCGGAGGGCACGCCCAGGCTGTCGAGCATCTTCACCACCGACGAAATCATCATCGGAGGACCGCACATGAGGTAAATATTGTCCTCGGGAGCCTGATGGTTCTTCAGGTAATTCTCATACAGCACGTTGTGCACGAATCCGGGCGTATATTTCACTCCGGCGGCATCCGCCTGGGGATCCGGACGGTCGAGCGCCAGATGGAACTTGAAATTCGGGAACTCCCGCTGGATTTCGAGGAACTCATCCATATACGGCACCTCCTTGAGCGCGCGGGCGCCGTACCAGAACGATACGGGACGCGAAGTCTTCTCGGTCTTGAACAGGTGCATGATGTGGCTGCGCATCGGTGCCATACCTGCACCGCCGCCGATGAATACCAGCTCCTGCGTCGCGGGCAGGTTGTCAGGCAGGAAGAACTCGCCGTAAGGACCCGAAATCGTCACCTTGTCGCCCGGCTTGCGGGAGAAGATGTACGACGAGCAGATACCGGGATTCACCTTGGCGAAGGTACCCGTAGCCCGGTCGAACGGAGGCGTGGCGATACGGATGTTGAGCATGATAATATTGCCCTCGGCCGGATGGTTGGCCATCGAATAGGCCCGGAACGTAGGTTCGGGATTCTTGGTCACCAGATCCCACATCTTCATCTTGTCCCAATCCTCGCGGTAAGGCTCTTCGATGTCCATGTCGGAGAATTTGATGGCATCGTACTTCGGAATGTCGATCTGGATATAGCCGCCGCTGCGGAACTTGAGGTTCTCGCCTTCGGGCAATTTCACCACGAACTCCTTGAGGAAGGTCGAGATATTGCGGTTCGAGATCACCTCGCACTCCCACTTCTTGACGCCCAGCACCGACTCCGGCACGTGGATCTTGAGATTTTCCTTGACTTTCACCTGACAGCCCAAGCGCCAATGCTCCTTGGCCATCTTACGGTTGATAAAGCCCGTTTCGGTCGGCAGCAATTCGCCGCCGCCCTCCAGCACCTGACATTTGCACATGCCGCACGAACCGCCGCCGCCACATGCCGACGGCAGGAACACGTTGTTGTTGGCCAGCGTCGAAAGCAGCGTGCCGCCGCTCTCGGCGATGAGCACTTTCTCCCCGCCGTTGATGTCGATGGTGACATCGCCCGAGGTGGTCAGTTTCGCCTTCGCAAAGAGAAGCAACCCCACGAGAATCAGGGTTATCACCAGAAAGGCAACGATCGCTATGATAATTGTTAACGTCATCTTTTTATCTCTTTTAAAGGATTACAACTTGATACCCGAGAAGATCATGAACGCGATACCCATCAAACCCGTGATGATGAATGCGATACCGGGTCCCCGGAGTGCAGCGGGAATCTGCGAGTAGGTCGTCTTCTCACGAATGGCGGCCATCATCACAATCGCCAGCCACCAGCCCAGACCGGAGCCCAGACCATAGACGATCGACTGCCAGAGCGAGGTGATTTCCAGGGCATCGACCTTTTGCTGCATGAAGAGCGAACCGCCCATGATGGCACAGTTCACGGCGATCAGCGGCAGGAAGATACCCAACTGATTATAAAGCGTCGGCGAGAATTTCTCGACGGCCATCTCCACGAGCTGCACGAAAGCGGCGATCGTGGCGATAAAGACGATGAAAGTCAAAAAGCTCAAATCGACTCCCGGGACCAATACATCGGCTTTGAGGACGTATTCGTACAAAAGGTAGTTCAGAGGCACGGTCATCACCATCACGAACGTAACGGCCAGACCCAGGCCGAGGGCCGTCTTGACGCTCTTCGATACGGCGATGTAGGAACACATGCCGAAGAAGAAGGCGAAGACCATGTTGTCGATAAAGATCGACCGGATAAAGATATTCAATGATTCCATACGTTACCCTCCTATTTTTCCTGTAAATCCTTGTTGTGAGAACGATGTACCCAGATGATGCACCCTACGATGATCAGCGCCATCGGCGGAAAGAGCATCAGACCGTTGTTGGAATAACCGCCGCCGTTGGCGATGTACCAGCTTTCGGGAACGATCTGGTAGCCGAGCAGCGTTCCCGAACCGAACAGTTCGCGGAAGAAGGCCACGATCACCAAAATCATACCGTAGCCCAGACCGTTGCCGATACCGTCGAGGAATGCGGGCCAGGGCTTGTTGCCCAGAGCGAATGCCTCCACACGACCCATCACGATACAGTTGGTGATAATCAGACCGACATAGACGGAAAGCTGTTTGGACACTTCATAGACGTATGCCTTCAGTATCTGGTCCACGAGAATCACCAGCGCGGCGATCACAACCAGCTGAACGATAATACGGATACGCGAAGGCACGCCCTTGCGCAGGCAAGACATCACCATACTCGAAAAACCGGTCACGACGGCCACCGAGAGGGCCATTACGATCGCCGGCTTCATCTGCACGGTTACCGCCAGGGCCGAGCAGATACCCAGGATCTGCACGATGACGGGGTTGTTCGCAGAGAACGGACTGGTCAGGTATTTCAAATTCTTAGCCGAGAAGATCGACTCCTTTTCATTACTCATGGCTCTCGTTTACGTTTTGCTGGTTAGACACTTCCGAACTTGCAGCCTCGTTCGCGGCAGCGGGTGCCGACTGTGCTGCGGCCTGATGCTGACTTTCGAAGTAAGGCAGGTAAGCCGACAGGCAATCGCGGAGCATGGCCGTCACGCCGTCCGAGGTTTTCGTACCGCCCGAAATACCATCTACCTCGTGCTCGGGATCTTTCGCACCGCCCTTGCGCAGGCTGACCGATACGAACTCGCCGCTCTTGAACAGCTTCTTGCCGGCGAAATGCGCCTGGAACTTAGGCGTGGCGATCTCGGCACCGAGGCCCGGGGTTTCGCCCTTGTGGGCCATGACGATACCCGACACGGTATCCATATCCTTTTCGAGCGCCACATACCCCCAGATATCGCCCCAAAGACCCATACCGATCAGCGGAATGACGACGCGACCGTCTTCGGTCTGAAACAGAATAAGACGCTTGGCATCGTAATTATCGCGGATATTCTGGTTGGTGGCGAGCATCGCGAAGACCTCCTTGGAGGGAGTTTCGGTTTTCACGCCGTCGGCATCGAGGACGAAGGATTTGACCTGGTTGTCGAAATCGGCCAGCGCCCGGTCGAACTCCTGCGGATTTTCGTCGGGGCTGTACCCGAGCGACTGGAGAATATTGCTCTTCTTCTCCTGCAACTCGTTCTCCGCCTGACGCTTTTGCAACGAGAGCGAAGCCACGGCCAGCAGAGTCGCCACGATAACGACCATGACCGTAGAATAGACGATGATATAAGTGTTGCTGTTGGGATTGTGCATCCAGCCCTTTTTCCGGCCGGACCGATCCTCCGTAAATGCCGACGAGGAAGCCTGGCAGACGGGGCAGGTATCGGGTGCGGAGTTACCTTCGTGGACATGTCCGCAAATGCTGCATACGAATTTTTTCTTTGCCATATCTCCCCTATTTTACCAATTTAACACGTTTCTTCCGGCGCGAGATGCTGGACTCGACCACGCAGTAGTCCACCAGCGGAGCCAATGCGTTCATGAAGAGGATCGCAAGCATCATACCTTCGGGATAGGCCGGATTGACCACACGGATCAACACGGCGAGCGCACCGGTGAGGAACCCGACGATATATTGGCCCGTACGGGTCTGGGCCGACGTGACGGGATCGGTGGCCATGAACACGGCGCCGAAAGCGAAACCGCCGACGATCAGATGCTCCCAAGCGGGGTAGGTCGTCACGCCGAGTGCCTGGAAAAAGTATCCCATTGCCAGGCCGCCGATAAAGACGAACGACATCGTGCGCCACGAAGCGACGCCCGTAAAGAGCAGAATCGCTGCGCCGATCAGAATCGCCAGCGTCGAGGTTTCGCCCACGCAGCCGGGAATGAATCCCAGGAAAGCGTCCGCCGTCGAATAACTCATCGTACCACTCGTAGCGAGTTGTTCGAGGGCCGTAGCACCCGAAACAGCGTCGTCGGCGAACCAGACCTTCTCACCCGAAATAAAGGGCGTGTAGGCGAAAAACACGAATGCACGCGCCACCAGCGCGGGATTGAAGACATTCATACCCGTACCGCCGAAGACCTCCTTGCCGAAGATGACGGCGAAAGCCGTACCCAGCGCGATCATCCAGAGCGGCGTACCGACCGGCATAATCATCGGGATCAGCAGACCCGACACGAGGAAACCTTCATTGACTTCGTGTCCGCGCTTTTGGGCGAAAAAGAACTCGATGCCCAGACCGACCACATAGGAAACCACGATCATCGGCAGCACCTTGAGGAAACCGAACCAAAAGGCTGCCCAGCCGGTCATGCCCACCTGGTAGCCCGTATTATACATACCGAACAACAAGGCCGGCATCAGCGCCACGACCACCACGATCATCGTACGCTTCATATCGTTGCAATCGCGGATATGGGCTCCTCTGCTCGTGGTCGTATTCGGCACGAAAAGGAACGTTTCGAACGCATCGAAAGTCGATGCGAGGAACGAAAGCTTGCCGCCTTCGGAGAAGGTCGGCTTGATTTTATCTACGAATTTTCTTAAACCTCCCATCGTTATGCCTCCTTGATCATTAAGTTAATACCGTCCCGGATGATCTGCTGCATCTCGATCTTCGAGGGATCGACAAATTCGCAGAGCGCGAAATCTTCCTCGACGACCTCGTAGATGCCGAGGTTCTCCATCTTGTCGATGTCGCCCGCAAGAATCGCCTTGAGCAGGTAGGTGGGATAGATGTCCATCGGCAGGTACTTGTCGTACAGTCCCGTCACCACGAACGGGCGCTCGCCGCCGTTGAGATTGGTATCCAGGTCGTAAACCTTCTTCGGGCAGAGCCATGAAAAATAGGCCCTGGAAACCGAAAACTTGTTCAGACGGGGCATCGCCCAACCCAGCAATTCATAGTGGTTGCCTTCGGGAATTACCGTCACCATGTTTGCATAAAAACCGATGAAACCGTCGGCCGGGGTCTTGCGTCCCGTAAGCACGTTGCCCGAAATGATGCGGGGATTGTGGGCCGTGGGCTTCAGGTTGTCCTTGAGCACCGAAGCCACCGGAGCACCATCGATAAGCCGATAGTACTGGGGATTTTTCACCTCGGAGCCTGCGACCGCGATGACTTTGGTTCTATCGACGCGCCCTTCGTTCAGCAGGCGGCCGATGATGGCCAGATCCTGAATATTCACCGTCCACACCCGCTCGTCCTTGTTGATCGGATCGACGTGATGAATCTGAACGCCTACATTACCTACCGGATGCTTGCCTGCAAACGTGTGGATTTCGGCCCCTTTCAAAGATGCCATTTCGCCCTCCGCACCGGCACGCACGCCCAGATGGACCTTGCCCGAAGTGAGCTTGCGCATCGCTTCGATACCCGTTTCGAGGTTCCGCTTCTCACCGGCCAGCACGAAATTGTAATCCGGAGCCAGCGGTGCGGAATCGAACGTCGAAACGAAAACGGCCTTCGGTGTGTCGCTCGGATCGGCGATGATACCGTAAGGCCGCTGGATAATCATGGGCCAAAGCCCGGACTTGAGCAAAAGATCGATAATCTCTTCGCGGGAAGCGGTTTGCACGTTCAGCTTGGCAAACTCTTCGTACGTCTGGGTCGCATCGGCCTGAACCGTCACGTTGAGAATGCAACGCTTCTCACCGCGATTGATCGCCGAAACCGTACCGCTGACGGGCGAGGTGAAAACCACCCTTTCGTTGTACTTGTTGAAGAACAACGGGGTACCCGCCTTGACCCGGTCGCCGGCTTTCACCAGCAACTTGGGCGTCACACCCTCGAAATCGAGAGGCGACACGGCGTACTCGGGAGCGAGCGGCAATTTGACCAGCTTCTCCACGGCCTTACCCTGAAGATTGATGTCGAGACCTTTGCGTAATGTAATGATTTTCGACATGATTAATAAATGGTTGTTTTACAGATAATTATTTTGCATTGAGATTTCCAGGCAATGTTTGTTAGCGTAATAACACACCAAATCGCGTGCGAAGATACGATTTTTTCCGATACGAACAGCAAAGAGCAGCCTGATTTTTTTTAATCGACTGAAAAATCATAACTTTGTCTTTTTAGAGCGATCCGCATTATGAAATGCAGCATAGTCGATATCCACACGCACCGTCCCACCGGCAAGGCTTTGGAGCCCTCTTTCGCAGGGATTCATCCCTGGCAGGCGGAAACACGGCGAATCGAAGAGATCGTCCCCCGGTTCGGCGAAGTCGATCTGGTCGGCGAGATCGGCCTGGACTATGCCGGCACGGTCGGCCGGGAGGCCCAGCTCCGGATTTTCCGCGAACAGCTCGACTGGGCCGAACGGCTCGGCAAACCGGTCGTGCTGCACTGCGTGAAGGCCTTCGAAGCGGTCATGCGCGAACTGGCTCCCCATGCACTGCGGGCGGTGATCTTCCACGGCTTCATCGGATCGTCCCAGCAGGCGGCCGAAGCCATAAAGAAGGGTTACTACCTCTCCTTCGGGGAGCGGACGTTCCGCTCACCCCGCACGGTCGAAGCCCTGCGGCGCACGCCGGTCGAAAACCTCTTCGCCGAAACGGACGAAAGCGACGTGCCGATCGAGGAGATTTACCGCCGGATCGCCCAAGCGAAAGACCTCGACCCTGAACTGTTGAAATGCGCGATATACCGCAATTACAGAGAGATATTCGAACGATGACTGACAACTGGCTCGAAAGAACGGAGCTCCTGCTGGGAGCGGAAAAACTCGAAAAACTGCGTGCGGCCCACGTGCTGGTCGTAGGATTGGGCGGCGTGGGCGCCTATGCCGCCGAGATGATCGTCCGGGCAGGCGTGGGGCGCATGACCGTCGCCGATGCCGACACGGTCAATCCGACCAATATCAACCGCCAGCTGGTGGCCCTCCACTCGACCGTCGGACGGCCCAAAGCCGAGGTGCTGGCCGAGCGGCTGCGGGACATCAACCCGACACTCGAACTCCACGTAGTCGATAAATACATCAAGGACGAAGAAACCGACCTGTTGCTCGACTCGGCACGGTTCGACTACGCGGTCGATGCGATCGACACCCTCTCGCCCAAGCTGGCGCTGATCCTGGGGGCGCTGAAACGCGGCATTCCCCTGGTCAGCTCGATGGGCGCCGGAGCCAAAACCGACCCCACGCGGCTCGAAATCGAGGACATCTCCCGCACCCACCACTGCCCGCTGGCCCACATGCTGCGCAAACGGCTTCACAAAGCCGGAGTACGCAGCGGCTTCAAAGCCGTATTCTCCGCCGAACCGGTACGCGAAGGCGCGACGATCCTCTGCGAAGAACAGAACAAGAAATCCAACACGGGCACGATCTCCTACCTGCCCGCCCTCTTCGGCATAGGCTGCGCCTCGGTAGTCGTCCGGGGAGTGATCGGAGAGCTGTAAGCGGACCGCAACAGCCGTCCCGCGTACAAGAAAACCGCTCAAACGGCTGTCGGAACGGATTTATGACCATCCAGAAGCGGTTAGATCCGTTTTTCGAAATATTATTATCTTTGACATAGCCTCGGTTAAATAGGCTGCGCCTCGGAAAACGGGAACAATTCCCGTTTTCTCTCGGCTTTTAGTATCTTTGTTTTTAAGATATGAATCGGACAAACTCAACCAAGTTTGGCTTAGTGTCCATCTTTTCGTATCTTTGACTTCGTCTTAGATACTCCGCCTCGGCAAAATGCAAATAAAAATTGCTTTTGCGCTCGGCTTATTCGTATCTTTGCAAAACAGCGGCGAACGATGCGAACAAGCATAGCCGAGGCAGCTCCGTAATCCGCCGGTCACGACAGATGGACGATACAGTCCGCAAACGAGATCGCCCGTGTCCGGTCCGGAGACAAGCCCGCCGGCTGCGACGCGGAACCTACGACTGTTCCGTCGAGGCCCCGGCAATCCCGATCCGTACCGGAAACTGCGGAAACACCTCCGTTTCCCGTACCCGGTACCACCACGGATCCGCAGACAATGGTACAAAAAATGATGGTCTTATTCGGCGAGGCCCCTGCTTCGGCGGATGCACATACCGAAACAAGACCCGAAATAAAACCGCAACTATGAATATCGTATTTTTAGATGAGTACAGCCTGGGAGGAATCGACCTCTCCCGCATCAAGCAACTGGGAAATTATACCGGCTACGAAAAAACGACGCCCGGTGAAATAGCCGAGCGTTGTATCGACGCAGACATCGTCATCACCAACAAGGTCCCCCTGCGGGCCGAAGCTATCAAGGTGCTGCCGCAGCTCAAACTGATCTGCATCGCCGCTACCGGTATGAACAACGTCGATCTGGAAGCCGCCGCCGAACGCGGGATTGAGGTCCGCAACGCTGTCGGCTACTCCACCCATGCGGTGACGGAAACGACGATCGGTGCCGCCATCGCCCTGCTGCGGCAGAGCATCTACTACGACCGCTACGTCAAGAGCGGCGAATACGCCGCATCCGACGCTCCGTTCCATTTCGGACGGCCGCTCCACCAGCTCTACGGCAAACGCTGGGGTATCATCGGCCTGGGAGCCATCGGGCACAAGGTCGCCGAAGTCGCCGCAGCCCTCGGCTGCCAGATCGCCTATACTTCGACTTCGGGTGTCGAACGGCAGGAACCCTACCCCGCCATGCCGCTCGACGAACTGCTCCGCTGGTCGGACATCGTGTCGATCCACGCTCCCTTGAACGACCGCACGCGCGGCCTCGTCGGAGCCCGGGAATTGGCCCTGATGAAACCTTCGGCCCTATTGATCAACGTAGCCCGAGGTGGCATCGTCGATGAGCAGGCCCTCGCCGATGCGCTCGACAACAAGCGGCTGGCCGGTGCCGGAATCGATGTCTTCTCGCGCGAGCCGATGTCGCCGGACAACCCCCTGCTGCGTGTAACAGACCCCGACCGGTTGCTGCTCTCGCCCCACACGGCCTGGGCCCCGGTCGAAGCACTCGAAACATTGGTCGGCTGCATCGAACGGAATATCGAAACCTTTTTGGCCGAACAGCGATAGTAAGACGCCGCCGAAGCGACCGAATGAGAAAACCCCGGACTGAACTTAAGTTCAGTCCGGGGTTTTCTTCGATTTTTCTGTTATGAATCAAACAATTCCGATGCGCACCGGTCCGCGAGCCCTGGCAGCCTCGTAATCCGCATCGGTAAATGTATAAGTCCATTCCACGACGTATTTATCCCCCTCTTCATAAGCCTTGTAAACATAACGATCGGGATCCTGCAAACTTTTCGGAACCGCAACTTCTCCGAGTCCCGACGGATAATAATTTTCCATATAACAGTAAATTATAACTCCTTCTGTAAAAGAATCGTAGATAACATGAGTTTCTCTTCCGTCGAGAAAAGTCTGCAAATCCACGGGCGAAGGTCCTTCCAATTCTTTTACAGCCCGCTCTCCATACTTTATTCCCTGGGATCTCGTGATGCACCCCTCTACATAGAAATATTCGATCCTATGATTGCACCTATTCTCCCACACGAACCGGCTGACATAGGACGAATAGGTTTTATCGTCGCTGTCATTGCAACTTACAAGAGAGCACAGCACGACGCAAATCATCCACAAATAAAGAATCTTTCTCATAATTTAAATTCAGGCTGATTTGACTTCATTATAAAAGTAATAGATAATATTCGAAAATACAACTTCGTTTCTTGAATCTTTTAAGAAAATTCCCGGAAATCGAATCCGACTTCCGGGAAGAATCAAATGCCTGATATTCCTAAAAATTAAATTTCCCCAAGCGTAATATGCACCGCACCCCGGGCTTTCGCCGCCTCGTAATCGGCATTGGTGAAAGTATAAACCCAAACCAAAGCCAGACTACCGTTTTTCTCCTTATTTACCAAAGTATAGCGCTGCACGTCCTGCAAACCCTTTGGCACAGCGGAATTACCCGACCCCGACGGGTCGTAGTTTTCCATATATGCATACGTTTCGCCATCGACGACAAACTGCTCATACCACAGCCCCATCTTTCGGTCCTCAATATAGTCCGACAAACCTTCCGGTGAGCCGGACACCCGCACGGAAACATACTTTCCACGATTAATCCCGTCATGCCACCGATACCCTCCTTCTACATAAAAGAAATCGATTCGATAATCGCTCTCATTTCTTGAGTTCAACTTATAAATGCAACTTTTTGGGTGCGGATAATAAGCAATAAAAACATTTATTTTTCAGAGAGGAAAGAGAGACAATGTCCCCCT
>QWCY01001475.1_pt1 | contig 34033 bp, 28 predicted proteins | sample 1972631 | NCBI WGS metagenome assembly QWCY01 (sample SAMN09866696, study PRJNA288562) | Human gut metagenome isolate pre1_stool, whole genome shotgun sequencing... | isolation source: gut | host: Homo sapiens | place: USA: California
CTTTTCATCATCATAACCGTTATAGTATTCGCCAAAGGTTCTTAACAATACTATACTTCCGGCATTTTTATCACCGAACAGTGCAATGGCTTCTTTTGTTCGTTCTTCCAAATCTCTAAAACATACAATATTTCCATATGTTTTGATTGAATTAAGAATTCGGTTTGTTCTTGAAAAGGCTTGAATAAGTCCGTGATACTTCAAATTTTTATCAACCCATAAGGTGTTTAAAGTTGTTGCATCAAAGCCGGTTAAGAACATATTGACAACGATTAAAAGGTCAATTTCTCTGTTTTTCATTCTTAAAGAGACATCTTTATAGTAGTTCTGGAACTTATCCGATGAAGTATCGTAATTTGTGCTGAATATTTTATTATAATCTTTAATAGCTTTATCCAGAAAATCTCTTGAAGACTCATCAAGATTGCTTGTATCTTCTGGATTTTCTTCCGCAAGAATTCCGTCTTCCGTGTCTTCATTTACCCCAAAACTGTAAATTGTTGCAACTCTAATCTGTTTGCCGTCTTTCATCTGATTCTGGAACTCTTCGTAATAAGCTTTTGCCATATCAACGGAAGCAACTGCAAATATTGAGTTGAAACCCGTTAATCTTACACGGTTTTTAATTTCTTTGACCTTATTGCGCAGTTTGTCAGAAGCAACGTCTTGAATGTTTGTAAGTTTATTAAATTCGTAGGCTCTTGCATCTCGTCTGGTTTTCTGGTCAAAATGTTCAAGAATGTATTTTGTAACTTCTTTAATCCTCTCCGGTGCAAGCATTGCTCTTTCTCTGTCAATTGCAGAAATATCTTTGTCTTGAACATTTTCTTTCATCTTCATTGTATTAACGTAATCAATTCTGAATGGCAGGACATTACCGTCATTTATGGCATCAACGATTGTATAAGTATGAAGCGGAAGAACTTTATTTCCGTCTTTGTCAGGCTCCCCGCCAAAGACTTGCGGGGTAGTTTTCTGGATTAATTTACCGCTCTTATCCTTTTTGTTACCAGATGTTGCATTAACGGCAAAGATAGGAGTACCGGTAAACCCGAACAGATGATATTTTTTGAATGCTCCAACAATTTGTGAGTGCATATCTCCGAACTGAGAACGGTGGCATTCGTCAAAGATAATTACAACGTGCTTGTTAAAAACTTCATTCCCTTTGTTCTTATCAATAAATATGCCGAGTTTTTGAATAGTTGTAATAATAATTTTAGCGTTATTGTTTTCCAACTGCTTTTTTAATATAGCGGTTGAAGTGTTGCTGTTTGCTGCTCCTTTTTCAAATCGGTCATATTCTTTCATTGTCTGATAGTCTAAGTCTTTTCTATCAACAACAAAGAGAACTTTATCAATATATGGAAGATTGCAGGTAAGTTGTGCAGTCTTGAAGGATGTCAGCGTTTTACCGGAGCCTGTTGTATGCCAGATATACCCTCCGCCTTCTATTGTGCCGTATTTTTTGTAATTATTCGCAACGCCAATTCTTGTCAGAATTCTCTCACAGGCTGAAATCTGGTATGGTCGCATTACAAGCAGCATATTTTCCGATGTAAAGACACAATACTTTGTCAGAATGTTAAGAATGGTATGTTTTGCAAAGAATGTTTTTGTAAAGTCTATAAGGTCAGGGATAATTCTATTGTTACCGTCTGCCCAGTATGACGTAAATTCAAAACTGTTGCTTGTCTGCTTTGTCTTGTTACGTTTAGGATTGTTTAATTCTTTAATATGGCTGTTTCTGGTTGTGTTAGAGTAATATTTTGTGTTAGTGCCGTTTGAGATTACGAATATTTGAACATACTCATATAATCCGGAACCTGCCCAGAAACTGTCTCTCTGGTAGCGGTTAATCTGATTAAAAGCTTCTTTAAGTTCTACACCTCTGCGTTTAAGTTCAATATGAACAAGGGGGAAGCCATTTACTAAAACAGTTACATCATATCTGGTTTCATGGTTTCCGTCTTTTTCTTCATACTGATTAATTACCTGAAGCTTGTTGTTGTGGATATTCTTCTTATCCAATAAATAGATATTTTTGAGCTGTCCGTCATCGCATCTGAACTCTTGAACATAGTCAACCTGAATCTTTTTAGTCTTTTCTACAATACCGTCATTAGAACTTGCAATTCTTTCTTTGTAGAACCTGTTCCATTCGCTGTCGAGAAAAGAGAAATTATTTAATCGTTCTAATTGTAAGCGTAGATTTTTAATCAACTCGACTTCATTGTTTATCTTAATATATTCATAACCAAGCGTTGTTAATAGCCTGATAAATTCGTTTTCCAATTCAGCTTCGCTTTGATAAGCAGTTGCTCGTTTTTCGTCAGGAATATATTCTGAAACAACTGTGCTTTGGTTTGTGCTGGCAACTATGTTATATGTACTCACTAATTCTTTTTCTCCTTGAATGTTAATAGTTTATCACGATAATACTCATATTGCTTCTTTCTTGCTTCGATTTCAGCAGGAAGCCCCTCTGATATGTCATTGCATAACCTGTCAAATCTGTCCAGAATATCCACAATGCGTTGCTGCTTATTTAATGGAATTATTGGTACCTTTATTTTTGATAACTTAGGTCCTGTTGTAGTTGCACGTGTTGTAAATGAAGCATATCTGATAATTATATTTCTTACTTTAGGAGTTGAAAAGTAGTAAGCACAAAATTTGGGAAGCAATAAATCCGTGATAGGTCTTGCTCGCAAAACAAAACCACTGAAAACACAACAAGGAATATCTTCTATTAATGTACTTGACATTCCTATATCTTCTTTTGTTTCAGAAGTTCTTGTAAAGAATACATCCCCTTTTTTTGCACTGTAACGAATAATTTCCTCTTCTGATACTTCTACTAAACCTTTAAATGAATTTTTTGCTAGCCAACGTTGATTATAAACATCTGTAAAATTAATAATAGGATAGCCCTTCCCAAAAGCAGCCTTTTCTTTATTTAACCCATTCTTTATTTCAAATAGTTCAGCAACCGTCTTCCATTCAACATCATCAGCAAAGGTTAATAACTCATCTCTATAATACTCATACTGTTTTTTTCTGGCTGTAAGCTCTGCTGTAAGCTCTGCTGTAAGCTCTGCTGTAAGCTCTGTGAAATTGTCCAGTATCCGGACAATTTCACTCTGTACCTCCATAGGAGGTACAGGAATTCTTATCTTTGCCATTACATTACTCATTAACTTTGCATTACCCATACCACGATTTACGTGTGGTTCTGTTGATATCTTTAGTATGTAATATAAGTATTTAGGTAATACACTATTATCTATGAGTTTTAAGAGTCCACAAACATTAGTAATATTAAACTTACCGTTTCTATAAAAAACGGAACCTGCATTTGCGCCATCTGTTGTCCACGTTAAATATTCCCCATTATATTCGTATGTTGAAATGCAACCAAGAATTCCATTATTTTCAGTTTGAGAAGAATAAACTGGATATTCTCCAATATTATCTCTTATATAATCTTTTGATATTACTTTACCACGAGATATTTGACACAGGTGTTCAATACTTTTATACTCAACCCCGTCAGGACATAGTTTATTTATCAGTTCATCCAGTTTAGCCACAGTTCACCTCTACATCCTTTAGTAAGTTCTTGTTAAACTCAATTTGTTGCTGTAAAACTTGTTTATGTAATGTCAACAGTTTGTTTCGGGTTTTCTCCAGTTCCAACCTGTTACAAAATCCTTTATCATCCAAGGCATCATGAGCTTTTCTATTTACAAAAGAAGCTCTATCATCAAGCAATAAATCACCTTTTTCCGTCAATGCTACAAAGGAATGGCATATTGCGTTTCTTAACCCGTCTAACGTCATTTCTGACAAAGTACCATCTTTATTTATCACCTTCGTAAACAGTGTTTTTGTATAAAGTTTAGGGATATTATAGTGCTCATCAGGTTTATCCAATTGAGAGTTCGTAATATAAGGAATTAGTAAGTATACAGCAAGTAGTTCTCTCACACCTTTCATATTAAGAGGATTTTCACCCAAGAGTAGACTTACCGCTATTTGAGACATCGTAACTGCGTGATTATTATAACTAAGAATATTTTCTAATTCCTCTTTATTCATTCTTATCCTGTTCTGTGCTTATAGCACTTTTTTGCTCCAGTTCCAAGAACCTGTCAAAATCACTTACATAGAGCTTATCCTGTATAATCCTGTATTTTTCAAATTCTGATTCTGCATGGAGTTTTGCAATTTCTGCTGAAACCTTTCCTGCATCTTGCAATACGTCATAATCCATAAATATCAGGAAACTGTTTAGTTTTTCGCTCCAATCCTGCATTGTCATAGGAATATTACGTTCCGCTTGCATTTCCGCATAATCCAAGTAAGACGAAACCAGTCTTTCCAACTGTCTTAATTCTTTTTCTTGCAAGTAATTCTTTGCAACTGTTACATCATATTTTTGTATCTTACCGTCAGGATAAGCATCCCAGCTGGTAAGTCCCATGTGTTCTTTGTTTGCATCAGCTCTTTCAACAATAAGTTCAGCAGCTGTATGTCCATGTACACTGTGATGTAGTTTGTTTTGTACGGAAGCAAAAAAAGTTTTTGTTGTAGTTGCTTTAGGGTCATAGTCTATAGCAGTTGCATAAATGTCAGTAACTTTCTGATAGAATCGTCTTTCTGACATTCTGATTTCACGTATCTTTTGTAACTGCTTTTCAAAATAGTCTTTTGTAAGGATTGAACCACCGTTTTTAAGGCGCTCTTCATCCATTACCCAGCCTTGTATCGTATAATCTTTAACAATAGCATTTGCCCATTTTCTGAATTGAACAGCCTTGTCATTATTAACTTTAAATCCGACAGCAATTATCATTTGCAAGTTGTAATGTTTAACTTCTCTTGAAACCTCTCTGCCGCCTTCGTTTTGAACTATCCGAAAATTCCGGATAGTTGAATCTTCATCAAGCTCGTTATCTTTAAATATCTTTTGAATGTGGTCATTAATCGTTCTGACATCAACATCATACAATACGGACATCATTTTTTGAGTGAGCCAGATGTTTTCATCTTCATATCTCATTTCAATACTGTTAGCGTTATCACCAACTGCAGAAACATAGGTGAGGTATTCAGCAGCTGAACTTCTTATTGTGATTTCATTCTTCTTTGCCATTATGCACCTACCTCAATTTCTGAAATAATTTTATCTATCTCGGCTCTTAATATGTTTTCTCTTGCAACAATTTCTGCAATATTCTTGTTGAGTTCAACAATATCAATAACTTCTCTTGTGTCTTCCTGCTCGACATAAGTGCTTACTGATAAATTGTAATCCTGTGCTTCAATTTCCGAATTTGCAACAAGTTTGGACACATATTCAACATCTTTTCTGTCAGTAAAGAGCTTAAGTATATTTTCAATGTTTTCTTCAGAAAGTTTATTGTTATTAGTAACTTTTACACATTCTTTCGTTGCATCTATAAACAGTGTTGAATTGTCTACCTTACTTTTCTTTAGAACCATAATACAGGTAGCAATTGATGTTCCGTAAAACAGATTGTCAGGAAGTTGAATTACACAATCAACAAAGTTATTGTCAATCAAATATTTACGAATTTTTTGCTCTGCCCCGCCTCTATACATTATTCCGGGGAAACATACTATCGCAGCAGTTCCATCAGTTGCAAGCCAGCTTAAAGAGTGCATTATAAATGCCATATCAGCTTTTGACTTAGGAGCTAAAACCCCAGCTCGTGAAAACCTTTCATCGTTTATCAATAGCGGGTTATCATCTCCTTCCCATTTGATAGAATAAGGCGGATTAGAAACAATAGCTTCAAAAGGTTCATCATCCCAGTGCATAGGATTTGTCAGCGTATCACCGTGAGCAATATCGAATTTATCAAATTCAATATCGTGCAAGAACATATTAATTCTGCACAGGTTATAAGTTGAAATATTTATCTCCTGCCCAAAGAAACCGTTTCTGACATTTTCCTTGCCTAAAATCTTAGCAAATTTTAACAACAATGAACCGGAACCGCACGCAGGGTCATAAACTTTATTTACAGAGGTTTTGCCTACTAAGGTTATTTTGGTAAGCAGTTCAGAAACTTCTTGAGGAGTAAAAAATTCCCCTCCAGATTTTCCAGCCCCGCTGGCATACATTCCCATTAAGTATTCGTAAGCATCTCCGAATGCGTCAATGGTATTATCTTTGTAACTCAACTTCATTTCTGCAATACCGTTGAGCAATTTAACAAGCCTTTTATTTCGTTCTGCAACTGTACCGCCGAGTTTATTACTATTAACATCTAAATCATCAAACAGACCTTTAAAGTCAGGCTCACTTGCTGTGCCAATAGCAGAATTTTCAATGTTTTTAAAGATAGTATCCAGTGTAACATTTAAGTTGTCATCTTTATCGGCTCTCTTTAATACATTCCAGAATAAATCATTAGGTTTAATAAAGAAACCCTTTGTATTTATTAGAAAATCTCTTGCAGTTGCTGCCTCTTCATCTGGCAACTCAGCATAATTAAAACCAGTGTCTCCAGCTTCATGTTGGACTTTATCAATATAATTAGCGATGTTTTCTGAAACGTACCTGTAAAACATCATTCCAAGCACATATTGCTTGAAATCCCATCCATCAACACTTCCCCTTAAATCATTAGCTATATTCCATATAGAACGGTGCAATTCAGCACGTTCTTGCTCTTTCCTCGTATCCACTCTCTCATCTCTCTCCCATAGCATTTTTATTATAGCAAAGAGAAGCACTCCGGTCTAATTGTTAAGCTATCTGTTAGAATAACTATATAATATTAAAGGCTCTTAAAATTATGATGGGATTAGGAATACCCTGACAATCAAAATTACACATAACTTTATGCTTTTTATCATAAAGCTGTAATTCTAAAGACTTATTATCAATAATCCATTCTAACGACAGGTTTGTAATATTTATAGCACCCATATCATCTAACTGCTTGAATATGAAGTTTTGCTGCTCAATAATCCTTTTTTCTAATGCAGGTAATATGTTAAACAACTGTAACTTAGCCTCGATTAACCTAGTATTTGAGTTCTTATTTAAACTTGGAGCATATGTATTACCATCGAAACTAATACAATATGCAGCATCGAATTTCCTTAAATTTCTAATTTCTGATGTTGTCAGGGCTTTAGCAGGAGATGAAACTCCTACTAATTTATAACCACTAATAACTTCTGGACAATTTTCATAGATATATCTTAAAAGGTCTGTATTATAAAAGTCTGCATGAGTTAAGATGGTAATAAAGTGGATTTTTTCATCTTCCTCTACTATAAAAAGAATATCATTACCTCTTTTATCTTTAGAGTAACAAGAGGTAAAGTGCAGATGATGCATTCCCCAATCTAACAAGAGACCATCTACAGAGTATAGTTCATTGACTTTATTACTTAAATAAGGTCTCATTGAACTTCCGTTCTCTAATGCTCTCTTGAGTTTTAATATTTTGCTCTTGTACACTTTATATTTCTTATTATTAAGCAATGACTTATGTACAATAACTTGTCTTTTACGTCCTAACAAAAGACGGTTACGTAATCTTGAATATAGTGTAATAAGTGTATCCGTATCTTCGTTTTCAATTCTTTTATTATCTTCATCAGAAACAACAATGCCCAACTTCATCAAGTTACTTCGTTTGAGTCTGTTCCGTAGGAAAGTGTCTAAATCATTTTTTAAGTCTAGTGCAATAGGAATATTATTCATATAAAGTTATTATACAATAGACAACCTTAATTCGCTTCGCTCATAACACATATAACAACTTTCTCACGCATATCCGCATTCTCACATACACTTCGACTCACAGCTCGGGGACAAGCCCACTCGCTGAGAGTCATTATGTATTTCTCAATACAGCCATTCCTCAGCCAGCTCTTTTATCTCTTTTATTCACTCAGCTTCATGCTAGACTCTCTTTTATAGTCTTAGATTTATACGTTTTTACATTATTGTTAACGTTTAACTTATTATGTCATGTCTTTATTTGTCTTGGCTATACATTAGATAATAATAGGTCTTTCTTTATCTTTCTTCTGTTCGTCTAATTCAACCAGCCAACTTTTCATCTCTATAAGATATGGAGACATTTCGTATACGTCATAGGCATAATTAGTTAGGATTTTGTCTCCTACTTCCCACCATTAAAGAGAAAGCTTCAGGCTTTCTCTTTTTTAATGAAAGAAAGCTCTTTCTCAAAGAATTTTAGTAATTTGGATAATAATAAATATCCAATATTTGCTTCGGAGTTAAACTTGCATTAAATCCAACTGCCAGATTCACAAGTGACCCCATAGGCGGAAATGGAGTCAATGCCCACTTTATTGGAAAAATTAACGCTGTCATCGAAAATCCTCTTTTTGAAACGGGTTCTTTTATTTTATTACTATCTAGATTTTCAATTTCAAAATCGGTAATAAAAATTTCAGCCGGAATTCCCGCAAAACCTTTTGTAGTAATTATTTCCAATCTTGCTGTGGCAATAGTTCCTTTTTTTACTAATAATTTATTTTCATAATAAACATTATCATCAACAATAAATGTTAATTTTTGACCCTCGTAAGATTTATTCTTTTTTTGAGTTGTGATTTTTTCTGTTATCCTGAGCGGTATTTTTACAAAATCGGTATCCGAATAATCATATTCAAGGTTGGTTTTTGGTTTTTGAACCTCAATATCAGAAAGCTGTTCATCAATAAATGTGTCATTTTGTATAGAATAAGCATTAAGATTGACACTAAGGCAAAATGCAAAAAGCAATCCTAAAAATTTAGCTTTATTCATATTTTAATTCCTTTTTTGAACCTGATTTGATTTTTTCTTTTAATAAGGCTCGATTGCTTGAAGAGGTTAATAAAAAGTTTTGGTAATTTTTATTTGTTAAGTAAATATTATTTTTCAAATAATATGGATAATTGTAATAAATGTATTCATAGATTATTGCCTGTCTTTTAGAGGGACTGTTATGGAATAATATTTTATCTAAAAATCCGTTTGTTTGAGATTTATTTATATATGTAATCAACCCCAGCGGATTATAACCGGCTTTTACCATATAATCAACAGCCCGTTTGTCCGCAAAAATTTCATATTTTTTAGGAGCAGCTTTTATCTGGGCGGAAGCAATAAAGCCGCCCCATTCGCCGGAATAAGATTTAACCGCGCGGGATATTTGATGAGCTAAAAAAGCGGCTAATTCATCATCATTTTCTACATATTTAAAGTAATCTTCATAAAAAATAATCTGTCTTTTTGAAATTGTAGAATCATCCGGAGTTTTTTTGTATTCGCCTTTGTTATAAGTAAATACAATCTTTTTATCGATTTTATTTGAGTTTAAAAGGTTAATTCCTACTTCATTAATATGGTTTTGATAATTCAGCTCTTTATTTAGCAGGGAATTTTCAACTGCAAAAGCAGATGAAGATAAAAATAATGATATTTGTAATGCTATAATGATAAATTTGTTTAATTTCTTTTTTTCTTTTTCAATTTTCCGGGTATTTTGTTTCATAAATTATTCCTATATTTTTAATTACAACCTCAAAACAGCTTCAACTGCTCAGTATTGTCCTTTTCTTTGTAAGTTTTTTCAAACGTACTCATTTTGAGCAAATCGCTTTTGATTTTTTCAAGAAAAGGCGAAATTTCAAGATTTTCAGGCTTGCCCCGCCACATTCTTCTGGTTGCATGAGATAAAAACAGCCGGTTTTGCGCCCGTGTCATACCGACATACAAAAGCCTGCGCTCCTCTTCCAGCTCCTGAGACGTTTTTGCAAGAAATAACGGGAGAATCCCATCCTCAAGCCCGACAATAAAAACACATTTGTACTCCAGCCCCTTTGATGCATGTAAAGTCATCAGCGCAATCCTGTCCGCACGTTCATCAAGCGTGTCAGCCTCGCTCACAAGAGAAATCTGGTGAATAAAATCCATTCTATTCGTGAACTCCTGCGCGGTTTTTTGGAGATAGCGCAGAATATTGTCGTCAATTTCGTCCGCAAATTCCTTTGAAAGCTCCTCAAGCTGCTCTGCCAGCGGATTTTCATCATTGAGCTTCGACAAGAGCTTTTTCACCGGCTTTTTGTCGCACAGCATATCGTTTGACAACTTCACAAAAGGCATTCCCGAACGCCCAAAAGCCTCCAGAAGCGGCTCCAGCTGCGATGAAGTCCTGTAAAGCACGGCAAAATCCCCGAAAGAAAAATCACGCTCAAACCCGTCCGCCCTGTCCGAATCCAGAGAGAAAAAGCTGTTTCCGCCAATCATACTCTCGATTGTACTCACAACAAATTCCGCTTCTGCCTTGTCCGTAGGCGCCGTATGGATGGTTATTTTTTCATGAGGTTTATCATATCGGGAAATTACATTATAGGACTCAATCATCTGATTTGACGCGTCAACGATTGTGTTTGTTGAACGGTAGTTATTTTTCAGGTTCACAACAAGCGAATCCGGATAATCCTCGCTAAAACTGTTAAAAAAGCGCGAATCCCCGCCCCTGAATCCGTAAATTGCCTGATTAGGGTCGCCGATTGCACAAATCGAGCCGTCCTGCGGAACAAGGAGCCGAATAAGCCTGTATTGATTTTCGTCAATATCCTGATATTCATCGACAGATACAAATTTGAATTTTTTCCGGTAATCCTCTTTTATCTGCGGATTTTCCTCGAATAGCTTCACTGTAAGGCTTATCAAAGAATCAAAATCAATCATTTCTCCGGGTTTTAGCTCATCTTTGTAAAATGCTTTCTCCTGTTCTGAAATAACCTTAAAATCAGGGCTCAAACCGGCTTTTGAGGCATTTTCTTTCAATATTGAAAAACACAGCGAGTGAAAAGTGTGAATATTTATCAAATCAAAATCATCCGGAAGCAGCTTTTTCAGCCTGTCTTTCATTTCCTGAGCTGCACGCCTTGTAAACGTAATCGCAAGGCAGCCGGACGCCTCAACTGCTTTTTCCTTTATAAAATTGGCGATTCTTCTTGTCAAAACAGTTGTTTTTCCGGAACCGGGCCCTGCGACAATCAAAAGCCGCTTTGCATTATTTTTAACAGCAGCCTCCTGAAACTCGTCCAGAGCGTAAGTTTCAGGCTTTTTGTTATCTGGTTTTTCTATAGGCTCAAATTCAACAGTTTTACCCGTAATATAAGATTTTTCGGTCTTTGCGGGCAATGGTTCGGGGATTTCAATATCAAGTTTTAAGTTTGTGAAGTTTTTTTTTACCAGCTCGCCCTCTTCAAAAAGCTTTATAACGCCATATTCTCCGTCATAGCCGGCCTGCCTTATAACCTGCCCCTTTCTCAGGCGCTTAATCCCCTCGGCAAGCAGCGGTGAATGGATTTTTTCAATCTCATCAACCGGAACTTCGGTCAAAATCGAAAGCTCGGAACCGAGTTTTTGGATTAAATTTTCATATTCAAAGGTAACAGACTTGCTAGAGGGCCCGACCTGCATAATTTCTGACAGAATTTCAGGAAGAGGAACAAGGCTGATAACTTTTCCGGCCGTTTTCGGGGGAATAACCCCGCCTTTTCTGTCAGAAAGCTCGTAAACCCTGTTAGCGACGCCAATTGTAAGCGGTTTTCCGCAAACAGGGCAAATTCCGTTGAGTTTTTTCGTTTCGGCGGGCGTAAGGCAGACATTGCATTTTCTGTGCCCGTCGTCGTGGTATTTTCCCTCCTCGGGGAAGAATTCAACGGTTCCGACATAGCCTTCGCCGGTTTTGAGCGCTTTCATCATGCTGAAATAGTCGGGATTTGTATCAAAAACTGTTGCTTCTCTGGCAAGTTTTGCCGGAGAGTGCGCATCAGAGTTTGAAACGAGCCTGTATTTATCAAGGCTTGAAACATGCCAGTTCATTTCAGGATCTGAAGAAAGCCCGGTTTCGACCGCAAAAATATGTTCCGCCAAATCCCCGTAACAATCTTCAATCGAATCAAAACCGGATTTTGACCCCAAAACCGAAAACCACGGCGTCCAGATATGCGCGGGGATAATAAAAGAGCCCTCGCCGGCTTCAAGAGCGGTTTCGAGGAGATTTCTGGAATCCAGACCCAGAATCGGGCGCCCGTCGGAGTTTATATTGCCGATAGCACCGAGTTTTTCCCTGAAATTCTGCGCTGCTTCAAGGTCAGGAACAAAAACAACGTGATGAACCTTTCTGGTTCTGTCCCATTTTTTGTAAATTGTTGAAATTTCCACAGAAAGTACAAAATATACGGGAATTCCGGGTTTCAGAATTTGTTTTTCAATCTCCGGACGCAGCCTGAACACGCCGTTGCCCGCCGGAACGAGTTTTTCTTTGATTTCAGCAAACCATGCCGGATGCGTAAAATCACCCGTCGAAATTACGCTCAATCCCTTTTTCTGCGCCCAGATTGCGAGTTCCTCGAGGTTGCAGCTTTTGCTGGTAGCCCTTGAGTACTTTGAATGGATGTGCAAATCAGCGTAGAAGAACATTTTTTTAACTCCCGTTAGTGAATAAATAAATTTTAATCCAATTTACGCTTAAATGTCCAGCTTGCGAGCGACAGCGTGAAAAATGCAATTATTATAAGCGGAATTAAGTTCATCAAAATGTCGCCTAATCCCATCCCTTTTAAGAAAATCCCTCGGGTCAGCACCATAAAAAATCTTATGGGGTTTATGTAGGTAAAATACTGCAAAAATACGGGCATATCTTCAACCGGTGAAATAAATCCCGACAGAAGAATCGCCGGCATCTGGAACGTGATAACTCCGAGAATTGCCTGCTGCTGGGTTTTGCAAATTGAAGAAATACAAAGCCCGACACCCACGATTGAGAGCAGAGAAATAAATATTGAAACCAGAAACAACAAAATCGAGCCTGCAAACGGAACTTTGAAGCAGGTAATGACAATGAGCGTCATCACACAGGTTAAAACCATTGCTATAGTAAGAGGAGGCACTGTTTTCCCGAGTAATATTTCAAACGAAGACAAGGGGCTTACAATGAGCTGGTCAAATGTGCCCATTTCTCTTTCACGCGCAATTGAAAGCGCAGTCAAAAGAAGTGTCAGGACAAGTGCGAGCATTGCAATCAAAACAGTTAAAATATACCACCTGTATTCAAGATTGGGATTGTACCAGTTTCTGATAACAGGGGTGATTTGAGCGCCTTTTCGGGCTGTTATTTCATCGTTATATCCGCTTATAATCTGTGAGGCATAACCTCCGGCAATAGAAGCGGAATTTGTTTGTCTTCCGTCCGTTGCAATGAGTATACTCACCGGTTTTTGCGCCTTAATATTGCTTGAAAAATTGTTATCTATATAAAGCCCTATTTGAACCTTCTGGGTATCAATTTTTCTTTTGAATTCGCTTTCGTTTTGTACATAATAAAACTTCCTGAATCTCGGGGAGTTTTCAAAACGTGAAAGAAGCTCTCTTGATTCTACTGAATTGTCGCGGTCTATTACTGCAACATCAATATTTTTCACTTCCATTGTGATTGCATTAGCAAATACCAGAAGCTGCAATATCGGCATTGCAATAATTATACCGCGGCTTTTAGGGTCTTTCCAAATGGTGATAAATTCTTTTTTTATCAGTGCAAAAACACGTCTTAAAAAATCTCTAATCATTTTAAAAGCCTCATATCAGTTTTTTGGTAAACCAGTGCAAATAAAAGCAGCCCTAAAATTGTCAGAAAAATCGAATTTATTATAACAATTTCCCATATGGTTCCTGCCATAAACTCACTTTCGATAAAAGTTATGTAATATCTTGGCGGCAGGATTCTTGTCAAATGTTGAAAAAACGCCGGCATTGAATTTATAGGAAACATCAAACCCGACAGCAAAAGTGCCGGCAAAAAGCCCATTCCGAGTGAAAGCTGGCTCGCAAGGAACTGATTCTTCGTAACGGAGGATATTGTTAATCCGATTCCAAGGCAGGTGAACAAAAACAGACCGCTAACACCGAATAAAACAAAGAAATTCCCTCTGAACGGAATCTGAAACACAGCTACGCTCATAAATACGCTGAATCCCATAGACAACATCCCCAAAACAAAGTAAGGAATGTATTTCCCGAGCACAATATCTATTCTTCTCACATTTGTGCTCAAAAGCGCCTCCATTGTGCCCCTTTCCCATTCTCTTGCAATGACAAGCGCTGTAAGCAAAATGCCAATCAATGTCATTGTAATGGCAACCGAACCCGGAAGTATAAAATAGTGGCTGTTGATGTCCTGATTGTACCAGGTTCTTATTTCGGGTGATATTACCGGTTTAGGAGCCAGATAGCTGTATTTGCCGGTCATAAGCCATTGGTTTAAAATCGACATTGAATAGCTCTGTACGTAATTTGCTGTGTTTACTTCAGTTCCATCTGTCACGACAAGAACTTCTGCATTTTTGCCGCGGGAAAGGTTTGTTGAAAAGTCATTCGGGATAATAACCGCACCTTTTAGCTTTGATCGTACAATATCCTCTGTAAGCTGCTGTTCATTATCATAAATAAAAGAATTTACATATTTGCTGTGCCCGAAAGACTTCACAAGTGTTGCCACTTCGGGATTGGCGTCATCATTTTTTATCCCGATTTTGACCTTCACCGTATCCATGTTTATTCCGTACATGTAGATTAAAATCGAAATCAAAGGAAGAATAAAGGCAATTATAATACTGCTCGGATCCCTGAGTATTTGCAAAGTTTCTTTTTTTATTAAGGCTGCCAGAATTCTCATTGTTTTTCAGACTCCTTAATCAGTGTGATAAAAGTATCTTCCATATTATCAGCATTAGCTTGATTTTTCAGCTCCTGCGGGGTGCCGACGGCGATTGTTTCACCGTGATAGAACAGGCTTATTCTGTCACAGTACTCTGCTTCGTCCATAAAGTGCGTTGTGACGAGGATTGTAACCCCTTTTTCAGCAAGGGAGGTGATATGGTTCCAGAAATCACGGCGCGTCACTACATCAACACCCGATGTCGGCTCATCAAGGAAGAGTATCGGCGGGTTGTGAATCAATGCACAGGCAAGAGAAAGCCGTTGTTTAAACCCTAAAGGCAAATCCTCTGATTTTTGGTTCTCAATTTTTTCAAAACCAAAAACTTTAATAATTTCATCAATGCGTTTTTTTCTGTCGAAAAGTCCTATTCCATATGCAGCTGCAAAAAATTCGAGATTTTGTTTGACAGTTAAACTTCCGTACAAAGAGAATTTTTGGGCCATATATCCGAGATTTGCACGGGCTTTTTCCGGATTTTTTATGATATCTATACCCATGAGCCTTGCTGTGCCGCTTGTAGGTTTTGTTAATCCGCACATCATCTTAAACGAAGTCGATTTTCCTGCACCATTTGGCCCCAGAAGCCCGAAAATTTCGCCTTTTTTTATGCAGAAAGAATTGTTTTTTACTGCATAAAAATTTCCGTATTTTTTTTCAAGATTTTCCGCTACAACCGTACAATCCAAGTCCGTCTTGAGAGGCGTATAGTTTTCTGCAATCAAGGATTTTTCTTTTTTATACCCGCCCATTAGATTGATAACTTTTTCTTCAAATTCTTTTGCTGTCGGCGCAAGGTCGTAGGGTTTTCCGTTGTAAATTACCCTGCCGTTGTCCAAAACCACTGCCGTGTCAAAACTATGAGCTTCATCAAGATAAGCAGTTGACCATAGCACAGTAGTTTCAGGCGTAATCATATCTTTGACCATTTTCATAAGCTCACGTCGGGAAATCGGGTCAACACCTACTGACGGCTCATCCAGAACCAAAAATTCAGGAGAGCCAAGCAGCGTGCATGCAAGACCGAGTTTTTGCTTCATACCGCCTGACAAAGCTCCGGCGAGCCTGTCCTGAAAAGGTTTCAGGCTTGTAAATTCAAGAAGTTTATCAAAATCATAAGGAACATTTTTTAAATCTGCATACAGCCTGAGGTTTTCTATAACAGTCAAATCTTCATAAAGTCCGAATTTTTGCGGCATATAACCGATTTTAAGATTGAGTTCTGCTTTTTGCGTGGAGGGGTTCAAGCCGAGAGTGCATATTTCACCGCTGTCAGGCAGCATAAGCCCGATAACCAGTCTTATCAGCGTAGTTTTTCCTGCACCGTCAGCGCCAATAAGCCCTGTGATTTTGCCTTTTTCTATATTAAGGCTCAAGTCATTAATTGCAGTTGAAGAATCAAAAGTTTTTATTAAATTCTTAATTTCTACTGTTTGCATTTGGCTTGCTCTCAAGAAGGTTAATTTTTATTGTTGTGGGCATGCCCTGTCTGAGGTATTCGTCAATGTCGTCAACATAAACACGAATTCGGTAAACAAGGCTTGTTCTTAAATCCGTAGATTGTACAGTTTTCGGCGTAAACTCTGCAACAGGCGAAATATAGCCTACATAGCCATCGTATTCTCTTTGTTTTCCGGTCTGCGGATTAATGCTGTCTGTTAAAACTTTCGCTTTCATTCCGTATTTTATATTGCCCAAATCGGTTTCATTTACGTATGCACGTATCCAGACAGGTTTTGTTTTGGAAATTGTATAAACGGTCTGGCTTTTGTTTACAGTTGCACCCGGTTCCTGCACTCTTACCGTAACTGTGCCTTCTTCAGGTGCATAGATTTTTGTGTAATCCAGTTGATTTTTTGCATAAGTTTTTTGCGCAACTGCTGCTTCGTAATCTGCTTTGGCTTTATCTTTTGTATTTAAAAGAGTATCGCATTCCTGTTTTGATACAGTGTTGTCAGCGCATAGCGGAGCCTGTCTTTCATATTTTGAAGCTGCATCTTTACTAAGCGCTAATGTGCGCGAAACTTCCGCAGAAGCCTTCTGGAGATTTGATTTGTAATCTTTATCATCGAGAACAGCTACCAGTTCGCCTTTTTTAACGCTGTCGCCCTCTTCTTTAAGCATTTTAGCTATTTGTCCGGAAACCTGAAAACTCAAATCCACCTGACGTATTTCAATATTTCCGTAAAGCGTCAATTCGTCAGGGTTGGGCTTTTGGCGGGTTAAAAAATAAACACCTGCCCCGATTATTGCAAGAATAAGTAAAAGTATTGCTATTTTTTTCTTCATAATTTTCCTCCAACAGCTTTATAAAGCGTGAAATAATCAACAATTCGCTGTGTTTTTGCCTGTGCGCTTTCCTGCTTTGAGGACAGGAGTTTATTGTATTCGTTCAGATAATCAGGCGTGGAAATCACTCCGCGGTTGTATTTACGTTCTGCATTCTCAAAAATCTTTTTCTGAGATTGAACGATTGAAAGAGTATTTTTATCCACAGCCGTATCCTGCTTAACAATACAAAGCGCTGTGTTAACTTCTTTTACTGCATTCAAATCAACCTGCCTGTATTCGTTGAAAAGCTCTTCATATTTTGCTTTTTGCATGCGTAAATTTGCAACTTTCATACCGCCTTTGAAAATATCCTGCGTTGCACCTGCTAAAATAGACGCAAGTGAAGATTCCCAGGAGAAAAAGCTGCCCGGTGCGATTGTGTTGAAAATCCAAACACCTGTTATGTTGAAAGACGGCAAAAATTCTTTCCTTGCTATCCGCACATCAATTTTCGCTTTCTCAAGGTTCTTTTCTGCTTTCATAACGTCGGGTCTTGAATAAATAACGTCGGAAACGACCCCGGATGGTATTTCTCCCGAATATTCAAACGCTGCAAGAGTGCCCCTTTGCAGATTATTAATGCAGTCAGGAGAAAGCCCGCACAGAACAGCAAGCTGCATAAGCAGTGTATCACGCTCTTTCTCAAGTTTTTTCAGCTGTGAGTCTGCATTTTCCAGATTCTGTTTTGAAAGATGCAATTCTGTGCTGTTAATCACGCCGCGCGCATACTTTCCGGAGTCAGCAAGATACATTCTGTGCAAAGCTTTAACACTTTCATTTTGCAGCTCTATGAGATAATCGTATTGCAAAATATTTGTATAAACTGCCGCAACATCGCCCAGTAACGAAATATAAACAGATTTTTCTTCATAAATTGCCGCTTCGTAAGCTTTTTTTGCGCTGCGGGTTTTGTCGCGGTTCTTTAAAAGAAAATCAGGCTCATAATTCGCTATAAACGGCAAAATAAATGCATTTTGCTCGAGCTGGAAGTTATCAAGCCTTGGAACATGCACACCCAGATAGTTTGCGCTTACACTCAACGAGGGAAGTTCCTTGCCCAGCGAATACTTTGCCTGTTGCCTGTACTGCTCGACAACATTTGCTGCCTTTTTCAGGTCATAATTATTTTTTAGGGCAGTTTCGATGTAATAATTCAGGCAATCATCGTTAAATCGCGTAAAAAATCCGGTATTCAACTCTTCTACATTCACCGCAAAAGCGCTCTGGGAAAGAAACAGGAGTACAAAAGCCGCCACAATCTTTTTAATCAATTCGGGCCTCCTTTATTAGTGCATTGATGTAAAATTTTACATTTTCTTTTATGATTTTAATGTCTTCTTGGTTAAATTCCTCCCGACCGAGCAGCCTGAGCGAAAAACCGGCTAAAATTCGCGGAGAATTTATCTGGGCAATAATGAACAGGGTTTTGAAAATAATTTCTCTGTCATCAGGCTTTTTGTTTAAAAGGCTCGCAACAAGTTCCCTTAAATAGCTAAAAGCAGGCGAGGTCGCAAAAAATCTGGGCTTTTGCTGCTCTTTTAAAAGAAGTATTATCAGGTCGCTGGAAATATTTGAATAAAAATAGTCGATAAATTTATCAGTTATCAAAAACAAAAGCTCGATTTTCTCTTTTGTGCTCATCTGAGAGGGGGATTGGTCATAATTTAAAAATGTTTTTGTATATGCAATCTGACGCTCGAGCAAATCCTCAATAATGCCCTGATAAAGCTCTTTTTTCCCGCCCCAGTAATACGAAATCATGCAGATATTAACTTCAGCTTCTTTACAGATTTCACGAATACTTACGCCGTCAAAGCCTTTTTGGGCAAAGAGTTTGGTTGCCGCAGCGAGGATTTTTTCTTTTGAATTTTCTGATTTAGACTTTTGCACATTTTGATTATAAAACAAACGTTTGATTTAGTCAAATTTCATAAGAATTACTTTACAATATCCGGTTAAAATTGCTATATTAGTAAGAGCCACAAACAACGGAGTTTAAAATGCTTACAATCGACAAGGTCAAAAAAGCCGAACATTTATTAAAAGATGTAATTCGTAAAACAGATTTGATTTTTGCGCCGGATTTAGCAAAAAACAGCGAGATTTACTTAAAATCCGAAAACCTCCAGAAAACAGGTTCTTTCAAGGTGCGGGGCGCTTACGCGAAAATCGCCCGGCTTTCAGATGAACAGAAAAAAAAGGGCATTATCGCCTGCTCAGCGGGGAACCATGCGCAGGGAGTGGCGCTTGCAGCGCAAAAAAACGGGATTCAATCCAAAATTTTCATCCCCAGCACCGCACCGATTTCAAAAATTGAAGCAACAAAAAGCTACGGCGCACAAATTTGCCTTGTTGACGGAGTTTATGACGATGCTTACAATGAAGCTGTTCAATGCCAGCAGGAAACAGGCGCAGAATTTATCCATCCGTTCGACGATATTGAGGTAATCGCCGGTCAGGGCACGATTGCGCTTGAAGTTTTGGAACAATTGCCCGAAGTTGAGGCGGTTATTGTGCCAATTGGCGGCGGCGGGTTGATTTCAGGCATTGCTTACACAATAAAAATGCTAAAACCGGAATGTAAAGTTTACGGCGTGCAGGCAGCCGGCGCAGGAAGCATGTATTATTCAATTGAACATCATAAAAGGACGGAATTGCCCGCAGTGCACACTTTTGCCGACGGAACTGCCGTAAAAATGCCCGGCGAGAACACTTTTGCCCTTTGCGAAAAATATGTGGATAAAATCGTGACTGTTACAGATGATGAAATTGCCACGGCGGTTTTGACCCTGATGGAGCACCAGAAACTCGTCGCAGAAGGCGCCGGAGCCCTGAGCGTTGCGGCTGCAATGTTCAAAAAGCTGCCGATTGAGGGCAAAAAGACGGTTTGTATAGTTTCGGGCGGAAATATCGACGTAAATATTCTTTCGCGCGTAATAAACCGCGGGCTTTTGAAATCGGGCAGAATTGCGGATTTGACAATCGAAATGCTCGACAAACCCGGCCAGTTAAAAGAGGTTTCGCGCATAATTGCCGATTTGGGCGCAAATGTAATCCGCGTAAGGCACAATCAGGGCGGCGAAAACACGGATATTAACGATTGTTACCTGAAAATCTCAATGGAAACAAGGAATCTGCGCCATCTGTGCGAAATCAAAAAAGCGCTGTGCGACGCAGGGTACAAACTCACCGGAGAAAAATAGTTAAATCGCCTTAAAACGAGCCAGCAGCAACCGATTAGACGAAAGAGGAAATTATGAAGAAAATTATACTGACAGAAGCAGCACCGGCGCCCATAGGCCCGTATTCACAGGCAATTTTGGCCGGAAACACGCTTTATTGCTCGGGGCAAATCGCGCTCGACGCAAAAACCGGCGAATTTTTGAACGGAACAATCGAAGAACAGACAAAAAAATGCTGCGAAAACATTAAAGAGGTGCTTTCTCAGGCAGGATACGGGCTTGAGGATGTTGTAAAAACCACCTGTTTTCTGGCAAATATGAGTGATTTTGCTACTTTCAACGGGGTTTATGCGCAATATTTCACCTCAAAACCCGCCCGCTCGTGCGTTGCCGTGAAAGAATTGCCCAAAAACGGGCTTGTGGAGATTGAAATAATCGCCGTAAAATAGGTTTTTCCATGGAAATTTACTTCATAAACTCGGATAAATTTCTTGAAAACGCAGACAGCACCTTTCTTGACGACTATATGGAGGGGCGCAGTTTTAAATGCGAAAAAAGGCGAATTGAATTTGCTCTGGGGCGTTTTTTGCTCAAATATGTCCTCAAAACCCGCTTCAAAATAGAAAATCCGCAGATTGTGCTCAAAAACAAAAAACCGTCACTTGAAAACGACGAAGTTTTTTTCAGTCTTTCGCACACAAAAAATATTGTTATGGCTGTTTTTGACAAAAAGCCTGCGGGGATTGACATTGAGGTGATGAAAGAGCGTAATTTCGAGATGATTTACAGATTCTGGAAAAAAACGCCCGAAAAAATCGAAAAAAAAGAATTCTACCGCCAGTGGACAGAATATGAAGCGACTGTAAAGCTCCAGCAGAAGCCGGTTTCAAAGTTTAATGCGGAAATTTTTGAGGATTTTATGCTGGGAATTTGTTCGTCTGATTCGGCCGAAATTCTTTCAGGGCTTGAAATATTTGAAATTTTACCGCCGGAAAATGCCACGGGAGCGCCTAGCGTGAATAAATGTCCTCTTTCGTTATTGAAAAATCCCCGGGTTTGTAATTTTTCAGGTAATTAACCGCTTCTTCAGGCGTTTTTGCGACAAAATAAAGGTTCGCAGCCTTTTTATTTGCAAATTTTTCTTCAATAATCACCTCAAAAAACTCGAGAAGTTTGTCATAAAACCCGTTCGTGTTAAGGATTACAATGGCTTTATTGTTGTAACCGAGCTGTTTTTGGACAATCATTTCAGAAAGCTCCTCCAGAGTGCCAAACCCGCCCGCAAGCGCAATTAAAGCGTCAGAAAGCTTGTCCATCCGGTCTTTTCGGGTTCGCATACAGGGAGTTACAATGAATTCATCGCAATAATCGGTGGAAACGTCCATATCTTTAAGTTTTTGGGGCATTACGCCTGTGATTTTGCCGCCGTTTTCCTTCATTTGCGAGGCGCAGGCCCACATCAGCCCCAGACAACTTCCCCCGTAAACAAGGTCAAACCCGTTTTCAGCAAGCAGTTTCCCGAGTTTTTCAGCTTCTTTATAATAACTGTCTTCAAGAAAATTACACGAAGACGCAAAAATACATACATTTTTTATCATAATAAAAGTATATTAAAAAACTACGAAATGTAAACGAATATGGTACAATGAATCAGGAAGAAAATAGTATTGTCACCCTGAACTTGTTTCAGGGCCGCAGGGGCGATGTTTGGCGACTTCAACCTTGCGATTCCAGGTCAAGCCCGGAATGACAGCCCGTTTTAGGGTTGCAAGGGGCGGCAAAAATCAAAATTATTATAATAAATAACCAATTCTAAAAGAAAAAAGGAATTTTTATATGACAAAAATCAATTTCACCAAAATGCAAGGGCTCGGAAACGACTTCATACTTATTGAAAAAAGCGAATTCGACAAAGTAAGCGAAAAATTCCCCGAAGCGGCAATAAAACTCTGCGACAGGAATTTCGGAATCGGCGCAGACGGGATTTTTGTTCCTGTCGAATCCGAAAAAGCCGATTTGGGCTGGCTTTTTTACCAGTCTGACGGCTCAACCGCCCAGATGTGCGGAAACGGGATGAGATGTTTTGCAAAATTCGTTTATGACAAAAAAATCATCAATAAAAAAGAATTCAGCGTCGAAACCCTTGCAGGAATAATAGTTCCGGAGGTCTTAGACGACGGAAAAGTCAAAGTAAACATGTCAAAACCCGTTCTAACGCCTGAAAAAATCCCGTTTAAAGGCGAATGCAGCCAGAATTGCAAACTTGAAGCCTGCGGAAAAGATTTTCTTGTAAACGCAGTGAGCATGGGCAACCCGCATTGCGTAATTTTCACTGACGGTGACGCAAAAGCGCTGGCAAAGGAATTCGGCGGTGCGCTGGAGCACCATCCGCTTTTCCCTGAAAAAACCAACGTGGAATTTGTAAAAATCCTTTCAAATTCCGAAATCAGCGTCGATGTTTGGGAGCGTGGCTGCGGAATAACGCTTGCATGCGGCACGGGCGCCTGCGCAAGTGCAGTTGCGGCAATTTTAAACGGCCATTGCAACAACAAAGTCAAAGTAAACCTGCCCGGCGGCGTTTTAACAATTGAATGGGCGGGCAATTTACAAAATCCTGACTTTGACGTATTCATGACAGGTGATGCACAATACGTTTTTGAAGGAACTATTGACGTTTAATGGCTCTCCTTGCAGTAAAAAATCTGAATATCGGGTTCAATTTCCTCGACGGATATGCGCAGGCCGTGCATAATGTCGGTTTTGAGCTTAAAAAAGGCGAAACGTTAGCCATAGTAGGCGAATCCGGAAGCGGAAAAACGCTTTCTTCAATGGCTGTGTTGAACCTTTTGCCCGAAAATGCAATAATCACAGGCGGAGAGGTTATTTTTGAGGGCGAAAACCTTTTAAAATTGCCCCAAAAAGCCATGCAAAAAATCCGCGGAAAGAAAATTGCGCTCATTCCGCAGGATCCGATGACCTCGCTTGACCCTTTATACACAATAGGCGACCAGCTTTTGGAGGTTATTGAAATCCATCAGGGCAAAAAGGGCAAAGAAGCGAAAGAAATTGCCATTGCGGCGCTGGAGCGGGTAAAAATCCCCGACGCACGCGAAAAACTCAGCGCATATCCGCACGAATTTTCAGGCGGGATGAAGCAGCGCGTAATTATCGCAATGGCGCTTGCGTGCAACGCGCAAATAATCATTGCCGACGAGCCCACAACAGCGCTGGATGTAACTGTTCAGGCGCAGATTATGGAGATTTTACGAGAAATTAAGGCAAAATCTGATATTTCAATAATTTTAATTACACACGACATGGGGATTGTTGCCCAGAATGCAGATAAAATCGCGGTTATGTACGCAGGGCGGATTGTGGAGTTTGCGTCAAAAGACGAACTCTTTAAAAACCCAAAACATCCTTACACAAAGGCACTTTTAAAGGTTATCCTGGACATAAATTCAGACAAAATCGAAACAATTGAAGGCCAGCCCCCCTCTATCACAGACAAAATCGAAGGCTGCCCGTTTGCACCGCGCTGTGAGCGTTGTATGGAGATTTGCACAAAAACTTACCCCGAAACTCGTTGTTTTGCTGACGGGTCAAAGGTTCAATGCCATTTATACGATTTAGAGCCTAATACGTAAAATATCTGTCAAAATCCACGTCGTCAAAACTGCAAAGAAGCCGGTAAACCTCGTCATCCTCGTCCATTCTTTGAAAATTAAATTCATCGAATTTCCATAATTTCGGATTTATCCCGCGCACGCGAATTATACCCTTATCAAACAGGATTTTTAGCTTTCTTTTTACTGTTTCAACCGGCATATCAAGAAGTTTTGAAAGTTCAACCGCCGAAATCCCGTCCTCATGCGAGTATTTTTCAGGTGTAAGAAACATCAGCTCGAGCCCGACCTGCTTTAATTCTTTATCTTCCTGTTCGACGTCATATATCTCCATTCTCCCATAATACGGCAGACAAAAACAAATGGGTAGGTACTTTTGATGGATTTTTAACGCGGTGCTTAACAAAAATCGGGGGATTTTAATGCATTGGCGCCCGAATAGCCGCATTTTCATTTTTCCAGCTCGATTCGTTGGGGGTTGTTGATGTCAAAAAATAAAAAATGGAGAATTTAATGCATTGGCGCCCAAATAGCCGAATTTTCATTTTTCTAGCTCGATTCGCTTCACTCATAGGCGTCGAAAAATAAAAATTCGGCTATTTGGGCTTTGGGAGATGGGGGGGGGATTAAATTATCAAAACAATCATCGAACAAAGCAAAAGTGTAGGGATTTTTATTTGTAGTGACTATGGGGGAGGCTTCAAAAGGTGAGAAAAACGCAATATAACGTTGAATGCCGGAGGAATCGGAACGGAAAATAAAAATCCCTGCACTTTTGCGCCAACTCCCAACTCCACAAACTCCCCTATAGAAAATCCCCCTCCTTTGTGATAATTTATAATCATAAATTAGAGAAAGAGGCTTTTTTCAAATGAAAACAATAAATTATGCGGACTTGCCAACGACTTATGACGCAAACTCCACGGAAGAAGAAATTTATAAATTTTGGGAAGACAATGAATGCTTTAAAGCGGACGCAAACTCTAAAAAACCGCCCTATTCCATCGTTATCCCGCCCCCGAACGTAACGGGAATCCTGCACATGGGCCACGCAATCGACGAAACCTTGCAGGATTTGCTCATCCGCTACCACAGAATGTCCGGATACGAGGCATTATGGGTTCCGGGAACAGACCATGCCGGAATCGCAACACAAAATGTCGTCGAGAAAAAACTCCGTGAAAAAGGTCAAAATCGCCACCAACTCGGACGCGAAAAATTTCTGGAATTGACCTGGAAATGGGCAAATGACCACAAAGGAGCGATTCTTGACCAGTGCAAACGCCTCGGAGCCTCTTTTGACAGAAGCAGAGAAAGATTCACGCTCGACAAAGGCTGTTCTGACGCGGTAAAAGAAGTTTTTGTAAAATTATACGAAAAAGGCCTGATTTACAAAGGCGCCTACATCGTAAACTGGTGCCCGCGCTGCCAGTCAGCCATCTCCGACGTCGAAACCGAATACGAAACCGAAGCAGGACATCTGTGGGAAATTTCTTATTCACTAAAAGACGAACCCGGCGCAATCGTAATCGCTACAACCCGCCCTGAAACAATGTTTGGCGATGTTGCAATCGCGGTGAACCCGACAGATTACAAATACAAAGATTTGATAGGAAAAACAGTCGTTATTCCGCTCACCGGACGCGAAATCCCCATAATTGCAGACGATTATGTAGATAAAAAGTTCGGAACAGGCGCTTTGAAAATCACTCCGGCGCATGACCCCAACGACTACGAAGTCGGAAAACGCCATAATTTAAAACCCATCTGGGTAATCGACGGCGAGGGCAAAATGAAAGCCTGCGCAGAAGTTCCGCAGGAGCTCCACGGGCTCGACCGCTACGAAGCACGCGAAAAAACAGTCGCAATGCTCCGTTATCACAACGATTTGGTAAAAATTACCGACCATGAACACAATGTCGGCAAATGCCAGCGCTGCCATACGACAATTGAGCCGCTGCTTTCGGAACAATGGTTCGTTAAGATGGAACCGCTCGCAAAACGCGCAATCGAAGCCATCGACAAAGGCGAAATAAAATTTGTACCCGAAAGATGGACAAAAAACTACCTCGGCTGGATGGAAAACATCCGTGACTGGTGCATTTCCAGACAATTGTGGTGGGGACATCAGATTCCGGCTTATTACAACAACGAAACCGGCGAAATGGTCGTTGCAAAAGAAAATCCCGACCCGTCCAAATTCACACAGGAAACTGACGTGCTTGATACGTGGTTTTCTTCGGGATTGTGGCCGTTTTCGACCATGGGATGGCCGGATAAAGACGCTGAGGACTTCAAAAAATTCTATCCGACCTCGGTTCTGGTTACGGGATTCGATATTATCTTTTTCTGGGTAGCAAGAATGATTACGATGGGCTACGAGTTCACAGGAAAAGCTCCGTTCCCGACAGTTTACATTCACGGGCTGATTCGCGATGAATTCGGACAAAAAATGTCAAAATCCAAAGGAAACACAATCGACCCCGTCGGAATCATTGAAAAATACGGCTGCGATGCCTTGAGATTCACAATGACCTCGCTTTGTACATACGGCGGACAGGATATTAAGGTTAGCGACGAAAAATTTGAATACGGAAGAAACTTCGCGAACAAAGTATGGAACGCTTCGCGTTTCGTGCTCATGAACCTTGAGGGAGTTGACAATAAGGCAATCGACAAATCAGAATTAACCATTGCTGACAAATGGATTTTGCACAAACTCAACGCAACAGCCAAAGAAGTCAACGAAAACATCAAAAATTACAGAATCGGGGAAACTTCGCACCTGTTGTATGACTTCTTCTGGAACGATTATTGCGATTGGTACGTTGAAATCGCAAAAATCCAGCTTCGTGACGAAAAAATCAAGCTCAACACGCAAAGAGTTCTTCGTTATGTCCTTGATATGACGCTCAGAATGCTTCATCCGATTATGCCGTTCATCACAGAGTCAATCTGGCAGATGATTCCGGGCGAAAAGGAAGAAATTGCAATCATGAAGAGCGAATTCCCGACATTCAGCGAGGATTTAAATTATCCTGCTGAAAACGAGGAAATGGAGCTGGTTTTTGAAACAATTAAATCGCTCCGTAACGTACGACAGAGCCTGAATATTCCGATTTCCACACAGATGGATATTGAGGTAAGGGCAACAGCCAAAGAAAAACCCGTTTTTGAGGCGGTTATTCCTTATTTGCAAAGGCTGGCAAAGGTTCAGGATGTGACTTTCGAGGCTGAAAGTGCTCCGGTTCCGAAAAAATCGGCTTCTGCGGTTGTCGGCAACTCAAAAATCATCATTCCGCTTGCCGGATTGATTGATATTGACGAAGAAATTGCACGCCAGAACAAAAAGCTCGAAAAGCTTATGAAAGAAAAAGGCAGCCTTGAGGGCCGAATTAAAAACGAAAAATTCGTTGCAAACGCGCCAAAAGAGGTTGTTGATGAAACGAAAGCTAAAATTGCAGAGCTGCAGGTGCAGGTTGACGCGATTGAGGGCTTAATTTCGTCATTAAAAGACTAACACCCCAGCATGCAAAGTAAAACGGTATTTATATTTATTTTTCGACGCCTATGAGCTTAGCGAATCGAGCTAGAAAAATAAATATAAATGCCGTTTTACGCATATGCACAGGCAATTCTACCCGATACGATTAAACCACCATCCGAGCCCGCCGTAGCAGCCACAGTTATGACCGCCGCCGCCAAAAATGCCTTTTATCATTCCGTAAATGCTCAGCCCCTGCCCGAAAATGTTGCCGATATTCCACCATTTTGAAAATCCGGTATTTGCCTGAGCAGGAGCAGTTCTTACCATCCCAAAAGTATTGCCGTAACCTAATACATTTCCAAATCCCATTCCGAGGTCAACTACGCTCGAAACACCGTAGTTGCCTGCATTTGCTGTATTGCCCAAAAAGTTGATTGTGTTGTTGCTTTTTCTTCGTCCTTCAATATTAACTGTTGTGCTGTCCGCATAAACTCCTGTTCCAACAGTATTTCCGCCTAAAAATGAGCCCGAAAAGGCCTGAGATTGACGGGTAACATCTTCAAATACAGCAGTTACAGCAGAATCGCCCTCAATATATACATTTTTGTCCTTTGCCTCGCCTAAATCTGTTTCAAAATAGTCTTTTGAGCGTTTTGACATTGCTGCTCTGATGGCTTTTGAACCATCATTCAGCACTTTTTGTTCTTCTGCCGACAAAGCATTACCGGCAAGATATTTTTCGGTAACAGCCTTGAGGTTTTCATCATTAACGTTTGTGCCCATTATTTGAGAATTTATAGACGATTCGCCTTTTTCAGTTATCACGCCGTCCTGCGTATAATTCACCTGATCATCTTCTGTATCAGCTTCTTTTAGAAAATATGTAAATTCATCAACGGAAACCTCGCCATCACCGTTTACATCGAGGTTTTCAGCCAGAAGATTACCGCAGCGCTTATTAATAAGCTGGTTGTCAGCAGATTTTGCGTTTGCGTCCTCAATTTCTTTCTTCGCAAACTCCTCAACTGTAATTTTTCCGTCAGGAACAGAATCGTAAGTGTTCAAAAGCCCTTCGGCGTACTTTTTATAGGCATAATCCTTTTCTGCGGAATCCATATTGTCAATAAATATCGAAACAGAGAAATCTCCCGGGCCTTTGATAGAGGAATCTTTTTTTACCTCTTCACTGCGGGCGATTCTGGCTTTTACGGCTGCTTGCACTTTGGCATCTATGAGTTTTTGTCTGTCAGCGTTTATTGGCGCCATTTTTCTCTCCGTTTTGCTAAAAATAATATCTCTCGTATATATAAAAACGAAATAATTGAAAAAATTGCCTGAACCAATTATGCAATGTAAAGCTTTGTTACAAAATTAGAAAAATCTTCAAAAAACATTAAAGATTTGAACAGAACGTGCCGACAAACATCATGCAAGGAAAAAAGGTGCAAGGAATATGAAATCGAATCTTTTCTCAAACAATGACTCAAACTTACCCCAGATAAATATGAAATTACCCCATATCCGACAAAACATGCCGAGAATAAAAATGACAGAAGACATGGATTTGCTTTTTGATATTGATGGCAAAGAAATTACGATGACTGAAGTCGCTGATAAGGTTTCAAACCTGTTTTTACAAGGATAATCTAATCTAGTGTCGCCTTAGTCGATTCGCCTACGCGAACCGCCCAAGGCTCACCTTTTCAAGGGGTCACTCAAAAAGTTCGTTCACGTCACTGCGTTCCTTAGCACGAACTTTTCTCGGACAATTTACATTTCTAAATATAAACTGCGCGAAAAGAAACTTTCTTTTCGCGTTTTCGTCTTTACCATTATTAAAGAAAAGTACAAAAATTAGTAACGCAGAGAATTCATCGGCGTTTTTTATGGTATTATGTTGGACAGAGGAAAAAGAGGTAGAGTTTTGAAAAATTTCATTAAAAAATACAGCTTACTGATTATATCAGCGATTAGTATCCTTACGATTACATTAATGGCAAATTCCGTATTTGCTTATACCCCGCAGCAGCTATACGAACAGGTATGGCGGCTCGTAAACACTAAATATGTTGACCAGACAAACAATGAACAAAACTGGCAGCGTTGGCACCATAAATATGACAAATGTATAAAAACCGATGAGGACGCTTATGTCGCAATCCAGACAATGCTTGCCAGCCTCAATGACCCTTATACAAAATTCCTTGACCCTAAAGAATTTGAGGAAGAAACCAGCTCTATCAAAGGTTCGCTCAAAGGAATCGGCGTTCAGATAGGAGTTCGCGACGGAAAACTCCTTATTATCGCCCCTATTGAGGACACTCCGGGTGAAAGAGCCGGTTTGCAGGCAGAAGATGAAATTCTTGAAATCGACGGAAAATCAACAAAAGGGATTACCGTTGATAAAGCAGCTGACCAGATTAGAGGCGAAGAAGGAACCTATGTTACGCTCTTAATCAAGAGAAAAAATCAGGAAAATCAGGTTTACAAAATCCAAAGAGCAGAAATTGAGCTCAAATCAGTATCAACAAAGCTTCCGACAGAAAGCGTTAAACTCGCTGACAGCGTGGGTTATATCAGATTAAGCTCTTTTATAAGCAAAAACGCCTCTGTTGAGTTTGAAAAAGCGCTCAACGGCTACAAAGACAAAAAAGGCTACATTATCGACCTTCGCTCGAATCCCGGCGGACTTTTGAGCAACGCAATAATAATCTCCGATATGTTTTTGAACGGCGGCGTAATAGTCAGCACAGTTGACCGTGACGGCTACAAAGAAACAATGAGAGCTGCAAGAAGCAACGTGACCAATAAGCCGATTGTCATCCTCATCAACAAAGGAAGCGCTTCTGCAAGCGAAATCTTCTCAGGAGCGATGAAAGACAACAAAAGAGCCGTACTTGTGGGCGAAAATTCTTTCGGAAAAGGGCTTGTTCAGGAAGTTAACAAGCTTATGGGCGGCAGCGGCGCAAATATTACCATCCAAAAATACCTTACTCCTAACGGCACAGATATTAACAAAAAAGGGATTACACCCGATGTTGTTGTTGAGCTGACGGAGCAGGATATAAAAGACAAATACGACAGGCAGCTCCAAAAAGCCAATGACGTGCTGCTTGAGCTGATTAACAAACAACTGATGGTTCTAAAATAACAAATTTTCAAAAGAGAGGTCAAAAGCCTCTCTTTTTTTGACTTTAAATCTGCTAATTTAGCGATATTTTACAGCAACAGAATCAGTTTTTTCCTCTCTGACATTATTTACATACTGCGGTTGTTTTTTCTTGAGAATTGACTGCTGGATTTTTTCTTTTATAGGAATAGAGTATTGCGCAAATTCCGCAGCGCCAAAAAGAACAAGCCCTGCAAGAATTGCCGCTTTTATAAACCTTTGCCTGCGCCAGCTCGTGCCCTCATGATGAAAATCGGCTATAATTTGCTTTGAAAAATCAACATCCAGCCCGCCTTTGACTTTTTCAAAAGAGTTATGCAGGTGTTTTTGCATAAGATAGGTGTTTTTCAGCTCTTTTTGCGCAATTCGGGATTTCATAAGATATTTGCGAAACTCATATCCCTCCTCGCCTTCCAGCTCGTTATCAATGTAGGGCGAAAGGTTCATTTTGAATTTTTCATATTCGCGTATGCTGAAAGCCGTCCTTTTCTGGCGCGTAAGTGCCATCTCCATAACTTTTTTGTAAGAATCTTTCAAACTGTTTATCAAATTTCTTAAATAAATAAATTTTTTATAACAATCCGGACACATTGCTATATGCTCCTCTATAAAAGCGCGCTCCTGCGGCGTTACCTTGTTATCGATATACTGGGAGAGCAGTGCTGATACTTTTTTGCAGGTTATATCCTCTGTCATTTTTACTCCTCAGGCGATGTAGCCCTTTAAATACTCTTGAAGCTTATTTCTTGCACGCGCAATGCGGGATTTTACCGTTCCCACGCTTGTATTTGTAATAGACGCAATCTCCTCATAAGAAAGCCCCTGAAACTCCCGCAAAACAATCGCCAATCTGAACGAATCAGGCAATTTTCTCACTGATTCTTCTATTACGTCGTTCAATTCGCCGCTCAGAGTTTTTTCCTCCGGATTATTGCACCTCGCAGGAAGCTCGATTACGTTGGCATTTTCCTGTTCATCGGTTTTATTATCAATCGAAACGGTCTGGCAGCTCCTGTTTTTGCGCCGCAGGTAATCGTAAAAAAGATTGGTCACGATTTGATTCAGCCAGCTTTTAAATTTTTTGGGTTCGCGCAGGTTTTTGATATTTTTTGACATTTTTACAAGCGCTTCCTGCGTTAAATCCAGAATATCCGAACAATCCTTGCTCAAATAATAAAACGAAGCATAAACAGTGTTCTGATAACGCTTAATCAGCTCTTCAACAGCGCAAACGTCATCAGACTGAGCCTTTTCAATAAGCTCTTCGGTTGTGAAATTTTTATATTTCTTTCTGTTGAGCGAAATCAACAACAATCTCCCCTTTTAGTTCTTGTATATAAATTAAATGAATTCAAAAAAATTAAGAATGACCTTTTTAACATAAACATTCAGGGGATATATAAATTACGAAAAAACAATACTTTTTGACGCCCAATATAGCCTCACCGGGCAATATATTTTCATTTGTAAAGATATTATAAGTGTAGTAGTTACACTTTGTGTAGTAGTTTATAAGGATTTTTAAACAATGAACATTTTTTCTGCAATCAACAACGAATCGGGTCTTATAATCAGCGACGCAAAATCAGTTGAATCAGCATTAAAAGTTGCGTTGAAGAGATATTTGGACACAGTCGATGAAATCAAAAAACTACCGTCAGAACTCGACTATTCCGCTGTAAACTATGCGTATTCCTATGTAAAATACGAATAGAAAACAAAAAGAGCCGTTTTTCCGGCTCTTTGATTTGGTTTAGTCCCAAATCTCCTCCCAAAGTCATTAATCTCTAATTCGTTTAATATTTTTGTTAAGTCTATTAAACCATTATAGAGCTGATTTGTGAAGAGTTTTGCCCGATTTTATTTGTAAACAAAAGTTTACGTTCATGTCAAATCCAGTCGTATTCATGGTTTCGCATGTATCGGAAGTTGTAATATTTCGTAATATTAGGGTTGTTTTTCGTTTATAAAATACGTAACAATCGCAGCTATGAGCAGAACTACCGCTCCAACCACAAAAGTATATTCCCAGTGATAATTTATTCCTGCAGGTGTATCAAATACACATTTTGAAATAAACCATGCGAGCAAAGTACATACAAGTATTTGAGGGCCGGCGATAAAGATGTTAAAAATGCCCATTACCGCTCCTTCAGAGCCTTTTTGGATGTACTCGGACAGCATTGCAAAAGGCAGAGAAAGAATGCTTGCCCAGCCTATGCCCGCAAAAGCCATAAGCGCCATAATCGCACGCGAATCAGTGGTAAACGCCATCAAAATATAAGCCAGAGCCATTGAAGCAACCGCAATCATGTGGACTTTTTTGTTTCCGTATTTTGTGGACAGGATTCCAATCGGGATTGAAACCAAAAAGCAAATCAAATTGAATACAGCAAAGCAAATCGACGCAAAATTCGTCGCCTGTGCGTTTAAGTCAGCATATTTAGCGACTACAGAATCCGCAGCCGCCGACAAATCAGGAATTCCGAACACTGTGTGAACAGAAAACTGCGTAAAGAAGATGAACATACTCATCACGCCAATCCAGGTGAAAAACTGCACAAAACAGATTTTGAACACCTCAGGCGAGGATTTAAAAAAGGTTTTTAAGTCTTCGATAAAGGAAGATTTAGCCTTTTTGGGGTTTTCTTCGGCTTTAGCCGCGCTATTTTCCCTAAAAGTCATGCAAGTCCATATCATAGCGAGCGAAAAAGCGAGTGCAGCCATTATAAACTGCGCTGTGACAGACATCTGGTAATCAAAAACCTTTTTCAAAATCGGAGCAGTCCCCGCAGCGATTACAGAGCCCAGCCCGATAGCAAAACTCAGGTACGCATTTGCAATTGAGTGCTGTTCAGGAACAATATTATCAGGGATAAGCGCTCTATATGGCCCTTGAGCAGCATTAACGCAAGCGTCAATAATCCAAATCATAACAGCAGCAACAAGCAGCCCGCCCACAGCCGGCAGCGCAAAATGGAGTTTGTTTGCAATAAATTGCGCTATGGTTTCGGAGTTAGGGAACGCCCACAGAGCCAAACTTGCGAGAATCGCACCCAGCAGGAGATAAGGACGTCTTCTTCCGAACGGTGTTTGCGTATTATCGCTCAAAGCGCCGATAATTGGCTGCACAACCATGCCCGTAACCGGCCCCGCAAGCCAAATCAGCCCGAAAATCAAAGGCGAAGCCCCGAGCCCTTCCGTAACCGGCCCTGAGAGAATAATTCTCATCTGCCAGGCAAACTGTAAACCAAAAAAGCCCAGACAAAAATTCAATAATTGAAAAGTATTGAGCTTGCGAAGACACCCGTCGTTCATTTCCCCTCCACATAAAATATTTAACATGTTAATTATAATGGAAAAGGGTATTTTCCACAAATTAATATTACTTTTTGATGGGGGATTGGGGCGTTTGTGGGTGGTGGCGTTTATAAAGAGGA
>QWCY01001483.1_pt1 | contig 33977 bp, 16 predicted proteins | sample 1972631 | NCBI WGS metagenome assembly QWCY01 (sample SAMN09866696, study PRJNA288562) | Human gut metagenome isolate pre1_stool, whole genome shotgun sequencing... | isolation source: gut | host: Homo sapiens | place: USA: California
CTGCCGCTCCCACGCACCGCGCGGAGACGCGCCGGTCTGTTATCGTGCAGCGGGACTGTTGCGTCCATATCGGCGGTTTCCCGAATACCGGCGCAGCTCGATAGACGCACCCCGTAGGGGCCGGCGTCCCCGACGGCCCGCTCATGTTTCCGCCATGTCCCCAGCGGGGAGAGTTCCGCGCTGCGCAGGCGCGTTCCCCGCACCCCGGTAAAAAAGGAGGACCACCCGCAGGGTGGTCCTCCTTTTTACGCTTTCTGCCGCCGCGCGGCGTTCCTCACTCCGTCATGATCTTCAGGATCACGCGGTCCGTCTCCCGCATACCCTCCGTGGCCAGCACACCCACGTGGCGGATGGTGTCCTCCACATCGTCGCCCACGATGCCGTCGCCGGAGCGGAAGTTGTCGCCGTTGCGGTACATGTTGTAGCCCAGAATGCCGCAGTCCACGCCCATGGCGATCTTGCTGGCGCAGCTGGCCTTGGCCCCATCGCAGATGCAGCCGGAGATCATGGCCACGGCGTTCTCCAGCGTGTGGCAGATGCCCTCGTAGTCCGCGCCCCGCAGCCATGCGATGCCGCAGCCCGCGCCCACACCGGCAGACACCGCCCCGCAGTAGGCACTGAGCCGTCCGATGCCGGTTTTCTGGTGGATGGTGATGAGGTCGCTGAGGCACACGGCCCGCAGGATCTTTTCCTCGTCGGCCCCCATCAGCTGCCCGTATTTCCACACGGGTACGGAGGCGGTGATGCCCTGGTTGCCGGAGCCGGACACGATGACCACCGGCATCTCGCAGCCGTTCATGCGGGCGTCGGAGCCTGCGGCGGCCCAGGCCCGTGCCTGGGTGGCCCAGTCCGTCCCACCCTGCAGCAAGGTGGAGCCGATGTTGGCGCCCCAGCTGTTTCGAAGCCCCTCGGCGGCGATGGCGGTGTTCTTCTCGATCTGCCGCCCCGCCGTGGGCCGTATCACGTCTATGGGTATGGTTTCAGCGAATGTGATGATGTCCTTGACGTTCAGCACGGACTTGTCCTGGAGATGATCCTCGGCGTTGCCGGTCACCGGCAGCTCCTTCAGGACCTGCCCGTCCCGTGCCATGTAAATAATATTGGTGTGATTGTTGGCCACGCGGACGCAGGCGCTGTGCCCGCCCAGCCAGCCCGTCAGCTTGATGTCCAGCAGGCAGGGCGTTTCAGGGCAGGTGATCTCCATGGGCGTCCGGTCCAGATAGTCCTGGATGGCCGCCGTGTCCTCCTCCGTCACGTTGGCGATGACCTGAAGCTCCGCGTCGGCGTCGCCTGCCACTATGCCCACGGCGATGGCGGCGTCGATGCCGCGGCGGCCCGCCGTATTGGGAACCACCACGGATTTCACGTTTTTCAGGATGTTTCCGCTGACCTCGGCCAGCACTTTTTCCGGTTTTCCGCCCAACACCTCGCGCAGTTTTGCGGCACAGTACGCGACGGCGATGGGCTCTGTACACCCGGTAGCCAGCAGGAGCTCCTCCCGCAGGATCGCCGTGTAGGCGGCGATCTTAGAGTCGTTCAACATCACACATTCTCCTTTTTTCAGTTGTATTTTGCCGCCGGAGCGCAGACGCTTTCGCGCCGCGCACTGGCGCGATCAGGCCAGGCGGCACTTGCGCCGCAGGCCGGATGTACGGTTTTTCGCGCCTTACAGAGCGGGCACATCATCCTCCTGCCGGACCCAGTCCGTCACGTCCACCACCTGGAACTCCGCCTCCGTCCGGCGGATGATGACGCGGCTGATGCCGGCGTTGATGACCTGGCGGCGGCACATGGCGCAGCTGGTGGCGTCTCCCAGCAGCGCGCCGGTCCGGGCATCGCGGCCCACCAGGTACAGGGTGCTGCCCACCATGTCCCGCCGGCTGGCGGAGATAATGGCGTTGGCCTCGGCGTGGACGCTGCGGCACAGCTCGTACCGCTGCCCCCTGGGTATCTGCATGGCCTCGCGGGTGCAGAAGCCCATGTCCACGCAGTTCCGGCGGCCCCGCGGCGCGCCGTTGTAGCCCGTGGAGATGATCTCGTCGTTCTTGACGATGATGGCGCCGTACACCCGCCGGAGACAGGTGGCCCGCTCCAGTACCGTTTCGGCGATGTCCAGATAGTAGTTTTCCTTACTGATGCGTTCCATACAAGCGCCTCCTCACATGTTCCTGTACACATTATAATACAGATGCGGCGGCGAAGGCAAGAAACGTGTGTCCGCCGGCGCTCCGCGAAGTACACAAAAATTCGGCAGCAGATTTGCCGAAATGGACAGAAAACCGGCGGGCACCGCCCGCAAAAGGGCCGCGTCCGCCGGTGATTTCCTCATGAATTCCGGATGAGGCGCATCAGGAAGTAAAATACTTCCTGATGGAAATTATTTATGCACGGAAAAGCGCAGAAAATGAATAGTTATACATTCAGGCGTTCTTGAAAACCATCTCCGGCGCATGGATGACCACGTGGGTGTTGTCGGCCACGGAGCTGGTAAGGAAGGCGTTGCCCCCCACCACGGTGTGCTCGCCGATGACGGTCTGACCGCCCAGAATAGACGCGCCGGAGTAGATGGTCACGTCGTCGCAGACGGTGGGGTGCCGCTTGCCCGGCAGGCTGGCGTGGCCCGCCCGAGGCGACAGCGCGCCCAGCGTCACGCCCTGGTACAGCTTGACGTGGCTGCCGATGACGGAGGTCTCGCCGATGACGATGCCGGTGCCGTGGTCAATGAAGAACCAGGGACCGATCTGAGCGCCGGGGTGGATGTCGATGCCGGTGCGGCTGTGGGCGTACTCCGACATGATCCGCGGGATCATGGGCACGTGGCGCAGGTACAGCTCGTGAGCGATGCGATAGACGAAGATGGCGAACAGGCCGGGGTAGGCAAAGATGATCTCCTCCTTGTTGGCGGCGGCGGGGTCGCCGTCGAACGTGGCCTCGATGTCCGTCAGCAGCATCTGCTGGATGCGGGGCAGCTCCGCCATGATGGACTCGGTGATCTGGGCGGCCTGAGCCGTCTCGCCGTCCGGCAGAGCCAGGGCGATCTGGGCCGTCATCCCCGTTTCGATGCGCTCCAGCAGCAGCGCGGCATAGTTCTCTGCCGGAAGGGCCATCAGCTGCGGGTCCCCGAAATAGGCGGGGAAGAACAGCCGCCGCAGCTCCTTGAGCAGGGCGATGATGGCGCTGCGGTCCGGCAGACGCAGCTTTTTCCCGTACATAGGTATGGCCGCATTTTCCATGGTCGTTGCCATGGCGCGTGCAATTTCTGCGGTATTGCTCATGTTGAACCCTCCAAAATAAAAAAGAACGGTGGGAGATGTCACACATCTCCCACCGTTCTCAAAGAATACGGTGTGGCCGCGGCAGGAGCCGCGTTACTCGGCAGAGATCGTATGACGGAAATGGGCGCAGCAGACCAGGCCCGCACAGCAGGCGGGCAGACAACAGGTACAGTTGGTCTGGATGCGAACGGTCATACGATCCTCCTTCGGCACTTCCCGCGGACACACAGAGCCTCGGCTGACGGTGTCCGCGCTTTCGTATTATTATACGTGACCATTCACGGTGCGTCTATGTGCGGTATCGACAAAAACAGCGAAAAATATGGGGTGAATGTTGTGACTGTGCCCAATTGACTTTTGCGTTTTAAAGCTCTAAAATCAGCACAATGAGTGATGCCGGTCCGGTGCCGGCGGAAAGGAGACAGCCATGACCCGTCACATGATGCAGCAGGATATGGTCCGCAGCGGCATGGGCAAGATCCAGGCCGCCTCCTATCACTATGCCGGTAACAGCTCCTGCTATCGGGGCTACTTTTGGTGCGCCTATTATTACGGCGACCAGAATGGATACCGGCTGAAATGACATACGTGGTTCGATCTCCTCACAAGGGTCGATAAGCGGCTTCGTCGTTCAGGCGGGGCCGCTTTCTTTATTGGCAGAGTTTAGAGATAAACGGAAATCACAAACGGAAATCACAAACGGAAATCACAAACGGAAATCACAAACGGAAATCACAAACGGAAATCACAAACGGAAAAGGAGAAAATCAAAATGAATGCGATCTTAGCTGCGGCGGTCATCTTCGTGGTGTTCACTATCGGAGACATGATCTCCGCCAAAACAAAAGCCATTGTATCCATGCTGCTGGTGGCGTCCGTGTTGTTCCTGGCCGGCTTCTGGACAGGCATCTTCCCCACCACCATGTTTGCCGACTCCACGCTGCTGAGCATGGCCGGCCTGCTGGTGACCATGCTGCTGGTACACCTGGGCACCACCATCAAGCTCCGTGACTTCGGCGCACAGTGGCGCACCGTCATCATTGCCGCCGTGGCCTGCATCGCCATCTCCGCCGCGGTATTCTTCCTGGGCCAGCTGATCGTTGACCGCGGCTTCGCACTGGTGGGCGCTCCCATTCTGTCCGGCGGCGTGGTGGCCACGCTGACCATGCAGGATATGGCCAACAAGGCAAACCTCCCCGATCTGGCGGTATTCGCCACGCTGGTCATGTGCGCCCAGGGCTTCGTGGGCTACCCCGTGGCCTCCCTGTGCCTCAAGAGCGAGGCCAAGCGCATCAAGGCGCAGATCGACGCCGGTGAGCTGCAGGTAGACACCGCCGCCGGCGCCGTGCAGGCTGCTGCTGCGGGCCGCAAGAAGCTGATCCCCGCGCTGCCCGACAAGTACAACACCCCCAACGCCATCATCGCCAAGGTCATTCTGGTGGCGCTGCTGTCCGTGTGGGTGTCCAGCCTGTTCCACGACGCCATCAACAAGCTGGTGTGGTGCCTGATCTTCGGCGTGCTGTGCAAGGAGCTGGGCTTCCTGGATGAGGACGCGCTGGGCAAGGCACACGCCACCGGCATCGTGATGCCCATCATCACACTGTCCATCTTCACCAATCTGGCCTCCGCCACCCCTGAGATGGTGGGCGGCATGGTGGTGCCTCTGCTGGTGTGCGTAGTCATCGGCACCATCGCCTTCTCCGTCGTGTCTATTCTGGTGGGCAAGATCTTCGGTTACAGCTGGCAGATGTCCATGGCCATCGGCAGCTCCTGCCTGTTCGGCTTCCCGGGAACCGTTATCATCTCCAACGAGGTGTCCGAGTCCACCGGCGCCAACGCCGAGGAACGGGCGGCCATCAACGCCCAGATCATGCCCAAGATGCTGGTGGCCGGTATGGTCACCGTATCCATCACCTCCGTGCTGGTGGCCGGCGTGATGAGCGGCTGGCTGTAAGCTAAGCGGATATTCAGAAGTGAGGTAGTGAAAATGTCTGAGATCAAGACGTATGTAGATCGTATTTTCGACGAGCTGGTGGCCATCCGGCGGGACATCCACGCCCATCCGGAGGTGGGGATGCAGGAGGTGCGCACCAGCGCCCTGATCCGGCGGGAGCTGGAGAAGATGGGCATGGACGAGATCCAGCAGCCCCTGCCCACCGCAGTGGTGGGTCTGCTCCACGGCGGCAAGGGACCCGGCAAGTGCGTGGCGCTCCGCGCCGACATCGATGCGCTGCCGGTCCACGAGGAGTCCGGCGTGCCCTTTGCCAGCCAGACGGAGGGCGTCATGCACGCCTGCGGCCACGACCTGCACACCACCATGCTGCTGGGCACGGCCAAGACCCTGTGCCATATGCGGGACTCCTTTGCGGGCACGGTGAAGTTCATCTTTGAGCCCAGCGAGGATACCATGCCCGGCGGCGCACGGGCGCTGGTGGCGGCGGGCGTCATGGAGAACCCCCACGTGGACGCCATCTTCGGCCAGCACGTCTGCCCCTCCGAGAATGACACGGTGGGTCGGATGCAGCTCTATAAGGGGTACTTCACCAGTGCGGTGGATCTGTTCCACATCGCCGTACACGGCAAGAGCGGCCACGGCGCCGCACCCCACACCGCCCACGACGCCATTGCCTGCGCGGGATATCTCATCACCGCGCTGCAAACGGTGGTGTCCCGCCGTATCGACCCCATGGACTCCGCCGTGCTGACGGTGGGCACCATGTCCGGCGGCGACGCGGTGAACATCACCGCCGGCGAGGCCCGGATGGTGGCGGTGCTGCGCAGCTTCAGCGACACGGCACGGGATACCGCCATCGAGGAGGTCAACCGGATCTGCAAGGGCATCGGGTTCGCCTTCGGCTGCGACATCGAGGTGAAGCTGGAGGAGGGCTACGCCCTCCAGTACAACGACGGCGCCATGATCGATCTGGTGGAGCAGGCGGTCACGGAGGAGCTGGGCGCGGACAAGGTGATCCACCTCGACCGCCCCTTCTCCGGCAGCGAGGACTTCAGCTTCTTCGGCAAGCTCACCAATACGCCGTCGGCGTTCATGATGATCGACGCGGGCCACGGCGAGCACATGGTGTCCCTGCACAACGGCAAGATCGTGTTCGACGAGAACGTGATGCGCTCCGGCGTGGCGGGCATGAGCGCTGTCGCACTGAAGTACCTAGCGGAGTGAGCGCACATATTATGAGGTAACAGCGGAAAGTTTCCTTCCTGAAAACAGGGCAGGGACGCACGGCAGGTGCGTCCCTGTCCTGTTTTTTCGCGGGTTTTGGCAGCTTTTGGCGAGCGCCGCCGTTGACAAGAGGCGGAAAACCGTATATAGTATAAAATGGTTCGGTGGACACCGGACCGACAAGTGGATAACGTGTTCTGTGACGACGTGTGGCTGCGCGCCGTAACGGCCGGAAACGGTCAGGCGGCAGTTTTGAAGGAATAGGGGTAAGACCCTCTGCGGACGGCACTGTAAACGCAAGGAAGTGACCAAAGCGGCGGAGACGCCGTGTGGTGAACAGCAGCCATTGGGACGGATGTCCTGAGAAGGTAGGTCATGTACGGGAGGCGGCAGCCTCGGGGCGTTAGGGCAGGAGAATTGCACGGCGGAGAACAGGTACACAGCGGCGCTTCTTCGTTGTGGCAGAGAGCAGAAGTGGGCGCGGACCATCCCGACAGGGACGGACCGGCCTTTTTTTGCGGCAAATGCGCCGGCTGTCCCGTCAGGGAGGCCGGTTTTTTCGCGGGAGGGGCGTCATCCGCCCGCAGTCAAGTCGGGACGGCGCAAGCCGTCCGCTTTCCATAAGGGCGGGAGGGGTTTGCCGACCCCTTCCGCCTCCTTCTCTTATAAGACAGAAAATTTACAGATAAAAGGAGACAGAGACATGAAGAAACGAGTGGTATCGTGGCTGCTGGTGGTGCTGATGCTCACCAGCATGCTGCCTACCGGCGTGTGGGCGGAGGACGTCTACCGCAGCAGCGAGGACACCGGACGGTACGGTGTGTCCACGCTGGCCAGCGCCGCCGACGCGGAGCTGGAGGGCTTTTTCGACGAGTGGGAGGGCATCGCCACCGTGGCCAACGCGGCCACGCGGGGCTTTGTCAGGGACGGCGACAAGCTGAAGTCTGGCAACAGCTCGGCCAGCTCCACACGCTCGACGCTGACGGTGACGATGCTGAAGGCGGCGGAGCTGTCCTTCGATTACCGGCTCAGCGGCCCTAACCAGAGCGGCATGGAGGTGAAGAACAGCAGCAAGACACTGTATACGTACAGCAGCTACGGCGCCGGCGGGGCAAAGATCGTCAAAGGGACGGACAGCGGCACGGCCACCGTGCAGGCCAACGCCGGTGACGTCATCACCATCTCCTATTACCGCGGCTATTACAGCAGCGGCAGCAACTGCATGTGGCTCAGCAATTTCAAGGCCTCGCTGCCGGCACAGGTGATCTTCCATGCCAACGACGGCACGGAGACCACGGTGCAGCAGGGCGTGTTCGGCAGCGGCACGCTGCAGGCCAATACGTTCAAGCGGGACGGCTACCGCTTTGAGGGCTGGGCCACGACGCCGGACGGCGCGGTGGCCTACGCCGACAAGGGCAGTATCACCATTACGGAGAATACCGACCTGTACGCCGTGTGGACGCGGGTGTACCGTGTGGCGTTCCAGCTGACACCGGCGGACGCACAGTTCTCGCTGTACGGCGATGAGGCGCGGACGGCGCTGATCGCGGCGGACAGCGGCACGGCGTATACCCTGGCGGCGGGCACCTACTATTACAGCGTCTCCGCCTTCGGCTACGCGGCGGTGCAGGGCAGCGTCACCGTCAGCGGCGACGCACAGGAGCCGGTGGTGCTGGCGGAGAAGCCGGTGGTCACAGTGACGTTTGCCTATGCGGACGGCAAGACCGATGTGGACGGTGGGAAGCTGACCGTGCGCACCGGTGAGCGGGACATGGCGGCGGAGGAAGGCTCCGACGGCATGGCGTTCCGCCTGCCCGCAGGCTACGCCTACGACTGGAGCTTCCGCAGCGCCAACTACGGCAAGCAGAGCGGTACCGTGGACCTGACGGGTGTCAGCGAGAGCGGGACGCGGAGCGTGACCATCCCCATGACGGCCAAGTCCGCCTGGGAGGGGGCGGGCGACATCAGCGAGCCCGCCGCAGTGGACGGCGTGTACCAGATCACCAGCGGCAGCGAGCTGGCGTGGCTGGCCCAGCAGGTGAACGCCGGTGTGTCCGACGGCACCAGCTTCAGCGCGGTGCTGTGCAATGACATCGACCTGGGCGATGAGGCGTGGACGCCCATCGGAAATGGCACCGGCAAAGCGTACAAGGGTACCTTTGACGGGCAGGGGTACACCATCCGGAACCTGTACGTCACCGGCAGCACCCCCATGGACTACGGCCTGTTCGGCACCGTCAACGGCGGCACCGTCCGGAATGTGACGGTGGAGGGCCGCGTGGAGGTCACCAGCAATTCCAGCAGATACGGCATCGCGGCCATCGTGGGCCAGCTATACGGCACCACGGGCGGCGTGGAGAACTGCCTGAACAGGGCGTCCGTCAAGGGCGGCCAGTATGTGGGCGGCATCGTGGGCTATGTGGCCGGCGGGTCCAGCAGCGCCGAAAAGTTCATCAAGAACTGCGGCAATATGGGGGATGTGACCTCCGAAGGCCACCGCGCGGCGGGCATCGCGGCCAATATCAGCGGCCAGGTGGCAGTGGAGAACTGTTACAGCACCGGCACCATCACCGGCGGCGGCTGGTACTCCGGCGGCATCAGCGCGTATGTGGACAGCTCCTACGCATCGGTGAAGAACTGCTATGCCGCGGGCAGCGTTACCGGCAGCGGCGCGGGCGCGGTGTTCGGCAAGGTGAGCTACAGTTCGACGGTGGTGGCCAACTGCTACTACCCCGACACGCTGAGCGTCGGCGACAGCAAGGCTGTGAAGGTGACGGAGCAGCAGCTGAAAACGCTGGACAGCGCTGCGGCGCTGGGCGAGGCGTTCATGCAGGACGCCAAGAGCGTCAACGGGGGCTATCCCATCCTGACGTGGCAGATCACCACGTATGAGGTGACATTTACCGTGACGCCGGAGGATGCGGAGGTACGCATCGACGGCGCAAAGGGCAAGCAGAACGGAAACGTGTGGACGTTCCGCCTGCCGGAGGGTACATACAGCTACACGGCGTTCGCCTTCGGCTATGCCGATGAGAGCGGCAACATCGAGGTCAGCGGCGCGGCCCGGAAGGACATCACGCTGACGCCAGTGGAAAAGCGCACCGTCCGATTCAGCGTGACGCCCGAGGACGCCGGCGCGGCGGTGACGGTGCAGTGGAACGGCAAGACCGTGGCGGCGGAGCAGGACGGCAGCTATCGGCTGCCCGACGGCACCTACACCTACACGGTGCGGGCCAAGGGCTACGCCAAGGTCAGCCAGACGCTGGAGGTCAGCGGAGATGTGACGGTGCCGGTGACGCTGGAGCCCTCCGCCGCCTGGGACGGCCAGACCGTCACGGCGCCGGAGGCGGGCGACGGCACGGAGGCCAGCCCCTACGAGATCGAGAACGGCGAGCAGCTGGCATGGCTGGCCCAGACGGTGAACGCAGGGAAGGGCAGCACCAGGCTATACGCCGTCCTGACGGAGGACATCGACCTGGGCGATGGCGCTTGGACGCCTATCGGCGCAGATTCCCATGAGTTCACGGGCCGCTTTGACGGCCAGGGTCATACGGTGTCCCGCATGAAGGCGGAGGCCCGGTACGCGGGCCTGTTCGGCGTGGTGAAGGACGCGGAGATCCGCGGCGTGGTGGTGCAGGGCATCGCCGCCAGCACCGACAGCAGCAGCGGCGACGCGGCGGGCCTTGTGGCCCGCACCAAGGGCAGCACCGTGACCATCACGGAGTGCGGCAGCGAAGTGGCCGTCAGCAGCGGCAACAACGGCGGCGGCATCCTGGGCAAGAACGCCAGCAGCAGCACCGTGGTCACCATCAGCGCCTGCTACAACACCGGCGACATCAGCGGCAAGGCGCGGGCCGGCGGCATCAGCGGCGGCAACACCAATGAGGTAAACATCAGCGACTGCTACAACACCGGCAGCATCACCGGCGGCAGCTACGCAGGCGGCGGTATCCGCGGCTATTACGGCGGCTTCGAGGGCACGGTGGCCAACTGCTACAACAGCGGCGCCGTTACCGGCACCAATACCGGCGCTATCGCCCCGGGCGCCAACAGCAGAATCAGCAACTGCTTCTATCTGGACAGCGGCACGGACGGCAACAGCGGCGCAGCGGCGCAGACCGCCCAGCAGATGCAGGAGCTGGCCATCAGCGACGCCTTTGAGCATGTGGCGGGCCGCAACGGCGGCATGCCGGTGCTGAAGTGGCAGAAGCTGGCACCGGTGGTCAAGGACCCCGTGCTGGCTCAGAACGTGGAGTTCGGGCTGGAGCAGGTGCATCTCACCAACTCCTCCGCCATGGAGGTGGAGGACGGTGTGGGCATGCTGGCCTCCTCCCAGCTGACGTGGGACGCGGTGGACGGCGCGGAGGGGTATGTCATCACCCTGTGGCGGCAGACCGCAGAGCTTGTGGAGGGCGAGGACTACACCCAGATGGTGCTGGCCCGCGCCACGGCCTTCACCGCCAACGGCACTGAGACCGACTATGACTGCGCCGCCGAGCTGGCGGAGCAGGGCGAGGGCGTGTACTACGCCACGGTGACGGCAGTGGTGGACGGCGCGTACACCGAGCCTTCTCTGGAGTACGTGGACGAGTATGTGGCGGGCTATCAGATGCCCTATGACCGCATGTCCACCGTCACCAATGTGAAGTGGGAGGGTACGGTCCTGCACTGGGACAAGAAGCCCTATTTCACGGCGGAGCAGATCTACACCATCCTGCTGTCCATTGTAGAGGACGATGGCAGCTATCGCACTCTGACCCCCGTGGAGGTGTCGGGAAATGCGGGCATGGCGGATCTGGGCAACACCTTCGCCGCCGGGCGGCGCTATGCCGCGCAGGTCATCGCCCACTCCGACGCGGACATCCTGGAGACAATGGGCCTGACGGACAGCCGCCCGTCCCAGGCGGTCATCTATGACGGCAGCGGCACGCCGGAGGTACCGGACGACCACGACGACACGTGGGTCGCCATCACCTCCGCCCAGCAGTGGATCGACCTGGCCAACGTGGAGGATATGCCCTCCGATCCCGCAGACAGCAGATCCGACAGCCAGCAGAAGGTGGAGTGGAGCAAGAAATACTATCTGGCCAACGATCTGGATTTCTCCCAGCTGTCGGCGGCCTATCAGACCAAGACCAAGTCCATCGGTAACACCACCAACCGGTTCAACGGCGTGCTGGACGGCAACGGATACGTCATCCGCGGCCTGACATTGAGCAACTATGACTCCGGCCTGTTCTGGTACGTGGGGGCCAGCGGCTATATCTACGATCTGAAGGTGGAGAACGCCAACGTGCTGTTCTCCGACAACGCGGCGGTGCTGGTACACAACAACTACGGCCTCATGGAGCAGTGCGCCGTGGTGAACACCAACATCACCGCCGACACCGGCGCGGTGCTGGGCGGCATGGTCAGCCGGAACTACGGCACCATCCGCGACAGCTATGTGGAGGGCGGTACGCTGACCTCCAACTCCACTACCTCCACGGGCCACGCGGGCTTCGTGGGCGCCAACGAGGAGGGCGGCCTCATCGAGCGGTGCTGGACCTCCATGAGCGTCAGCACCCAGAGCGACTACGCCGGCGGCTTTGTGGGCCTGGGCTACGGCGGCACCATCCGCAACTGCTTCGCACTGGGGAACGTGTCGGGCCGCGGCTATTCCGGCGGCTTCGTGGGACGCTCCGTATTCCAGGGCAACGCCTATGAGAGCTGCTACGCTGCGGGTATCGTCACGGTAGCGGGCGCAGAGGGCAACGGCTTCATCGGCGGCAACAAGCCGGACAGCGGCTTCCAGTACGACCAGTCTGAGGGCGTGTGGAACTGCTACTACAACAGCGAGAACACCGGCGCTCACGGTTACGGCGCGGAGCCGCGAACCGGCATGCAGATGCGGCTGGCGGACTTCGTGCGGGAGCTGGGCAGCGGCATCTGGACCCGCGACGATGCGGTGAACGGCGGTCTGCCCTATCTCACCACGGTGAAGGCGCCGGAGACGGCCAAAACCGCGGACATCACCGTACACGTAGCCGTGGTGACGTATGACAAGGAGACGTACACCTTCGACTTCGACCACAAGAGCGTGGTGGATGTCACCGTGGAGAGCACGGGCAACACCCGCGTGGTGGACGTGATGGACGCGGCTCAGACGCAGGGCAAGCTGACGTACAGCTACTCCACCACCGCTACCTTCGGACGGTTCATCCACACCATCAACGGCCATGCAGTCAACGCGCCGGATGGCTGGATGTTCACCATCAACGACGCCCTGTCCAACGTCAGCGCCTCCACGGCGTCGGTGAAGGACGGCGACAGGGTGCTGTGGTTCGAGGGCACCACCGAGAACCAGTTCCAGGGTCCGCTGTGGGCGGAGCTGGACGGCAGCACCATCCAGTGGGAGACCATTTCCACCGTGGCGGAGCTTCAGGCGCTGGCGGCGTCCAAGGACCCCGCAGTGCTGGCGAAGAACTACAAGCTGGCCAGAGATCTGGACCTGTCGGGCGTGACGTTCTCCGGCATCGGCAGCGCGTCCGCGCCCTTTACGGGCATGTTTGACGGCCAGGGCCACACCGTGTCCCATGTGACGGTGAAGGGCGGCGACAACGCCGGATTCTTCAATGTGACGCTGGGCGCGGTCATCAAGAACCTGCATCTCAGCGATGTGAACGTCACCGGCGGCAGCCGCGTGGGCGGTCTGGTGGGCTGGGCCCGGGCAGAACTGGATCGTCAGGATATGGCGGGCAGCAAGGCCGGCCTTGCCGGCAGCTGCACCGTGTCCGGTATGGTCAGCGGCAGCCGCGCCGTGGGCGGTCTGGTGGGCCTGAACGAGGGCCTCAGCGATCAGGAGACCATGTTCTCCGTGGCCAGCGCCGTGGATAAGTGTACCGCCGCCGTCAGCGTCTCCGGCAAGGAGAAGGTGGGCGGCCTGGTGGGCGAGAACAGCGGCAGCATCACCAGAAGTGCCGCGCAGGGCAGCGTCACCGCGCCGGATGGCATGATGGTGGGCGGCTTTGCCGGCGACAACAGCGGCAGCATCTATGACAGCCATGCCGAAGGCGAGGTACGGGGCAAGTCCTACACCGGCGGCTTTGTGGGTATCAGCGACGGCACGGTGAAGAATTGCTACAGTCTGGGCAGTGTCACCGGTACGGACTACACCGGCGGCTTCGCCGGAGGCATCAGTGCGGCGGAGAACGCTGTGGGCGCCGGGCTGGTGTCGGTGACGGGTACGTCCACCTACGGCTATACCGGCGGCTTCGCCGGACGGCTGGGCGGTACGCTGGCGGGTCTGGACAACCAGATCACCGTCAAGAATGTCTACGGAAACTGCATGAAGCCGGACGGCCAGTGGAAGGCCGCGGGCAACAGCTTTACCGGCAGCAGCGAGCAGGCCGCGGTGGAGGGCATGAAGCTGACCACGTGGCAGCAGGTGAACGACAAGCTCATGGAGCTGTTCGGCGTATCTCTGCCGTGGATCGTGGATGATACCGCCCTGATGGATTCCATCGCGGCCACCCTCACCGAGACCAAGGACGGCTGGAGCGCCATGGACATGGCGGCCTACGGCCAGCTGGCGGGTAAGACCGCCAGACTCACCGATGCGGCACGGCAGAACATCATGGATCTGCTGATCGCCGAGGCATCCGGTACGACGGACGCCGGCGCCAGAAGCCGCATCGAGCTGGTGCTGCGGGCGCTGGGCGTGGACAGCGCGGAGCTGTATCCCAAGGGCAGCAGCAAGGCCGTGAACAACGGGGCGCTGCTGAAGGCCATGGATATGAGCGGCGTCACCGTGTGGGCGGCACCCTACGTGCTGCTGGCCAATATGCAGGGCGTCGTGAAGCTCACTGACCAGCAGATCGAGACGCTGATCGCCACCATCGCGGCAGCGGAGTCCAACGGCATTCTGGGCAGCAGCTACGGCGGCGCGTATTACGCCGATCCCGATACCACGGGCGCGGCCATGGCGGCGCTGAGCGCTTACACCGATCGCAGCAGCGCCAAGACGCTGCTGGATAAGCTGGTGCAGGGCGCGGCGAACCATGTGGCCGGCGCGGGCTATTACAGCAACGCCAACAGCGACGCCATGCTCATCATCGGCTTCATCGCCGCGGGCGTAGATCCCGAGACAGTGCTGTGCGCCAGCGGCATCACGCTGGTGGAGGACATGCTGCGCTATGCCAATGACGCCAACAACGGCTTCCTGTACGCCGGTGAGGACAACGCACTGGCCACGGAGCAGGGCTTCCGGGCCCTGGTAGCGTTGGCGCAGTTCCGCGCCAACGGCGGCAAGGCGTACAATATCTATGATTTCAGCAAGACGGCGGTGAAGCCGGGCCACGCCACCGGCAGCGGTGAGCCGGATGTGCCGGTGAACCCGCCCGAGGAGAACGAGAATATTACCGTCACCGTGTCTATCCGTACGCCGGCGGGCATGTGGATGGACGGTAAGAGCGTCACCGTGAAGAAGGGTTCTACCGTGTACCACGCCTTTATCGAGGCGCTGAGGGACAGCGGCATCACCCAGTCCGGCGCGGCCAGCGGCTACGTCCGGTCCATGACCAAGGGAGGCGTCACCTACGGCGAGTTCACCCACGGCGACAACTCCGGCTGGCTGTACAAGGTCAACGGTGTGCTGCCCAATGTGGCGCTGACCCAGAAGAAGCTGGCCGACGGCGACGACATCCTGTGGTACTACACCACCGACTGGAAGCAGGATCCCGACGCCGGCGCCATGGCGGACCAGAGTCTGACGGCGGCGGATGTCATCAAGCTCATTAACGCCATCGGGGATGTGACGCTGGACAGCGGCAGCGCCATCGCAGCGGCACGGACGGCCTACAACAGGCTGCCGGCAGAGGAGAAGGCGCTGGTCACCAACTATGCGGTGCTGGTGGCGGCGGAGGAGACGTATGCCGCGCTGGTGAAGGCGCAGCAGGAGACCTCCAGCGTCAAGGAGAACACCGCGTGGCGCACCCAGTATGAGACGGCGCTGGACAAGGCAGGCGAGAACGACCTGACCTTCGGCAGCGAGTGGCTGGTCATCGCGCTGGCCCGCAGCGGCAGGACGGTGCCCGACAGCTACTACGACAGCGTGGTGAAGGCGGTGCAGGACGCGGGCGGCGAGCTCAGCGATAAGAAGTTCAGCGAGTACTCCCGCGTGATCCTGGCGCTGACGGCCATCGGCAAGGACCCTGCGGACGTGGGCGGCTATGATCTGCTGGCCAAGCTGGCAGACATGGACAAAGTGACGTATCAGGGCCTTAACGGCGCCATCTTCGCGCTGATCGCGCTGGACAGTGCCGGGTATGAGGTGCCCGCCGCGGCGGAGGACGCCAACCAGACCTCCCGCGAGGCGCTGGTGGCTTACATTCTGGACAAGCAGCTGTCCGATGGCGGCTGGGCTCTGTCCGGTGACAGCGCCGATCCCGATATGACCGCCATGGCGGTGCAGGCGCTGGCGGCGTACCGCGACGACGCGGCGGTACAGGCGGCGGTGGACAAGGCCGTGCAGACCCTGTCCGACATGCAGCTCTCTGACGGCGGTTACAGCAGCTGGGGCACGGTGAACAGCGAGTCCTGCGCCCAGGTCATCATCGCGCTGACCACGCTGGGCATCGATCCCGCCAAGGACAGCCGGTTCATCAAGTACGGCCTGAGCCTGCTGGATGCGCTGTGCGCCTACTATAAGGACGGCGGATTCTGCCACACGCGGGACGGCGCGGCGGACGATATCGCCACGGAGCAGGCACTGTGCGCCCTGACGGCCTATGCGCGGCTGCTGAACGGCCAGACGGCACTGTACGACATGACCGACCTGGCCGCGGGCATCACGCCGGCGGAGCCGGATGCGCAGGAGCCTGCGGAGGAGCAGGAGCCTGCGGCGCAGAACGGCGCCGTGGTGTGGATCGTCGTGGCGGCGGCCGCAGCGGTGGCCGGTGCGGCGGTGATCGCAGCGTCCAAGCGCAGAAAGAAAGAATAAGGACCCCGCTGGGCGGAAGCGTATGAAAAGCTCCCCCTGCCGGCATAGGCCGGCAGGGGGAGCTTTTGCAGTTGATACAGCGCTTATTTCTCCTGTTCTGCGAGCTGGCGGAGGAGGATGTCCTCGGCGTAGCCGCAGGCACGCGCAACGGAACCAGCCTCAAAGGGATTTGCCAGATTCGCATAACGCAGGGTTTCCAGATAACTGCGGCTGCCGCCGGTCTTGCAGAGCTTCAGGTAGTCCTGCCAGGCCGCCGCCTTATCCTCGGCGTACTTCTTCTTGAACTCCATGGCGCCCATGGTGGTGAGCGTATAGTTGATGTAATAGAACGGGTAGAGGTAGATGTGCAGCTTGTGATACCAGTAGCCGCCGCGCTCCATGAAGGCGTCATTGTCGTATTTGCGCCAGGGCATGTACTTCTCCTCCAGCAGGCGCCACTGGTACGTCCGCTCCTTGGGCGTCAGCTGGGGATCGGCGTAGCAGATGTGCTGGAACTCGTCCACAGCCACGCCGAAGGGCACAAAGGTCAGCGCCTCCTGCAAATGGGCAAAGCGGAACTTGTCCGCCTGATCGCCGAAGAACCACTGGGCATAGGGGTAGGCGAACTGCTCCATGGACATGGAGTGGATCTCCGCGATGTCGGGGGTCTCACTGTAATAGTCCGAGATGGGCTGGCTGCGCATGGCCATGTAGCCGGCGAAGGCGTGGCCCAGCTCGTGGGTCAGGACCTGCATGTCGAAGATCGTGTGGTTGAAGCAGGAGAACACGAAGGGGGCCTTCAGGCTGGGCAGGCTGGTCATGTAGCCGGTGGAGGCCTTGCCGGGCTTGTTCTCCAGGTCCATCAGCTGGTGGTCGATCATGAAGTCGATAAACTCGCCGGTCTCGGGACTGATCTCGTGGTACATCTTCCGGGCGGTCTCGACCATGAATCCTGCATCGCCGGCGGGCTCGGCGTTGCCGTCGGGGAACACCATTTTTTCATCGTGCCACATGACATGGTCGATGCCAAGACGCTTGGCCTGCGCGTCATAGAGCTTCTGACACAGCGGAACGAGGACGGTGCGCACCTGCTCACGGAAGGAGGCTACCTCCTTCTCGCCGTAGTCGGTGCGGCCCTGCTCCAGGTAGCCCAGGGGAATGTAGTTCTCATAGCCCAGGTTTTTGCCCATCTGGTTGCGGATGCGGATCAGCTCGTCCCAGATCTCCTCCAGACGGGGCTCGTTGGCCTCGTAGAACGCGGAGTACGCCTTGACCGCGGCGGCGCGGACGGCACGGTCGGGGTGCTCGAAGTACTTCTGCACGCCGTAGAGATTCAGGGTCTTGCCGTCGAAGGGGATCTCGGCGGCGGCCATGATCTTCTGATACTCGTTGGTCAGGCGGGACTCCTGCTGGCGCAGGGGGACGTTGGCCTCGCAGAACTGCTTTTTCTGCAGGTCGATGGCGACGAAATACTGTTTGCCGAACTCCCGCTCGATGTCGGGGCGGAAGGGGCTGGAGGCGATGGCCTCGCTCAGCGCCACCTCGGCGGCGCCCAGGGTGGGCAGGGTGTCCTGCAGGTAGTGGATCTCCGCTTCATAGAAGGCGTCGCGGGTGTCCAGAGTGTGGCGGATGTGGGCGATGGCGCACTGGGTGGACAGCTCACCGTTGGCGCGGTCCATCTCAAAGAGCAGCGCACGCAGCGCATCGAAGCTCTCCGCCTGCTCCACGGCGTCCTGCCACCGGGCCAGCTGGGTGCGGCGGGCCTCCAGATCGGGGCGCTGATAGGGTAAGGTCGAAAATTTGTAATTCTCCATAGGGTCCGTTCCTCCTCGCGGTCTTCGAAAGAAATCCTGCAAAGCTGCAATATGTATATTATCATGACTGCGCCGGAGGATGTCAAGGGACGATTTGCGGGGGCTGTTAAATGTCATTAAAAAATGTGCATCTATCGTGGTTTTTGCCGCTTATGAAGATAATGCGTTAAAAAATGTTGCTTCTGTGCGATTCCCATGGTAAAATGATAATTAACCGATCTGGACGATCATCATTCCTTCCGGCAGCCGGATACAAATTTTGCACCTGATGCATCGGTCAGATGAGAGACGTAAGCAGCCAAATGAGCAAGAAAGAGAAGTGAAGAGCACGCAGTCAAGTGGGCAAGAAGGAGAAGTGAGATGAACAACAGCAGTTTGAAAAAACGGCTCCTGTCGGTGGCGATGGCGGCGGTGATGGTATTTTCCCTGCTGCCCGCCACGGCGTGGGCGGCGATGGCGGAGAACCTGCCCGCCGCGTCCGGCCAGACACGGACGGAACAGAAGCGGGGCGGCAGCGACACCTACACCGTGACCCGGGACGTCAAAAGCGTCGCGGCGGCGCAGACAGGCGTGGTGAAGAAGGTCACCTGCCTTGACCTGACCACGGGAAAGGACCAGGTCTCCCTGGATGCCGACGGCGGATACCGATGGGTCGCCGGCGCGAACTATTTGTATCTGTACAAGGTGCAGATCGAGGCCGAGGGCTCCAATGCGCTGATCCTGCCGGCCGGCGCCACCGTGGAGGTGGTGGGCAAGTGCAGCATCACAGGCGGCGGCGCCAACGAGTGAGCCGTGTGGTCCAAGGGCGATGTGACGGTGGGGCTGGGGCAGGACGCCACGCTGACTGTCAACGGTCTGGGCTGGCGCGCGGAAGGCAATTTGACCGTTGCGCATGCATATGATGCGTACACGGGCGGCGAGCTGACCGTCAACTACAACGGTACCAGCTCTGACAACGGCACCAGCGGCGCGGCCATTTACATGGGCGGCAATACGCTGCGCGTGGAGCAGGGCGCGAGGGTGACGGCCAACGGCAGCGGCATCGGCAACGTAAAGGCCAAGGACAGCTGCGGCGTGAAGGGCGCTGTCTATGTGGACGGCGGCGCGGAGTTGGTCGCGGACGGCGGCAGCGCCGGAAGCGCCGGCACCAGCTACGGCATCTTCGGCGACGTGACCGTGAAGAACGGCACCGTCACCGCCACCGGCGGCAGCGGCCTCCAGAGCTACGGCGTGTCCGGCAACAGCGTGAGCGTCTCCGACGGCGGCGTGCTGAACGCCAACGGCGGCACGGCGGTGCAGGATCTCAATTCCAGCATCAAGCCCATCAGCGGCGGTATCTATCTGGGCAATAACGCGGTCATTGAAAATGCCGCGGTGAACGCCAGCGGCGGCGTGGCTCCCTGCGGCGACAGCTTTGCCAGCGTCGGCCTGCAGATGACCAGCCGCAGTGAGGTGACGGTCAACAGCGGCGGCGTGCTGAACGCCAACGGCGGCCAGCTGACAAACGGGTCCTCCGCCAATGAGACCAACGGCTTCAGCGCCGGTATCAATATGATGGACGCCAGCGAGGCGAATCTGTTCGTCAACGGCACGGGCCGCGTGACCGCTATCGGCAATCCCGAGCGGCTGGACGGTGGGACGGTCATAAGCTACGGCGTCAACCATACGGACATGGGCGAGCTCACCATCGGGCTCAGCGGAGTCGCCAGCTTCAAGGCTGCCGGCGGCACCGCTGCCAGCCGCGCGGCGTTCACACCGGACACGGTGTCCATCAAGGGCAGCGAGGCCTATCGGGACTTTGACAACGTGACCGATGGATACAAGTTCCTCAACAGCACCTATGTCAGGAATGACGTTCCGGCGCAGAGTCTGGTGGTCACCGTCTGCGACCACAGAGCGGGCGTTACCAACGGCAAGTGCAACAACTGCGGCGCGGAGGTGGCGGCGGCAACGGTGACGGACGCCGCCGGTGTGACCACCGGCTATGGGACCTTCGAGGAAGCCGTCAACGCGGCGGCGCGTCTGAACGGCAGCACCGTGAGGATGCTGGCGGATGCGGCGGTGGAAGCGAACTACACCATCGCGGCGGGCACCTTTACCATCGACTTCAACGGCAGGAAGCTGACGGTGGCTGAGAACAACTTCTTCGCGGCACAGACCGCCGAGGTGACCCTGACGGACAGCGCGTCCATCAAGGTGGGGCAGCCGTGCGTGCCCAACGCCGCAGAGGGCGGCAGGATCATCGTTGAGAGCGGCAAATTCGGCGGCGGCATCGTGCAGCGGGATGGCGGCACGCTGCTGCTCAACGGCGGCTACTTCGGCATGATCACCCTGATGGATCCGAATGAGAACGTGATGGATCTGCTGGGCGAGGGCAAAGCGTACCGGTCGGTGATGGGCACAGATGCCTGGCAGGATGACAGCAACGCGGATACGACGTCCGTGGCCGGCCAGAAGCGGCTGCATGAGGTCGAGGTGGTGGATGCACCCCTGCGCATCATCCAGCAGACACCGGCGAGCGGCACACTGACCGTCTACGAGACCTCGCCCGCTATTCCCAGCCTGAAGGTAACGGCGACGTATGACAGCGCCATGAGCTGGGTATTCGACGCCAAGCTCTATTACCGCGCCAGCGCCATCGATGGGTGGTCGACAGCGGATGCGCCTAAGGTCAGCAGCGACGGGAACGGCACCGTTACGGTAAGCAGCAATACCACGCTGAAAACCGGCCAGTACCAGCTCCAGCTGACGTTCCACGGCTATCGGGCGGAGTCCCGGGTCTTCAACGTGACGCTGGAGCCCTGCGGCCACCCCGACATCGATGCGAACGGAAAATGCGGCACCTGCCAGTACCAGTTCGTGGCTACCCTGACCGACGCGGCGGGCGAGGTCACCGGATACGACACGCTCAACGGGGCGCTGGCCGAGGTCAAGGCCCTCTCTGCCGACGCGCAGAACGCCAGCCGCTACACCGTCAGGCTGCATCGGGATGTGACGGAGGATGTGCGCATCACCGGCGGCAAGTTTACGCTGGATCTCAACGGCAAGACGGCCACCGTGCCTGACGGCCTGACTATCAGCGGCACGACCGATATCGGCATCCAGAACGGCAGGCTGGTATCTGACGTGACCGTCAGCAGTGCATCGCTGACCGTCAGCGCTGCGGAGGGGCTGGGCAGGATCACGCTGCAGGGCAGCGCCAACGTGCAATTCTATCCCGACGCCAGCGCGTCGGCCTTCAAGGTGGAGAGCGCCAACGCGCTGCTGATCATGAACGGCGGCACCGTGGGCACCATCGATATGACGGGCGGTGAGGTCCGTGTCCATTTCAACGCGAAAGTCACCGGCCAGGTCAATGCGGATGGCGGCGAGCTGAGCGTGCGGGAGGCCCCCGTCTTTGATGGGGACGTCCGCATCGGGGGCGGCGTCAAGATGACGGTCGTTCCCAATTCCACAGCCAAATTCAACGGAGTGCTGGAATTTGCGGAGGAGGCCGTCGGCGAGCTGGCAGGCGGTACATACAAAAAGCTTGGCATCGCCGCCGGCCGCACGCTGAGCGAGCTGCTGAAGAGCGGTTATGTCTATTACAGGACCGACATAAGCGAGTTCATTCAGGGGGAAACCGATAATTTGACCAACGTCAAGGTCATCAGTCACGCCCACAGCATCCGCAGCGACGGCACCTGCGCCTGCGGCGAGAGCTTCACGGCCTCCGTCAGCAGCGGCGCCAGCGTTGACTGGTACAAGACACTGAGCGAGGCGCTGGCCGCAGTCAAGACCCTCTCTGCCGGCGTGCAGGACGCCGCCCTGTATACCGTCAGGCTGTATCAGGACGCGGCGGAGGATGTAAGCATCAACGGCGGCAAGTTCACGCTGGACCTCAACGGCCATAAGGCCGGCAATACCGCCTTCACAGCCGGCGGCAGCGCGGCGGTGATCCTTTCGGGCGGCGAGGTATCCTGCAATATGCAGGTCAGGGATACGGCGGACCTGACCGTCAACGGTACCGTGCTGCGCGATGTGGAGCTGTACGGCAGCGCTAAGCTGACCGCCAACGGCGCGGCCATGGGGCACCTCCAGACCAGGGACGGCACTCCGGCGGCGGTGACCGGCGGCACGATAAGCCGTATAACGATGCAAGCCGGTACGGTCGGACTGACCGGCAGCGTCACCGTTGAAAATCAGACCGAAGTGCTCAGCGGCGGTGTGCTCACCGTGACTGCACAGAGCGGCGAGCCTGAGTTCCGAAATGCGGTCACGATCGGGGACGGCGGCAAGCTGGTGGCCTCTGCCGGTAAGTTCCGCAGCAACGTGGAATTTGATATCGGCGCGAAGGGTGAGCTGTCCGGCGGCGAGTATGGCGGTCTCGAGTGCGGCGGCGACCAGCTGCTGAAGGATATGCTGAAGACCGGCTATGCCTACTTTGGGATCGAGCATCTGGAAAACGGTTATGTGAACAGCCTGATGAGCCAGGGCTACACGGTGAGACCCCATTCCAACCACAGCTATGAATGGGACACCATTACCCATGAGAAGAAGTGCGGCTGCGGCGACGTCAGCGAAACGGATACTGCCGCGCCGGTGATCGACTTCCTGAACGGCGCGACGCTCAAGACCGAGAACGGACGGCAGGTCATGGACGTGACGGACAACGTGATCTACACCGTGACGGACGCCAATGAGATAAAGGTGACCGTGTCCTACGGCAGCGGCACAGCCGCAGAGGTGCGTCCCGACGCGGGCGGCCGGTATGAGCTGCCCTTGAGCGAGGGCGATGGCAAGCCGGTGACCATCACCGCCGCCGACGAAGCGGGCAACGTGACCACCGTGACGTTCACCCTCTACCGTCTGGTGGATATGCGCATTTCCAGCCATGTGGGCGTGGCCGTGGAGGAGACGGACCTGACAAGGACGGTGCGCAGCGGCCAGACCTACACCCTCCGCGTCACCATGCTGTCGGGCTACACCGGCGAGGACGGCCTGGAGCTGGAGCAGGGTGCGCTGACCACAAAGCAGCGATTTACCGGCAGCGACGCCGCCGGCTACACCGTTCAGGTGACGGCAGACTTCAACAATAGCCTGCTGCGCATCGTGGGCGCATACGACAACACGCCGCCCACGGCGGAGATCACCATCCGGAACAGCAGCTTCAGGAACTTCCTGAACCGTATTTCCTTCGGCCTGTTCTTCAAGGAGACACAGACGGTCAGCGTCACCGCCGCCGATGTGGGCGCGGGGCTGGACAAGGCGGAGTACCTGCTGAGCGGCACGGCTTTTACCAAGGAAGCCGACGCCGGAGCCGCCGACGGCTGGACGGCGCTGACGCTGGACACCGACGGCAGGGGCAGCTTTACCGTGGCTCCCAACAGCAAGGGCTTCCTCTATGTGAAGGCCATCGACCGGGAGGGCAACGTTACCGTGGTCAATGCCGACGGCATGGTGGTCTACTCCGACGCGGAGCAGATCACGGAGCGCGTCAGCTTCGCTGAAGCCTCCGCGGACGACTGCGTATTCCGTGTGAAGGACAACGGCAGCACGGTGAGAAGCATCACCATGGGCAGCAGAGCGCTGGTAAGGGATACGGAGTATCGGATCGGCGCATCCGCCAACGGCCAGCTGGCCATCACCCTGACCAACAGCTTCCTGACGGCGCTGACGGCGGGCAGCTACACCCTGACCGTGTCCTATGACCCCTTGGGCGAGACCTACGTCTCCGGCGGCGACAATCAGGCGCCGGCCTCCACCACCGTGGTGCTGACCGTGGGCAGGTCCACTGTGGACGCTGACATCGCCTCCATGGACAAGATCTATGACAGCGAGCCTGTGACCCCCTCCGCCAATACGGAGAGCGACGGCGTCATGACATGGGAGTTCAAGCCCGACGGCGCGGACCCCGGCGCCTATACCACCGCAGCGCCCGAGGACGCCGGTACCTACAACGTGCGGCTGACCGTGGCGGAGACGGAGCACTACGACCGCATTGAAAAGACGGGGACCTTTACCATCACTCCGAAGGCGATCCAGCTCCACACTCCCGCGCTGGAAAATAAGGTCTACGACGGCAGCACGGCCATCGTGTGCATGTACTATTATCCCGAGCGGGCCATGGAGGGCAAGATCAGCGGCGACGACCTGTCCGTGGTGATGGGGCAGGCCAACGCGGACAGTCCCGACGTGGGCAGAAGGACCGTGACCTTTACGGGCTTCGCTCTGGCGGGCAGCGACGCGGCCAACTATACCCTGGCCGCGCAGCCCATTTCCGGCAGCGCCGCCATCACGGCGCGTCCGCTGAGCATCGGCAGTCTGACCGTCCGCGACAAGCTCTATGACGGGCTCAACACCGCCGCCATCGAGGGCACGCCCACGCTGGTGAATCTGGCGGACGGCGAGACACTGATGCTCCGCTGCGGCACGCCGACCTTCGACACGGTGGCTGCGGGCGATAACATTCCCGTCAGCTTTACCGAGTTTACCATCGCCGACAGCGCCAACGGCAAAGCCGGCAATTACAGCCTGACCCAGCCCGCCGGCATCACCGCCAGCATCAAGGCGTATACCGCCACCGGCGCGGAGTATACCGCCAGCACCGGCCAGTGGACGAATCAGGACTTCATGGTGACGGCGGCGGACGGCTGGCAGGTGTCCGGCACCAATACCGCCAACGGCGATTGGCGCGGCAGCCTGACCCGCTCCGATGAGACGGGCACCGGCAGCCTGACCTTCTATGTGAAGAACACGGCGGACGGTTATATCTCCGAGTCCGTCACCCTCACCTACAAGATCGACAAGACCGATCCCACCGGCGAGATCCGCATCGACCAGCGCAACGCGTGGCAGAGCTTCTGGAATACCATCAGCTTTGACCTGTTCTACAAGAGCCGGCAGACCGTGACGATGACGGCGGCGGACGAGGCCAGCGGTGTGACGGCCATCGAGTACCTGCTCAGCGAGGAGGACTATACCGCGGCGCAGCTGGACGGCATGACCCTCCAGTCCTACACTGCGCCTGTGGCCATCACCCCCAATGACAGGCTCATCGCCTATGCACGGATCACCGATGCGGCGGGCAACGTCACCTATCTGCGGTCCGACGGCGTGGTGCTGGATGCCGCCGCGCCGGTCATCGCCGGTGTGGATGACGGCGCGGTCTACTGCGGCAGCGTGACCTTCACCGTCACCGATGCGTATCTGGATACCGTCACCGTGGACGGCACAGCGGCTGTCAGCGCCCCCGGCCGCGCCGCGGGGAGTACCTATATCATTGAGGCGGACAGCCAGCTCCACACCATCGTGGCCACCGATCGGGTCGGCAACAGCACTCAGGTGCAGATCACGGTCAACAACGGCCACACTGTGGGCACTCCCGCCTCCTGCAAGGCTCCTGCGGTGTGCAGATATTGCGGCGAAAGCTTCGGCGATCCGGCACCCGGGAACCATGGCGGCCTGCTGCGCCGCGTGGACAAGGTCAACGCCACCTCCACCGCCGACGGCAACATCGAATACTGGTACTGCTCCGGCTGCGGCAAGTATTATCTGGACGCCGCTGCCGGCAGAGAGATCACCCGTGGGGACACCATCCTGCCCGCCATCGGTCTGCGCATCGTGGGCGATGTGAGGGTATGGAGACCCGGCGACAAGACGCTGGGCGTTACCTTCCACCAGGAGTATGGCGGCTTCACCGTGCAGATCGACGGCGTGACGGTGGACCCCGCCAACTACGAGGTGACGGCTGATCCCGATGGCGGCAGGCTGGTCGTCACGTTCCGCGCACAGTTCCTGCGCACGCTGGCCTTCGGCGAGCGCACCATCACCATCGTCTCCGACGACGGCAGCGCCTCCGTCTCCTTCCGACGGGACAGCGCCCGGGCCGCTACCTCCGGCGGTAAGGACGGCGGTAAGGCTGGCGTGACCAGCGCCGCTACCGGCGACGGCTTCCCCATGGGCGGCATGGCCGCGGCGCTGCTGGTCAGCGGCAGTGCTCTGGTGATGCTCACCACCCGCGCCAGACGGAAGGAAGAGGAATGACCCATTCCCTCCCGCGGGGAAAATCGGATAACATGCCGGCAGGGCGGGGTACTTTACCCCGCCCTGCCGGCATAGCCCATATCAACGCCTCCCATTTCGTCAAAGCGGCATCGGGATCCGGGCGATCTCAATAACTGCTATGATGGCAATGATAAAGGCGGCAATTCCGATAACTACGGCGCTCCGCTTGCTGAGCTTTTTCTTTTTTGCCCTGCATATCAGCATAGCACCGACCACACAAACAGCCGCCGCTATCAATGCGATGCCCAGCGTTTCCCACAGCCAGGAAAGTTCATATATGATCTTCATTCGTTCACCTATCCTTTTTGCCCATGCCCGCATAGCTCGGTTTGCCGTCTATACCGATCATGGCTTATTTCAACAGCTCCGACAATACCTGAAACAGCTTTTGAATATCCAGCGGTTTGGCGATATGGCCGTTCATGCCGGCATGCAATGCGTTTTTCCGATCATCCTCGAACGCATTGGCGGTCATGGCCACAATGGGGAGCGCCGCCTTCTTCGCATCCGGAAGCGCACGGATCCGGCGGGTCGCTTCATAACCATCCATCTCCGGCATCTGAATATCCATCAGGATCAGATCATACCGGTCGGCAGAGGCCGCTTCGACCTTTTCAACGGCAATCTTTCCGTTTTCCGCAGTATCTACCTCAAAGCCCGCTTCTTTAAGAAGCGTTGACGCGATCTCCAGATTCAGCTCGTTATCCTCGACCACCAGAAGCTTCTTTCCGGTAAAGGCGGAAGCTTTTGCGGCGGGCGGCGTCTGTCCTGTTTTCGCCTCGCCGATGGGGAAGCGCAGAGAAATGGTAAATTCCGAGCCCTTTCCCTGTTCGCTTTTCACCGTGATCCTGCCGCCCATCATATCCACCAGACTTTTCGTGATGGCCATGCCGAGCCCCGTACCCTGTATCTTACTGACGGTGGAGGTCCTTTCTCTGGCAAACTGCTCAAAAATGTGCTTTTGGAACTCCTCGCTCATGCCGATGCCGTTATCCTTGATGTGGAATTCAAAATCGGCATAGCCCGCCGGAGCCGTATCCTTCTGCACGATCCACAGGCTGATCTGCCCGCCGTCCGGCGTGAACTTCACGGCGTTTGCCAGAACATTGATCAGGATCTGTTCAAGCCGCAGCGGATCGGCAATGACATCCTCATTTTCCACGCCAACGGTATCGAGGGTAAGGGAGAGATCCTTTTTGGAAACAACGGCCTGTATGATATCCCTGAGCTCATGCACCAGCTCCGGCAGATGCACCGGTTTTGCTTCCAGCGTGACCTTTCCGCTCTCAATGCGGCTCATATCCAGCACATCGTTGATAAGGGACAGAAGATGCTGGCTGGAAACGGATATCTTTTTTAGATAGTCCTCTACCTGACCGCGGTCGTCGATGTGCGTCTGCGCCAGCGCGGTGAAGCCGATGATGGCATTCATGGGCGTTCGGATGTCGTGGGACATATTAAACAGGAACTCCCGCTTGGCGAGATTGGCCTTGGTTTCACGCTGAACGGCAAGCTGGAGTGCGATGTTTTTCTGTTCGAGCGACTTCCTGTATTCTTGCTCAGAGTGCTCCTGCTGTATAAAGAAATCCCTTGCGGAGTTCCAGCGGAAGACCTGCACAAGCGCCAGGATCAGGACATACATGACCAGCGTGATCACCAGATTCATCACGGTGAGGGTATAGACCTGACGGGCGGGAACATAGGCATAGAGGTAATAGTCCTGTCCGTGGCTATACATTCCATAGCACTGCTCGATGCCCTTCGGCGCGTATACGCGGATCAGCTTATCCGCATGGCCGCTTCTCCGGATCGACATGAGCCGTTCATTTTCAAAGATGTCCATACCGATCAGAGTGGAATCGTTGGAGGCCGCTACCCGGTTATCCTCCGCTACCAGAAGAGTCCCCGTGGAGCTGACCTCATAGCCATCTAACAGGTCCTGAATGGACAGAACGGATTTTTCTGAAAACTCTGCCGGGATATAGCGATAGGCCAGCACCACACCCGTGCCGTCAGCGCAGCTGTGGACAGCAACATTGACAAAATTGTCCCCGCCCAGCTCCACGCGCTTGACATAGGTCTTCTGCGGGTAGTCGATGACGCTGAGGATCGGCTCCAATTTGATGCCGGACTGAAGCTGCGCGTAGCCGGTGCCATTCTCCGTGTACTCGCATACCAGATCGCCCTGCGCGTCCAGCACAGAAATGCCCGTAAGCCACAGCATTCTGGCGTACTCCGACAGCGCCGCCTCATCGCAGTCGAGGGAGAGATCCTCCTGCGCGCTGATGGCGGCAGCCTCACGCACAAGGCTTTTCGCAACGGCAGTATCGTTGTACTTCGTATAGTCGGCGGACTGCGCCTTGATAAATTCCATTACTCCCGTCAGCCGCTGCTCGCAATTCTGCATATCCGCCTGCCTGGAAAGCGCGAAAACGGCTCCAAAGAGGGAAATCCCCACAGCAATGCAGACGAGCCAGAATTTTTTGCCGAAAATAGTCTGCAAATGATTACTGTTCAAGGCATTCCACCTCCAGATAGGTCTCGGGATGCTCCAGATATCTGCCGACGATCTCCTGCATGGTCCCATCCTGACGCATCTGCGCAAAGGTGTCCGTCAGCTCCTGCGCAAGACCGCGGTTATCGTTGACGGAAAAGGCCGCGCCGATTCCGGTGATCAGCAGCGGTTCCTCCAGAATACGGAAGTCCGCGCCGTAATCCGCCATATACTGCAAAATGGTTGTTTCGTGGGCGGCAATGGCATCCACATAGCCGCAGTCCAGCGTCGCATACTGTACGCTCCGATCTTCCAGACTGATAATATCCTCGAATTGAGGGATATCCGGCTCTCCGCTTTCCAAAAAGATCTCCTCTGGCTTGCCGGTGGATTGTACGGCAATGGTCTTGCCGTTCAAGTCGCTCATGGCGTAAATGTCGCTTGCTGCATTGACGGCGATGACCTGCCGGCTGACCATGTAGGGGCCGGCCCATTGGTAATCCTGCTCACGCCCGTCCATGGAGAAGCAGCCCCAAATGCAGTCGATCTCCCCGCTATCCAGCAGCGCCCTTTTCTGCTCCCAGTCGATGGTCGTAAACACCGCCTGATAGCCCATCCGCCGGAAAGCTTCGGCTGCGATCTCCACATCGATACCGGTTGGATCGCCGTTATTGTCCAGATAGACGAAGGGCGGATAGGTGTCGCTGCCGATGGTGATCTGCGGCAGCGACGATACATCCGGCTGCCCTGCTGTCTGCGCCGCGCAGCCGCAGAGCGCTCCGGTCACAAGCAGAACGGACAGAATAAGTAAAATAAGTGTTTTGGTGTGTTTCATCAGTACGATTCCCTCAATTTCCGCCTTCGATCATTTGCATAAGTTATTATACATTGATTCCGGCAAATAGCAATATTCAGCGTGCCATTTACGCGATATTGCCGCGGCCATCGCCGCGGAATTTCTCCGATTCGGCGAAAAGGGTTCGAGCTATTTCGAAAATGCGTTGAAATTTGAGGATAAAGCGACTATAATGGCGGGACGGATCGTTGTTTATAGATTTATAAAACGGAACGGCGGCGCATTTGCGGGAAAAGCCGGAGAAAAAGAAGGAGCTGTGCGCGGAATAAAAGCGCAGGCTGCTGCTCCGGCATGGCATCCCGCCTTGCCGGCGCCGGATACCGTAAGATGCGTTGGGGAAAGGCAAAGAGTACTATGAAGCAAAATGACAAGGGATTTACCTTGATGGAGTTATTGATCGTGATCGCGATTATTTCCGTACTGGTCGCCATCGCGATCCCGATGTTTTCCTCTCAACTGGAAAAGAGCCGGGAAGTGACAGACCTCGCCAATGTACGCGCCGCATATGCGCAGGTCTCCACAGAGGCTATGCTGGGAGACACCGATGCTGCGGTCACAGTCAAGTTGAAGCAAAAAAAGGCCGACTGGCAGTCGGTAGACCCTGTAAACATCGGCGGCATCGTTCACTCCAGAGGGCAGGGCGATACGGACAACTGGATAGGTGTGGCCACGCCGGGAGGAAGCTGTGTCGTTTCTTATGATGAGAGCTGCGGCGTGGTGCTCACATGGAGCGGCACGGCAGCGCCGTCCAAGCCAGATTACCCATTTGATACCAGTATAAGGGATTATTTCTCACCGCTGCTATATGCGACCGATTTTTGGAAATCGGACATGCTTGCCGAAAATAAGAACTTTGAATTGGACTCCCGCTGTCCGAGCTCGGCCTATATCCCGGGCATTGAAGCTGAGCTTGCAAAGATGAATAACAGCCTTTTGCAGCAGGGAGACTGCACCTGGGCCTTTTTGGGAGATGGGCGCGAGGGACAGAATGCAAAGCGTTACCTTTTCTGGACTTCCTTCAACACAAACAAGGTCGGCGCCGGAAAGCAGATCCCTGTACTCATTCAAACCGGTGACGGAAAATACTATGTTTCCGAAACCACGACGGGTCAGCGAACAGATAAAAAAGGAGCCGGTTATGTTGCGATCTCAAAAAGTCTCTTCGTGAATCAGTACACCGACCAGTATAAGAAGGTTTTGGATGCCGGCACGGAGTATCTCACACTGGAAGATGCCTACGATGCATACATAACGGCCCTGAACAATGCAAAATACGACGAGGTTCGTGAAAGCTCAAGAGGGTAAGGCTGCAAAAAGTCAGCGTCCTCTTTACTGCGCGGCCCGCTATCAAGGAAAACCGCAGACCCGACAGAATTTGTCGGGTCTGCGGTTTGTCTGTGTTCAGATTTGCGGTTTTGATTTCTTTCGAAAGCGTTTTCAGCACAGGACCTCCACCTGCTCCACGCCATACCGGCGGAATAGCGCCAGAGCCTCCCGGCCAATTCGCTCACCGGACACCGCAATGGGGATCGCAGGCGGACACCCAACGGTAGGCGCACCGCAGACCCGTCCCAGCGACTGCGCCGCCGGTATGGTTTTCCGCGGGGCAAGCAGTGCCTCCCGCACGGAGCATACCCGCTCCCCACGGGCCGGCGGAAGCGTCGGCTGCGGCACATAAACGGCATCGTTTGTTCCGAAAGCATGGAGGATCCGTTCAATATCCGCGGCACGATTCTCCGGCGTCAGCATCAGCACCAGAAAGTCCAGATCGGCGTATTCACATTCTACGCCATTCTCCCGCAGACGGTCTGCCAGCTGTCCGCCGGTCATACCGGATGGCGCCTTGATAGTCAGGCGCAGCGGGTCCGACGGCTCTATCTGCCATCCGGCAGCTGTCAGCGCCTTCCGCGCTTCGTCCAGATACACGCACATTTCCCGCAGGCGTTCCCGGTACCCATCCGACAGATAGCGGTTGCACAGATCCAGCGACGCCAGAGTCAGATAGGACGGGCTGGTAGAGCCAAACATGGCCATCGCCGTTTTTGCGTTCTCCCGCAGAGACGCCGGCGCTGCACGGCTGATATGCAGGTACGCGCCGCCGGTCAGCACCGGCAGCGTCTTGTGCGCCGAATCGCAGCACAGAGCTGCACCCAGATCCAGCGGGTGGCGGGATGGCTCCAGAAACCGCAGATAGGCGCCGTGGGCGTTATCCACCGCCAGCAGTGTGCTGTGCTTCCGGCACACCTCCGCCAGAGCGGAAATGTCCGCCATGCCGCCCAGATAGTCCGGACTGGTGAGATAGACCGCCGCAGGCGGCGCAGGCAGCTCCGCCAGCGTCCGCTCCAATGCGTCCGGCGACACGGGACAGCTGCAGAGAGATGTGCTTTGCTCCGGCCACAGCCAGACGATCTCAAAATCCAACAGGGCCGCCGCGTACAGGAACGCACGGTGTACGTTCCGGGCGGCCACGATCGTCCGGGATCCGTTTCCGCAGATCAGGGCCAGATACAGCATCGCCCGGATACACTGGCTGGATCCCTCCGTGGAGTACACCGTCCGTCCGGAGCCGAACAGCTCTCCCGCACAGGACTCACTGCGCCGGATGATGCCGTCCGCTTCATACAGACTGTCTGCACCCCGAATCTCGGTGATATCCAGCGCCTCACAGCCCAGAAGGGATTTCCCTTTGTGACCGGGCACATGCGCACGGACCGTCCCGGAATCCGCATACCGCCGGACAAAATCGGCAATGGGCGTTTCCATCAGCTGTTGGCCGTGGAGGAATCCTCCGCCACCTTCATCATGATGGCACATTCCATACGCTTACGGAACAATTCGCAGCCTGCCTCGTAGACGCCGCGGATCGAGCCCGTAGCGTGGAAGGCGTTGGCCGCACAGCCGCCGGAGCAGTAGAATCTCGCCCAGCAGTCATTGCACTCAGGACGGGCGTAGGCATTGCAGGAGCGGAATTCCTCCCGCAGGGCCGTATTGGTCACGCCGTTCCAGATGTCGCCCAGCTTGTAGGCTTCCTCGCCCACGAACTGATGGCAGGGATACAGGTCGCCCCACGGCGTTACGGCCATATACTCCGTGCCGGAGCCGCAGCCGGAGATCCGCTTATAAATGCAGGGGCCGCCCGTCAGATCCAGCATATAGTGGTAGAAGGTGATAGGCTTGCCTTCCTTTTCCCGACGCAGCATATCCCTGGCCAGCAGCTCGTACTGATCCTTCACGATCTCCAGATCCTCCGCCGTCAGCGCGGCGGGATCCTCCGGCGCGCACACCACCGGCTCCATGCTCAGCTCGGTGAAGCCCAGATCCGCCATGTGGAACAGGTCCTTCGTGAAGTCCGGATTGGCATGGGTAAAGGTGCCGCGCATGTAATAGTTCTTGTTGCCTCTGGCCGCTACCAGCTTCTGGAACTTGGGCACGATGCGCTCATAGCTGCCGTTGCCTGTATAGTCCACCCGCAGCCGGTCATGAATCTCCTTGCGGCCATCAAGCGACAGCACCACATTGCTCATTTCACGGTTGGCGAAGTCGATCACGTCATCATCGATGAGCATCCCGTTGGTGGTCAGCGTAAAACGGAAATTTTTGCCCCGCTCCTTTTCCACGCTGCGGGCATACTCCACCAGCTGCTTCACCACGTCCCAGTTCATCAGCGGCTCGCCGCCGAAGAAGTCCACTTCCAGATTGGTGCGGCTGCCGGAGTGATCCATCAGGAAGTCCAGCGCCTGCTTGCCGACCTCGAAGCTCATCAGTGCGCGGTCTCCGTGGTATTTGCCCTGACTGGCAAAGCAGTAGGAGCAGTTCAGGTTGCAGGTGTGCGCCACATGCAGGCACAGCGCCTTCACCACATCACCGGAGCGCTCCTTGAACGTACCGGCCATGTCTGCGAAGGTGTCGGGGGTATAGAGCTTCCCGGCGCGCTTCAGCGCCTCTACATCGGCAATGCAGTCCCGCAGCTCCTGCTCCGTGACATCCTCGCGCTCACCGTATTTCTCCATCATCGCCGATACGATCTCATCCACCGTGTGATCGGGGTAAAGTGCAATGATGTCATAGGCTACCTCGTCCACTGCATGAATGGCGCCGGAGCAGGTGTCCAGCACGATGTTGTAGCCGTTCAGTTGATACTGATGTACCATTCTTCTGTTCTCCTCGTACAGAAAAAGTGCCGCCTGAACAGGCGGCAGCTTTTTGAAAATTGCGCTCGATTACTTGCTGGTGTTCTCGCACTTCTGGTTTGCCACACCGCAGCTGGTCTTGCAGGCAGACTGGCAGGAAGTCTGGCACTCACCGCAGCCGCCGTTCTTGGCGCTGTCGCACAGGCTACGAGTCTCGAGAGTCTTG
>QWCY01002010.1_pt1 | contig 33952 bp, 19 predicted proteins | sample 1972631 | NCBI WGS metagenome assembly QWCY01 (sample SAMN09866696, study PRJNA288562) | Human gut metagenome isolate pre1_stool, whole genome shotgun sequencing... | isolation source: gut | host: Homo sapiens | place: USA: California
CGCTCTTCCTTTGGGAGCGATGGCACAAAAATTTGCTCACATGAACTCTCAGGAGGTTATTGTTGTTATGCCGGAATATACTAAGGCACAAGCTGATCTCGATGCTATGTCAAAAAAGTATCAGCAAGAAATGGAACGCACTCAATTAGAATTCAACAAGAAAGTGCAAGAATTCCAGCAGCAAGCAGACTCTCTGCCGAGAAATATAGCTGAAAGACGCCAGAAAGAATTGCAAGAGATGGCTCAAAGACAAGAAGAATTCCAACAGGAAGCTTACCAAAGCATGCAGAAAGCACAACAAGAAGCACTGGCTCCCATCTATAAGAAATTGGATGACGCTATCCAGGCTGTAGGTAAAGCAGAAGGCGTAGTCTATATCTTTGATTTGGCTCGTACACCGATACCTTATGTAGGTGCAGAGAGTGTAGATGTTACCACTAAAGTAAAAACCCAACTGGGAATTAAGTAAAAGAAATATCTTTTTCTATCTTTGAATAAGATAAGCGGCATCCCAGCATAACTTTTTCATGCAAGCATGAAAGTTCTGCATTCGGTTTGCATTATCTTTGTAGCCTATACAAAGTTTTTCTGTTATGAAGCAAAATTTACCCACTATCCCCGGCCCTATCGGTGTATTTGACTCCGGATATGGCGGACTGACTATCCTGAGCAAGATACGGGAGGCCCTGCCTCAATATGACTATATTTATTTAGGAGATAATGCACGCACTCCCTATGGTACACGGTCTTTCGAAATCGTATATGAATTCACACTACAAGCAGTCACTAAACTGTTTGAGATGGGATGTCATCTTGTCATTCTGGCTTGCAATACAGCATCTGCCAAAGCATTACGCAGTATACAGATAAACGATTTGCCCGGAATGGATCCGGCACGCCGTGTATTGGGTGTCATCCGTCCTACCGTTGAATGTATAGGTCACATAACACAGAGTCGCCATGTCGGTGTTCTTGCCACAGCAGGAACCATTAAATCAGAATCCTACCCGTTAGAAATCCATAAGCTTTTTCCGGACATTCGGGTAGAAGGTGAAGCTTGTCCTCTATGGGTACCTCTCGTAGAAAACAACGAAGCGGAAGGAGATGGGACAGATTATTTCGTTCGTAAATATATCAATGAACTTCTGACGAAAGATGCACAGATTGATACTGTGATTCTTGGCTGTACCCATTACCCCTTACTTCTGCCTAAAATTAAGAAGTACATGCCGGAAGGAATTACTACAGTGGCGCAAGGCGAACTGGTAGCCGAAAGCTTGAAAGACTATTTACACCGCCATCCGGAAATGGATATCAAATGCACGAAAGGTGGAAACTGTACTTACTACACCACGGAAGCGGAAGAGAAGTTTATTGAATCAGCATCCACCTTCCTGAACGAAGCGGTCACCGTACAACGAATAGAGTTATAGTTGCCAAACATTTAAGGATAAAACAAATCTTTTCTCCGAAATACTTGTTATATTTGTAGAAAAGGACTCTAAAATCATACTATCATGAAAGAAGAAGATAAAAGTAAACTCATCGAAGTGTACAAAAGTTCACCGTGGGAAGCCGAACTCGTGAAAGGTTTGCTTAATGCCAATGGTATTCAAGCTATGCTCAAAGACAGCATGTTACCAAACATTATCTTGCCGGCAGTTGTGATGGACGTTGCCGTCCTCGTCAATGAGAAAGACTATGAGGGTGCAATGGAAGTGATTCGAGAACGAGAAAAGAATACAAACGGAGATTAATTAATCCCAGATATGGGAATTTCACAAATATGGAACAACAATTTTCGAGAATAGCTGTTAAAGTTGGCAGTAATGTCTTGACACGCCGTGACGGCACTCTGGACGTAACACGTATGTCCGCTTTAGTCGATCAGATAGCCGAACTGCATAAAACAGGAGTAGAAATTATACTTGTATCTTCCGGGGCCGTTGCTTCCGGACGTAGTGAAGTGCATCCGACCAAAAAACTGGATAGCGTAGATCAACGCCAGTTATTCTCCGCCATAGGACAAGCCAAACTCATCAATCGTTACTACGAACTCTTTCGTGAACATGGCATTACTGTAGGACAAGTACTGACAATGAAAGAGAATTTCGCAACCCGCAGGCATTACCTTAACCAGAAGAACTGTATGACGGTGATGTTAGAGAACGGAGTCATTCCTATTGTCAATGAAAACGATACGATTTCCGTAAGCGAATTAATGTTTACGGATAATGATGAATTGTCCGGTCTGATTGCCTCTATGATGGATGCACAGGCATTAATCATACTCAGCAATATCAATGGTATCTATAATGGTTCTCCTACCGATCCTGCCTCGGAAGTGATACGGGAGATAGGCCAGGGCAAAGATCTGTCCTCCTATATTCAGACTTCCAAATCCAGTTTCGGACGTGGAGGTATGCTGACTAAAACCAATATTGCCCGCAAAGTGGCCGATGAAGGAATCACCGTAATCATTGCCAACGGTAAATGCGATAATATCCTTGTCGATTTGATTCAACATCCCGAAAGTACTCTCTGCACCCGCTTTACGCCTTCTGCCGAACCTGTATCCAGTATAAAAAAATGGATTGCTCACAGTGAAGGGTTTGCCAAAGGTGAGTTGCACATCAACCAGTGTGCTACCGAAGTGCTGAATTCAGATAAAGCAATCAGCATCCTGCCCGTCGGTATAACTGCCATTGAAGGAGAATTTGAAAAAGATGACATCGTGCGGATCATTGACTTCGAAGGAAATCCGGTAGGAGTAGGCAAAGCAAACTGCAACTCTGTTCAAGCCAAAGAAGCGATGGGGAAGCACGGGAAGAAACCCGTTGTACACTATGATTATCTATATATAGAATAAACAAGTCAACCCATTAAATAGGAGATTCCCTATTCACATCATTGAATGTGAACAGGGAATCATCTTGTTTAGTGATTTGAGAAATTCTGATACTGAGTTGATGAGAGAAGAATCACGACCCAATTACACTCTTAGTTTCCTAATACACTTATTTGATCATTCTCTGCAGGCAATTTATAATAAAAGCCTACACTAAAGTTATATAGTGGATATTTCTTTCCATAAATCACTCTTCCTTTTCGGTCTTTCGGCTCATAATCAGGACGAAGTCTTGTCTCAAAACTATCGCGTGGATGAATAAAAGTACCATCTTTCTGTACCTCATCCAAATCTTCATACTTAAAGAAAGCCTTGTACGGATCGCTATCGCGCAAATTTCCATGCCCTTGCAATCCATCTTTTCCCTTCGGACGGTCTTCTATAAATGAACGGGTACCGGCATATACTACTATGACATCTCCAACTAAAGGTTGCTCACAGGTTAACACCACATCATCACCATCTATCTCTACCTGTTTAATGATTTGTTTGTTTTCTTGACGATAATCGCGCAAGTATACCTCAAAACCATAATCCTTGATCTTAGGTATCAAATACGTATCAAATACCAATGGACGAACCGGCACATGGTACTTGATACGTATTTGAGTGGGAAGTGTTTCTCTCGCAATTGCCGTAGGTTGCAACGGCTGAAAGGGTTTGCCCTGTACTTGAGATTGATAATACACTTTTCCCAACATCTCGCCAAACCAGCGATATCCATTGCCGTCAAGATGTCCACCTCGGTCAGTCATCGGATAAATGGGCCCCGCACAGATAATATCATCATATTCGTTAGCCGCTTCCAGTTGAGCCATCGAGATTGAAAGTGTATCACGCATATATTGCGCTCCCGTCTGATAAGTGATAAACACCGGCTTATGGGGCTGACCATACTGTTGCTGTATGTCTTTCTGCATATTATTCTTTATATTCACAAGCAGTTTCTTATACTCCCGTTTATCAGTCGTATTAGGCACATTAGCGCGTAGTCCCTTTTCCGGATTCGGATCATAGTTGAACTCACCTTGCATCCAGAAAATTGCAGGACAACAGATTTTCGCATCTTCCCGGGCAGCTACCCGAGCTGCCGATTGTAATGATGTTACAAACTCTTTATACGCCGTACGTGTCTCCGACTCCTTGGAGAGTTCTTCTACACTTGCTCCGCTCACTCCTACCGAAGTAGCCAAAATACGGGGCATCTTGGGTTGTTTCAACCGAAGGTGATTGACAGCTCCCAGTAAAGGACATTCGGCTATAGTGCCGGCTCGTCTGCTTTTGAAGTGCTTCTCATGAGCGAAAGCCTCGGAAACGGTTCCCACCAATGGTTCAAACTTAAGTTCTCCGGTATTTCCATAGTTTATCCACACTTGGTTGCCCAGCATGTAATTACCTTTGAAATGTTCCGTTGAAATAACCGGATAGGACTGATGTCCCGTTGACAGACTCTGCCCATTCATAATAAACTGTATAAATACTTTATCCTTATCTTTCCCGGAAGCAAACAGAGAAGTACAGCAAAATAATATACCGCACAACTCAATTACAATTATTGCAGTTCTCATTTTTTTATATATAATATATGTGGCAAGAATAGATAATTTGTGGATTATCTATTCTTGTTGATCATTCATTTAAATATATCCACACTTTACTTAAAGAATATGCTTGCACGCTGGTCATTGAGTATATACAAGTTTTCTAAATGCTTGTTGATGATGGCTTCACCACCTCCTACTTGTATACGATTACCACCCTCGGCACCAAACCCTCCCAATGCCGCTGAACGTACATCGGCTACATAACCAGGTGAACGTCCTTTTACATACGTATAACCAAAGAAGAGAGGAGTCACATCGGCCAGTCTGGCTTTCGCCTTCCATTCCAATTGAAGTTGTACGAACATTTCACCGGGGCAAACGGCTATTGCAAAGTCATTAATGAGGAATGTAGCGATATGGACATTTACCTTACGGTTTTTGTCTCCACGAGTAGAGAATTGTAACGAGTCTGTACGCATTTTGAAAGAGGTGTTATCACTGGAGGCATGTAATGCGTTGGCCAGTTTAATCACTTCAATGCCAAGCAATTCTCCTGTACGCTGAATGGGTTTGTAATCTGTTTTGATAGGATCATCGGGCCCGGAACGCCGCCGGCTAATCATCAACCCTTCTACATTACCGCCACCACCGGCTACAAAGAGACAGATAGCTTTGTTATCAAACGCTTCTTCAACCTTCTTACAAGCAAATCCAGGATAGTCGGCCGAAATTTCATAACTAAAACAACCTAGGTCTGCATGCATAGCATAACTCATAACAATGGCACGGGCATTGCCTTGCATATCTTCTACTTTGATTACGCCTACTTCGGGGTCAACCGGGCCAAAAGGTATCCGTTCGGGGTTTTCTACATTGTAATGTTCATCGCCCACCCACGATTCGCGAGCCTTCCCGTCTTTACGGATAATAAGGCGATTGAAACCCAATTGCGGAAACGTACGCGTACCAGCCGAGATACGTGCAGGGAACATATTACCGATTGCTTCGCCCACCACCTTAATGATGCACTCTTCAAAGAATGGAGTGTTGTCAGGTTTCTTTTCACGAGGCCTGGCATCAGCCATGTTAGGATCTTCGTGAGTATGCGAAGCACAGATCAGCAATTGCGTGATGCCATATTTTTCTTTGCAGATATTGGCCACGCGGTCGCTATAAAAATTGACCAAATCGACAGATACTTGTGCTACACGCATATTACCTATCTCCATCACAAGAGCACGCGCATACACAGAGTCGTGTAGAGGGATGTTTTGTTTGGGAGTAATGTTTATCTTAGCCGTTCCGGCCATTAGCTGTCCTTCGGCAGCTTTGAGTGTGCCCGATAGGGAAAGACATCCGCAGAGCAGGATGAAAAGGAATGCTTTTTTCATGATTAAAATGTTATTATTCGGTTAATATTTTAATGTCAAAGGCGCATAATCCACTTTATAATTATTTTCAAAGTTCAAAATTAAGAGTACCCTATTAACTGAAGCATTAAAAAAACATTAGCATCCAATTAAAATAGCGTTAATTACACAACTCACTTTGCTGTGTCTACTATATCAGCAGGACTTAGGAAGAAGTGACTACTGAAGCAGTACAATATTCTAAAGAACAGTCTACTGATATCGTTGGGTTACTGCAAAAAGAGCTACTCCCGCATCCTTCGGCAAAATCAGAGTCCTGGCATCCGAAGTTATATCAAGGCAGATTTTATACAAATAAGTATAAATATAGGACTCATTACCACCCGCCCGACTACTGTGGCGATGGGTTCCGACATAAGCTATCGAAGCATCCTTCATATAACCTTCACTTTCACCCTTCCAACCCCACTGACCTATAAATCCTGAATAAAAAGGTATATTGAAGCTGTAATCTTTTCCATCTACTTGAAACGAAGCCTTGCGGTCACCGTGTGACGAAGTCACCAGCAGGTAACATTTCGTATATCCGTGTTTCTCAGGAAGGGTTATCGTTTGCCCGTCGCAACGGATATAGTTATAGTCGGCAGGATTATTTTCCATTCGGAATGTTATTCCCCCGGCTTCCACCACATCCGGCATCAATTCGGCAGCAAAAGAATTACCTTCTCCGTCAAAATCTCCCGACATACTGAACTCGTCCACTGTAAGAGCACTCGCATTACATTCAATATCTATAGAATGATTTTCAGGCATCTCAAGACTTGCGTTTTCCTTAAGCCGCACGCTGAAAGTGCGTGGTTGGAAAGCTGTCCCGCTAAAAACGACTTTATTATCCTCATATTTTGTCTCACCGACATACTCCTCAATACCATTCACCTCGCATACACTTTCCACTGTACTTGCGAAAATAATTTCCGCATTTTCAAAATCCTTTCCATAAATTTCGTTCACCCTTACAATGTAACTCTTACCGTCCTCCGCTTTCTTTACAGCCTTTATCGCTACACCGGGCATATTGGTCTTGACGAACGAGAACTTGCGTCCCAACGTTCCTGTATGTTTCGGAGTGGTGAAAGAAAGCAAGGGCTGATTGAATGCTTCAGCTTTCCATGCAGTCCCCGCTTCTGTTATATCAGATTTGTGTCCATATATGGAATAGCTAAAAGTATGATGCCCAATATCCAAATGTTCTTGATGAGCCATATTGGGATCCTTGCCTACTGCCGGAGTATTCAAGAGAGTAAGCCTCAACGTATGGTTGTCCGGTTTGTCCCATCCGTATTTGCTGTCGTTCATCACAGAAATACCATAACTACCATCAGCAGACGTTATGTCGGCCCATTGCTGGGCTACCACTTCATATTTGTTATCAGTGTTGTTGTCGCGTTCGATATAGCCTATGCCAAGGTCGTATGTAGCCATTTCATTCGACACATTCATTGGAAACTCGGCTTTAAGAAGGGTATTCCTTTCGTTCCAGTCTATCTCGTTACGAATATCTATCCGGTCATCCTGTCCACCTTCCGTAAGACTTATATATTGTACGAAGCTGGAAGTGCCGTAAGTACGTTTCACTTTGAGCGAAGCACGTACCGGTCCGTTTTCCGCCACGGAAATCTCAACGTTACCATCTACCGGCAGCGGTGTCTGGTCAATCGTTTTCTTGAACAGTTCCCATGCCGGCCATGTGCGCGATTCGCTGGGGGTGAAAAGCGCAAGACGGAAAGCCTTACCAGATTCCACCAACTCACGCCCGTTGCGTTTATCTGTTATCGAAGCAATGTCTCCGTTCTTGTCCAGTACAACTTTATAAATTAAATTCTCCAACACATTGCCTTCGGCTTTCAACTGCTTAGTACCGGACATTTTTCCGTTACGCACATCGTAGACCGAAAAGCTTACCGGATCCATATCTACCGGGAAAAGCACGGTGGCTTTACCGTTCTCCCATAAAAGAAGTTGCCCGGAAACCTTTTTCCCATTGGGGGTACCAACTATGATGTCTTTCGGTCTCGAAGCCATGTCCACTGTGGCTGTAACTATATCGCAACGGCTTTGGGCAACAGGATTGTAAACCACAACCGAAGCACCTCTTGTCCTCGTATCAAGTGCCCTACTTACCGCACCGACCGCACCTGTAGTGATTTCCGCAAATTCCGACTGGGAAATAAGTTCATCATTCCATGAGAAAGTATAAACTGCCGGAATACTTGTACCCGTCAGGTCATCATGGAATTGATGCCACAAAAATCTCTGCCACGATTCACGCAACGACTCTTCGGGGTATGCTGCCCCTCCCAACCATTCAGCCACCACTGAGGCTCTTTCAGCAGCATCAGCCAACAGTTCGTTGCGACGGTTGAAAAGCTTCATGGCTGCTTGAGATGTATAACAGCCCGTCGCATGCACATCCATAAGTAACTCTCCCTTGAAAACAGGCAGTTCCGGATGCTTCTCAAAAGGATAATAATCATCAAACAACTGTCCCGAACGTGCACTTATCACCTGCACCGGCCCCTCACCCTTCATTCCTGTTTCGACCGATCTTACGGAAGCGATTGTAGGCGAACCTCCACGGTCTCCGGCTCCATAATAATGGTAGACGGTATTATTAAGACCGTTTTTACCTAAATCTATCAGTTTACCATTGTTACTCAACTCTTGTCCATCAAATCTTGAAACGTAGTCTTGGGCATGCGGCACGGCCATTATGCGCGAACCGTCTATACCTTCCCACAACCCGAACATGAACGGCAGTTTGCGATCACCATAAAACGGCAGTTTACGATGCTGGAGCTTCTGCGTGGAAAAGCCAATGATACCGGAATGGGCAGCTATCGTTGGCAAGGTGTACCCGAAACCAAAACAATCGGGAAGAAAAATATCATTTGATTTTTTACCAAATTCCTTCTTGAAAAATTTTTGTCCGTAAAGAAGATTACGAAAGAATGATTCCGGTGAAGGTATATTAGGATCAGTAGAATCCCACGAACTCCCCGAAATATTCCAACGGCCTGCCTTTATATAATTTTTCAGCCGTTCATATTCAACCGGATAATACTCCTTAGTCCATTTGTAACGAACCGCTCCTTCGAAATTGAAAATATAACCGGGATAATGGTCGATTAACCAGAAATTCTGAGTGAGTGTACGGTATAAATAATGGTCAATGGTTGTCTGTACAGTCCACAACCACTGTGTATCAAGATGGGTGTTGGAAACCATGTAGGCCTTATACGTCTTCTGCGCATCAACATGGGTACTTATGCCCAACGCAAACAACAGGAAAAAAATCAGTTTTTTCATCATATTAAATTAATAGTACATGACAGTTTAACTCTCATAAACGAAACCAGCCATAAGCCGAGTGTTAATCGGACTTATGGCAGGAACCAATTAGAGATCTATGTTCTGTTGCTTTTTATCGCATCATTTTAATGGTCAGTGTAACATTTCCACCCACACCTGACGTTAATGATTCAACAAACATCATACCTCGAACAGAGTTATCTTCATTCTTAAACAGGTAAGCCATGCCCTCATTCACTGTAGCCGTACTAAAGGTAGCGTATTCAATCATATTGAGATTGCGCATCAACGCGTCATTCGTCATATTATCAAACACACTCTTAGTGATTGGTTTTCCCTTTACAGCCGGTACACTTACAAAACTGGTAATGTAGCCTGCTTTGTAATCGGGCAAAATATTCTGCAGAATCAAGTCAGACGGAGAAACGAATAGAATCTCTTTTTTACTTATATTATAGCCGAAACAGAATCCTTGAGGGTCCTTCATAGCTTTCATTTCAGACACTGTATACACTTGTTTGTCCTCAAATGAGAAGAAAAAGCCTAAGTAAGGATTATATTGCGCACCCAGAGTCACAGTATAGGTATCAACAGGCTTAGCTATGAGATAGTGAAACGGAGCAGATACTGTATTACCTACTTGGTCAGTCACCATAAAAGAAACGTCAAAATCCTCCGTTTTACCTTCAAGCGGCACAGCTAACTTGAATATCCGAGAGATACTATCTCCTAAAATATCAGATGTCATCACAGAATCTCCCATGGTAAAGGACCGGAATTTTTGCTGGGCATATATTCTACCAACAATGGTATCCACCTTCGCTTCCGGATCATCGGTCAGAGAGAAATCACTCGGATCTATCACATACGTATTTACATCATTATTGAAAAAAATGTATGGAGGCATCGGTGGAAGCGGACCTTCTTCTTCGCATGCAATCAATAACAACGGCAAAAAGAATAGTGCTATAAAATATTTTTTCATATTGCTTACTCTTTAATAATTTACTGTAACTGTATAGACGTTGGTTGTCTCACCATTTGGAGACACAACTGTATATTCCACCGGATTGGTAAAATCTTGCATTGCGCCCGATGCCGGTGTTACTACCGCTCCTTCCGACACAATAATCTCGGGGCGAATAGTCGTTTTATCAATTCCTTCCGGAATGGTAAGCGACACAGTGTGAGCTTCTTGATCGATAGTCGCATCAAAATAAATATTCTGATTCTGATACACTCGGAAGCGGGTTAAATTGGCATTTATGCTTGGTGGAATCACTAATCCGTCTTCGGGTCTTGTGCAACTGCTCATTATGCATACAAGCATAATAAACAGATAGATATATTTTTTCATATTTCTCATTCTATTTATTAATTAGCTGCTGTTGATAACTTAGGCCAGTTCGGATTTTGTTGAAGTGCAGGGTTCATCAATATTTCTGATGTACCAAGCGGGAATAGATAATCCTTCTTCTGGAAGATCAACGGCCTTTTTACATTCACAATATTATAAAAACCTCCGTCTTGCGGTTTGGGAACATCATATCCTTGGATGTATTTACCATTCATCACTTCTTCTGCTATTCTCCAGCGACGGATGTCGAAGAATCGGAAATCTTCAAAAGCCAACTCTACACGACGCTCGTGCCAAATCTTCTGACGCATCTCAGCTTGAGTCAGCCCAGTAGGCAGATCAGGCATACCTACACGGTTGCGAATCCGGTTGACTGCATCATAAACAGCTTGAGAAGGAGTATCATCAAGCTCATTCTGTGCTTCTGCAAAATTCAACAGCAGTTCATTCAAAGCGAAAATACGAGTGAAGTTTCTGCGACAGTTACCACGACCGCCATTGTTTGGATCTGAATCCGAGAACATAGGATCGATGTACTTCTGTAAACAAATTCCAGTGAGAACAGCTTCCGCCCAACCGTGATTATTCGAATCCGAACCGCCAGCCCATGGCTGATAAGTATATTTATCATACTTAGCACCAGGGAATGCGAGGGTAGCCTTGAAACGAGGATCACGATCTTCACCCTGCTTGGCGTTAGTAAAGTCGTAACCACTTTCCGGATCTGAAGGCATCAATCCACTGGGATACATCTCAAATTCCATAGCCAACTGATAACTACCGTTCATCCAATGGAAACCATTTTCCGTACGATTTCTCCACTGTGCATTGATACCTTCCCAGCGACCGTCAATAGTAGGATGAGAAAGCCAAATGATTTCCGGAGTATATTTAAACTGCCTATCAACAAATTTGCGATAATAATATTCCCAAGTACCCGGTTCCAACTCCGGATCGTCAGGTTCAGACTGTGGAGACTCCAAAGAGTAAGTGGAATCATCCAGAACTTTTTTACAAGCCTCAACAACCTTTCTCCATCTTGATTTGTCATAATTCATATAACATTGGATATCGGTATACTCGGACGATACAGGAGAATCTGTATTAAACAACGGGCTGGCAGCCTGAAGACGTAAACGGGCTATACAAGCATAACAAGCTGCACTGGTAGCCATACCCACCTTATTAGGGGTGGCCGCAACATTCGAAGGAAGATCTCTGGCTGCTGTTTCCAATTCGTTACATACCCATTCTACTGACTCTTCAAACGTGTTACGAGGCTGATTGATCAGCTCTGTATAATTGTTAGGATCCACAGAATGGTCTAAGATAATAACTCCTCCAAAACGTCTGATAAGTTCCTCATAAAAGAATGCGCGTAAAAATCTGACTTGCGCTTTCATCAGAACTTTATCCTCTTCTGATCCCTGCGCTCTATCTATGTTTTCCAAGAACAAATTAGCCTTACGAACTCTCGCATAGGTATTTTTCCAGAAACCGATAGTAGGAATGGAACCTTCCTCACCATCGCCACCACCGTCATCCGGCGTCCACATACCAAACTGGACTTTATCCGTCCACAATGGGGCGTAACCACCGATTCCATCATCTGCAGCACAGTCATATATCACTCCGCGAGCAGTCACATTATAGGCGTTACCATACATTTCAGAGTAGATATCATTCATCACTTTTTTCGCCTCTATCACTGTTGCAAAGGCTTTATCGATATCCATATCATTACTTGCAGGTTTATCCAAATAATCCTGACATGAACATAAGAGCATTGTCAGCCCTAACAATAAATAATTTTTCTTTTTCATTTCATCACTTTTTTAGAATGACACTTTAACTCCGACATTGATTACTTTCATCAAAGGATAACTGGCATTTGTGTTTTCCGGGTCATATACCGGAACTTTATCCCAAGTCACCAGGTTTATTCCATTGACATAAAGACGAGCATCAGTTCCTCTAATGGCTTTCATCCAACTATCAGGAAGTGTATAACCGATTTCTATATTCTTCAAACGTACATAGTTACCATTTTTCAACCAGAAGGTACTGCTTCTGTTTCCATCGTTGCCTGTTGATCCTATCGCAGGGATAAGACGAGGCAAGCTCGCGTCACGATTCTCCGGTGTCCAGCGATCTAACCATTCAACGATAGGTGTACTGTTTTCATTATTGAACGGCATATTGGCACCGGTTCTGAAATCATAGTTCACATTGGCTGCTCCCTGGAACAGACAGCTAAAGTCGAAGTTCTTGTACTTGAAGCCCAATTTCACACTGTACATTATTTCAGGAACATTGGTAAATCCTATCGGATGCTGGTCATTATCGTCTATGACACCATCACCGTTGATATCCGCATACTTGATATTACCCGGATAAAGAGGTCCGAACTGAGCGGGACTTCTCAAAATTTCTTCTTCCGACTGGAACAATCCTTCAGCGATAAATCCTCTAGCCTGACCTACGCGGTAGCCTACCTGCTGTAAGTATGGATAAGCTCTCGGAGTTTCCGGTCTTTCAAGTATTTTATTGCGGGCAAAAGAGAACATACCACCTACAAAATAATCAAAGTTTTTGTTTAACCTTTCGTGCCATGTTCCGTCCAGCTCAATACCCTTATTTTCTACCTTTCCTGCATTGGCTGTAATCGCAGGTCCTCCATAGGTGGCCGGAACAATATCTATATTGGTTAGGATATTGGTTCTTTTTTCATAGAACACATCAGTGGTCCACTCGAAGCGATTATTAAACCAACGGGAGTCAAAACCGAAATTGAACTTATGAGCGGTTTCCCACGTCAAGCCAGGATTTCCGTTACGGACTTCTTTCAATCCACCGCCATTTCCTGTTCCGCCTTTATTGATACCGAATTTAGCATCGCCACCGCCGCCCCAACGACTTTCGTAGAAGAAGCGTTCGCCACCAATATTATCATTACCTACCATACCATAACTGGCTCTCAGTTTCATGTAATCCAGCACCTTGTTTGATTTGAACCAATCTTCTTCCGTAAATACCCATCCAACGGAAGCGGAAGGAAAGAATCCGAATCTATTACCCGGAGCAAAGTTCTCGGAACCATTGTAACCGGCATTCACCTCAGCCAAATATTTGTCTCTGTAACCATAAGTCACACGCCCTACTATTCCTAAACGGCGATAAGCAACTTCTTGATCGCGTATGGTATTCTCTTGTGCATTCATCAATATCAAACCGGAAACGGCATGTTGTTTATCACTACCAAACGTATTGTTATAGCGGATAGAGGGCTCAATTACGTATCTGGTATTGTAGGAATTAATATTTCCTCCAAATCCTAACGGACTGCCGATTACCATATGAGGATAGGTTTCAACATTAGGACCGAAAGTAAACATATCATCATCTTTTCTGTGATCGTATGTATATAAGTTGTCGAAGTCGAAAGAGAAATCAACATTCACACTCAATCCCTTTACCCATTCCGACAAGTCGGCGGAAGCACCCAATGTAGCAGTAATAGCCGATTCTGCTTCCTTAGAATATCCATGAGATACCAAATGGGCAAGCACATTGTGGTTAGTCGTAGGAGGAGCCCCCCATGTACCATCCGGATTGCGAATAGGCGTCACATTTGGACTGGCTACACGAGCACGTTCAAAGATGGAGTTCACTCCAGACGACGGGCGACGCTTATCGCCAATTACACCTGCCAAGGTCAATTTAGCTGAAATAACATTGTTCAACTGGAAGTCAAGGTTGCTTCTGAAGTTATACTTGGTATAGCTTACATTGGTACTATAATTATCATTGTAAGCACCACGGCGGAATATACCTTCTTGTCTCAACACATTAGCAGACACAAAATATTGCATTTTCTCCGATCCACCGGTAATGCTGGCATTGTACTGTTGCATATAAGCATTTTTCTTCAACACTTCATCAAACCAATTAATATCAGGATACAAGAAAGGATTTCCTCCTCCACTTTTATATATGTTCAACTGATCCTGTGAATATTTGGGAGATTGACCATTGTTCACCAAAGCTTCATTTGTCAACACGGCCATATCATACGCACCTACCAGTTCGGGCATTGAAGAGGGCGATTGCAGACCAAAGTCGGCCGAGAAGGAAATGACAGGTTTACCCACTGTACCGCGCCTGGTAGTAACAAGTACCACACCATTCGCACCACGTACACCATATACAGCTGTAGCCGAGGCATCTTTCAAGATACTGATATTCTCAATTTCCGAAGATTCCATCATGGCAAGTCCTTCCTTACCACGATCAATACCATCAATCAAGATGAGCGGGTCTTGTCCAGAACCGAATGTACTGATACCGCGAATATACAAAGTCGCCTGATCCGCCCCCGGCTCACCGGAACGTTGTACAGTAATCAAACCTGGTAATCGCCCGGCTAAGGCATTGGATACATTGGATACAGGACTTTGCTTAAGCTCCTTTACCGAAACTGTTGCGATGGCACCCACCACCGAAGCTTTCTTCTGTTGGCCATATCCTACTACCACCACTTCCTCCAATTGTGTCTCATCCGGAGACAAGGAGATGCGGAAGAAATTATCGCTTGCTTTAACTACCTGCTGATAATCTTGGTAACCTATATAAGATACTTTCAATGTATCTCCCGTTCGTACATTATCCAATTTGAATACCCCATCCACATCGGTGATTCCACCATTAACCGTACTGTTAGTTACTCGAACTGTGGCACCAATCAATGGTTGATTGGTTTCATCCAACACCAAACCTTGGATTGATTTGGTCTGCTGCGCATGGGCTACGCCAACTACAAGCAGCAATGCGCTTATGCCCACAAACCGTCCAATTTTTCTTTTTATATTTGTTAGTGCTCTCATAGCTTATTTCTTCTTAAAAATAATTTTCTGACAATTCCAACCACCAGGGGTGATATCCACACGTAATTCATGTTGTCCCTTTGTAAGAGAGAGAGTGACAGGATCTGCCGGCACATAGGTGTCCCAGTTACCAGAACCTTCTCCGCCTACTCCAGTTTTACCCTCTACTTTTTCACCTCCGTCTACCGAAAGCCAGAAGGATTTGTTTGCTTCGTTAGAAAAGAACATGAATGCCTCATAGTCACCATCTTCCAGTACATTAATGGTATACGTACACCACACTTCAGGACCATCATTGTTACCAAGCAAACTGGTATAGAGATTACCATCATTATTACGTCTAATAGCTCCACCATCACCGCGATTCTCATTATTGATAAAGTCTGCAGTAGTCAACTGTAACGTACCAGGTATATTATTGTAAGTCAGATAGTCATATCTGGAAATTTCTTTGCCACCAGATATGATTCCAACCTGTACAGGCACAAGCCAATAACCGTCTGTTTTAGCATCATCTACCCAAAGAGGTTTCCCTTGTTGCATAGGCATCGTCAACATTTCCATTTCAGCCGGTACATCACCGGTAGTTTTAGCCATTTCAGTGCCCTCATAATAAAGCACATAACCATCAATACCTGTAATAACAGGATCTTTGTGAATTCGGATATATTCAGTAGTTTTATTCGGGATATCATTACTGTTGATAGCTGGATTCAATCCTACAAAGTCTGCTCCATCATCATAACCATCAATAGTCACTACAGGCGCATTAGCTAGTGTTTCTGCTGCTACAGAAATGTTACCGGAATAGTCAATGGCATACACTTTCAATGGTTGAGTGATATCACCCATGATAGAAGCAACAGTAGTTTCTGCATCTACAGTCATGGACGAAGTACCCAACTCAATTCTAAACTCTTTCACGTCATTGTCTTCAGGACTTTTCCATACAGCAAATGCTGTTTCATCTCCCATTTTATAACCGGTCAAATCAATTACCGCACCGGGACTCACATTATCGTGTACCCATGGTTTGGCACTAATCGTAACGCCATAAGCAAGTTGACCATTCTGATTTTCCGTCTTAACCATAAATGTGTACTTCTCATAGTTAGTCAAACCGGTAAAGACAACTTCCGTATCAGTACCTCCTACTACCTGTTCTTGACCAGTGTTCTGGTTAGTCACATGGATTGCTTTCAACGACTCTGATAAGGCTACATTCCATGTCAATTTGATTTGTCCATCAGCTCCCTCGGCAGCCAACTTGTCTACATCACTGGGCGGAATAAATTCAAACTGCCCCGGCACATCTGTCACTGGGAACTTGTATTCCTCACAGGCACAGAGACCAAATACAAGACATACCAGCGGCACAGCTATCCGATAGTGGCGCTGTTGCTTCTGAACACACGGAAAACTCCGAACCCGTTCTTTCTCGCTTTTGTTCTTCTTAAAAAGGTGCTTTTTCATAATACACTTTTCTTTTTTGTAATTTAATTAACAATTATCTTTGTTTTTGATATATTAAAAACGAAAGCAAAACTATAAGCAAACCATTAATAAATCATATAAAAATTACATAAAAACTAATTAATATTGCATTAATTTTAAGCTTTCTAGTAATTTTAGTATGAACTCCTATAGCTAAAAGCAATTGATTTATAAAATTGCTAAGAAACAGCTTACTTAATGCTTATGCTGTTGCCGATATGACAATATCGGATCGTGAAGATTGGGATATTCAATCTATGAAGACATTATATATCAGAAAGCCATTAATAAGCACTCTAAAATCGCCTGTATATACAGCATTCACAACAATGCGCATTATTACAGAAAACAAAAAACGAAATAAGCGAATAAAAGGAAACGAAATACAGCAAATATTTCTGCCATCTTATTCGCTTAGCTTCAATTTAATTGAAAGATTCTAGGGCTTCAAGGAAAGAACTACCAACAGGAAACTTTACAAAATAAAGAAAAGAAATTCGAAGGAGAATAAAATATTCTTCGCATTTAGCCTTGTATTTCTTTTATTGAAGCTATGCCATTCAAATAGAAGAAATACAAGGCTAAAAGATTCTTGATATACTAGTCGTATATTTGGGGGGCTTTTGAAGACTTAACTAAATAGTCCTCAATATTAATATTAAGATATGCCGTTCCATCACTAGGAACAGAATTTGAGGGATGAACATCATCCTTATGAGGATATGCAATAATATCAATCTTTTTCACATTTTTCCCTAATTTGGGGAACAACAGACTGACATAGATGGCTTTTCCATTACAATTTTGAATGATCATGAGTTTACCCAGTTCTCCTCCCCCATCATATCCACGTACTTTATACTTATCTCCTGTTACTCTATCTACAATGGTGTAACCTTTGCCATAGTTGAGCCATTGCCAATCCCAGTATATAGGTTGCAGAAAGGTAACTTTTGTATCGTTTTCTCTTATTTCTATCGAATGTAAGGAGGTATTTGTACCAACAGCCCGATTATATGGCCATTCGGCTATTTCCAAACTATCCGTAGGAGCTATATAGGCTACTTTATACAGCTTTTGATTTACACTATCTTTACGGAATAAGATTTCTTCGGATAATACCTTATTCATGCTGTCTCTTATGGCTTCCAATTCATACAAACTCTTAGTTTTCAATGTGAGATTTTGACCAGAAACAATCAATGGAAACATTATAATACAGAGGGTAAGTGTGTAATTTTTCATGATATAATTTATTTTTAAGTACTTCTAAAAGACATTTCATTCTCTCTTTGTTGATTATTGACACCGATCCGAAATACATTAACACTCAATAAAGAATCATATCAAATTTCGATAATAGTATTCAGATTAATGATTTTTCCACCTGAAATACAGAACTATCTATTTTATTGTTTTAATATATTAAGGCAAGAGTAAAGCTAAGACTGAGTCCTTAACAGATCACATAATAACTACATAAAATTCTTATTTATTAACCACAAAGTTCCTTATTTGACATTCCGTGCCCAACGAACGGGGATTTTTGTCGGACGAGATACGCAAGCGCAATGTATGCTCAGTGTCCTTCAACTCTGTCTCTAACATATATACCCACGGAATATACAGGGCTGAACTCCATGCTGTATAAGTATCCAGTTTCTTGAACGGTGCATTATCCACACTATATTCCAGTATACCTGCCGCCGGTCCGCAAACACAAAAAATCCCGATAGCCCTTCCTTTGAAAAGAAGTGTCAACCGATCGCCCGGACGTGTTGCTTCCAGCATGGGAATATGTACAAATCCTTTTCGCTTTTCATATTTATTGTCCGGATTCCAATCGTCTATAATCTTCCATCCACGACCGATACGCGCACGACTGAGAGGGATAAAATGCCCTTTGGTGTAACTGTATGGATCGAGTTGCATGGTAGGAACATCATGCGGCCGGCGTATACTTTCAGCATTTATTTCCCTCTGCATGGCGTCCAGCAAATTACTGATGGCTGCAGTATAAATAGATTGCCCATAAGGATGAGGATGTGCGTATCCAAAATCTTTCCAAGTAAACTGCCCATCCTGCAACCGTTCTAAAATCTCTTGTGCCAAATTGACGGACGACACCCGATAATGATTTGCCACCCGCTCGTGATTTAAAATAGCATCCGGCATCTGCCGTTTAGCAATGATAGGCAGGAAGCCGTCCGTTGCAAAATGAGTCAACACGATATCCGTTTCCGGATTAACTTCCAAAGCATGACGGATTTCTCCCTCCACTCCCCGCACCTGCTCCCCGGGCGTAAAACCGTTTGTCATATCGTTTGCTGATCCATCAATGAACAACAAGTCTATCTTACCTTTCGACAATACATCGTTGTCCAAACGGAAGGCTCCGGGAGTACTTCCCGTAGAACTGATGCCAGCTTCTACAAACTCAAAAGCCGTAAAAGGGAAACGCTGTTGTAACTGTTGCTCCATCATGTCTTTCCACCCCACCATCTCTGTGATAGATCCACCGATAAAAGCCACCCTTCCCCGACGTTCCCGTTCAAACTTAATGAACGAGTTGTGCAAACTGCCACGAATGGTATAGTGCTGGTATTTCTTATACTCCGGCTGTTGACGCATAATAAAATCGACCACAGGTTGAGGATCTTCAAGACTATGCGGATGGTGATCGCATCCCGGCTTTATTATCAATTCTACATTTCCACCCAATGCCAAGTAACGTTTACGTATCACCATCATATTCTCCTCAATCGGTACACTCCGATCGTTATCTCCACACACACTGATAATAGGCACACCCGCTTTAGCCAATGGCTCCAAATTGTCTATAGGATTGCCGTCGAAGCGGTCAATGGTTTCTTCTGTCAGATTCCATTCTTTCAATAAAGTTTTCCATGCCGCTTTATGGAGTCTCTTCAAGCAAGTAAATACATCACTGAGCGGTGCGTCAAGGTAGAGGCAAGCAACATTATCCGGATTTCGGGAAGCCCAAACAATGGAATAGAGTCCTCCTCGACTAAATCCTTCCATTACTACTTTAGAAGAAAGCCCGTAATTCTCCACCATTTCCTTGTAGAAACGGTTGCCCAATTCAATAGCCCATGGACTGGCATAATCATTTGTAACATCCAAGTAAACCACGTGGAAGCCTCTTTCCAACAGAGCTTTATCAACAGCTGGAAATGCATCGAAGAAAGCCGGACGCCATATCCACGGATTACCGGTAGCTGCTTTTTGGGGTACAACAATAATAGCATCACGCCCTTGGAATTTGAAATCATAACGGTCCCCTTCGTACCATTTGCTTTTAGAAATACAGTTTTCACTTTTCCCCTGAACGGGAATTGAGTAAAAAGATACTGCCAGCCCCAAAAGCAGGCAGAAGAAATAAGAAAAATATTTTATGTTCATAGCAGTCTCATATACAGGTCATTAAACAACTACTTCATTATAACCAACTTTTACTACAAACTAAGTATAATAAAGTATTTAAAACGAAAAATTGTTTTCTAATATATTAGAACCCGATTAAATTTTACTCCGCATTATTAAAACAGATTCTTACAGAAAACCGGATGAGAAGATTATTTCTTCCAGCTTACTGTATGGAAAGAGTGAGGTGGTAGAGTTAATGTAACTTTCTGTCCCCCTATTTCAAGACTCATCGTCTCTTCCGCATCAGTTACATTAGCAACAATAACACTGACAGTGCCATCCTGATTTACAAAAGCCAGCATATTTTTATCTGACGGTGTTTCCAGTCTATAGGCACCCGTACGCACAAAATGCCCTAAATGCTTCATTAGATAGAACTCCGGATTATACGTCACGGTCTGTTTCTTCTTATCAATGGAAACCATCGAATTCTGATTCCAGCCCCAAGGACTGATACCCGGACTAGGAAGAATCATATTCCAATAATGATAAGAATTGATACCATTACTGAAATAATGCTTCATCAGATTCCATGTATATTCGGCATAATCCCATGTATTTGCTCCGTTGCCACATTCCGTTTCAGTTTGCATCAGCCTTAATTCAGGATATTCACGATGAATGGTTGGAATAGCCTTTTTCCCATCCCACTGGAAGCCCACTCCCTTTATGTATTTAGCAGCCTGCTCGTCCTTCAAGGCAACACGCACATAATCCGGATTGGCCGTATTAATGGTTCCAAAATAAATATCTGTTTGGATATTTTCTTTTTCAAAAGTCGGTCCCAGATAATGTCCCAAGAAGAATGTCAAATCTTCCGTACGCCATTTACAACTGGGGAACACCTGATTGGAGCAAGGTTCATTCTGCACATGGATACATTCCAGCGGTAATCCTTCTGCCTCGTAGGCTTTAATGAAGCGTGCAAAATAATCGGCATACGTCTTCAGATACCCTTCTTCCATCCGGAAACCGGTACTAAATTCAGCGATTGTTTCTCCCGGCAAAAGCCCGTTCACATCTACTTCTCCCGACGGACGAACAGCGGAAGCATAATGATTATTTGTCTTCATCCATACCGGAGGGCACCAGGGAGAAGCCCAAATACGCAGGTCAGGATTTACCTGACGGGCAGCCTTAATATAAGGAATCAGAATATATCGGTCACGGTCAATATTGAAATTCACCAGATTAAAGTCCTCCGCAATATCAGCCGAAGAGTAGAAACTCATAGCAAAGTCATTGGCTCCCATCGGAAGACGACAATAATCAAAACAAGCCCCTTCTTTACCAAATATAGCTTGAAGAACAGCCTCACGATCTCCGGTCGATAATGCATTCAGTGCGTCCCAACCCATTTCATTGAAGCAGCCGCCTATACCTGTAATCAACTGTAAGCGTTGAGTCGGGTCAAGCACTATTTCTTCTCCGATAGTTGTCCGCTCTGATTTTATCTTCTGCTTCACCCACGGAGAAGTCTGAGTGGTAACATACCACTCGACTTTCTGCGCTGAAACGGTTCCTCCTAACAGGAATAGTATAATAATATTTACGAACCTCATAAATTATCTCATTTTCTTTGTTTTACCATTTGAATGGTTCCATCCTCATTGTAGTAGAGTTTATCTACACAAATAGAACGTAACCAATCATGATTGGACAAAGCACTGTTGTGATAGAATGCAAACCACTCACCTTTATACTTTACGATAGAACCATGATTGGTATAGCTATCCGTAGGCTCCATATAGATACCCATAACTTTCCAGGGGCCGAGCGGATTGTCACTGATGGCATAGCGCATACGATTATCCCCTTTCACACCGTCATTCCAGTTTTCATCATGGTTGTCTGAATAAGAAAGATAATATTTCCCATTATATTTATGAATCCATGTGGCTTCGTGGAAATCTTCCAAACCTTCCATATCTTTCATTTCACCATCCAGTTCAACCATATTATCTTTCAGCTTACCACCTTTACAAATTCCTCCGCCTCCGTTATAAATGTAGGCCTGACCGTCATCATCCACAAATACACAAGGATCAATCAACGGATCCATCCCTTCTATATAGCCCTGCACGGTAAAGTTAGCAGCCGGTTCCTTACTGGTGGCCACACCAATCTTCCAGCTCTTGTCTGTTTTGGTTTCACTGGGGTGCGGAAAGTAAAAATAATACGTACCATCTTTGTAGGCACAGTCGGGAGCCCACATGAATCCACCCTCTTTGCGTCCCCAAGGGACTTGTGATGAATTCAATATCTCACCATGATCTTTCCAATGTATCATGTCGTCTGTAGAGAACACATGGTAACGGTCCATCAAGTCGCAACCACGCGGAGGATCTATATCATGCGAAGCGTATACATACAAACGTCCGTCCGCCCATACATGTGCCGAAGGATCGGCTGTATACATGTGCGTGATAAACGGATTCGGAGCCATACTATCAATCCCGGTAACTTCCTCTTTCGCCGAGTTACTTTTAGAAGATTGACAGGAGAACATAAATCCCGCTAGGAACAAAGCAAAAATCGGATAAAACTTCTTTTTCATAAGTAATGTGTTTTGATATTAGTAATTAATAGATCTTTCTCTATCAGTAAGTGATTGTAACCTTCTCAACTCTTCCACCTCGCAATGAAATGGCTTCATCATACCATTGCCCAAATTTCAATCTTATTTTCCGGTCTTTTGTAGAACAGAGCTTGACATATATCTTTTTATCGGAAAGGTTCCACGAGAGCTGTTCCACCGTCACTCCGCATCGTGCTTTTATTCCATTGATACAGCCACGTTCAATGCCATCCACCAAAGCAGGCAACAGTTCAATGCCTTCTTCATCCGATCCCACCAGCATCTCTATCAACACACCCGGTACTGCATGGCAGACATCTGTACAAAAAGTTCCGAAATTCAGGTAATGTGCCGTAGACAGGCTATTAAAGTAAAAGTCTTTTTGAGTCAGCGTCAGCAACTTATTTTTTAAAGAAGCATCATCATGCAACCCTGCGGCAATCAAAGCCGCATGCAGGAATCCATGTCCCGCATTCTCATAATTATGACGGTCTCGCATCTGCAAAGCCCTATGAGCTGCTTTATAAAGTTCCGGAGTCCTGCCTTCCGAGAATTCACGATAAGGCCACACCATCATCAAATGGCTGGAATGCCGATGGTTATAACTCTCAGCCAAGCCTGGCCAGCCCCACTCCTTGATGGCCCCATCTTCATTAATCTGGTAAGGAGGCAGTGCATCCAACAGACTTTGCCAACGAGCCTTACCACCATTGACGCCCTGTTCTTCATTCAATAAATTGCATACTTTAATTAAGGTAGACAATAAAAAGCGAGCTCCGGAAAGATCAAAAGCGGAGTTGTTCAGCAAAGACACACGCAAGTTTGACGGTTGATTTTCCGGTGAAACAGAACCAGTAATAATGTAATGCCCTTCCCCATCCTTATACTTCAAGAAGTCTTCATAGAAATCTCCCATACTTTTCAGTAAAGGAAACAAGCGGTCCTTCAGAAACTCTTTATCTTCCGTTATCAGATAGTGCTCCCAAAAAGGATAAAGCAGCCAGGCTTCCTCACCCGTAGCATAATGATATGGATAGAAATCATTGATAGAAGCCATCAATCCAGAAGAAAGCCCGGGGGTATTACCACAGGCCAGCATACCGCGACAGCCTAGTAGTTTAGTAGCATTGATTTCAAAATCTTTCCGCCAAACCTCATTCAGATGAAAATATCCCTCCATCACTTCGGGCATAGCACCAATATTTCCACCACTGACCTGCAAGTTCAGGTTTGCATCCAAATGATAATAACCTCCCCATCCCGCATTACAATCACCTGTCCAGATTCCTAATAAATCAGGAGGTGTCAGTTCATTGCCGGAAGACAAGAAATGATATCTTCCTGCATAGAAAATCCTTTCCCACAATGCCAGCACAGGTGAATCCGTTTGTTTCTGTTTTTCCAATAATTCTTCATTAGATAGCAATCGTTCGGCAGGAGATGCGCCCAAGTCCATCTTCACACGGTTGAAGATTGCGGCATGTATAGCCTTATGAGCCTTCACAAGAGATTTATAATCCGGTTTTATCTTATTCAATGCTTCTTTCAGTAAACCTTTATCCCACTCCGCCATACAATCCGTAGCGTACTTTTCAGTACGTGCCAGCAAGAGTACTTTCGAAGCGTTCTGTATATATAAAGTGTCATTACGTAAAAAACTGGAACCGCCCGACTGCTTTACCCGAATCCCCCCTTCATAACCTTCCGCATCCATTGGCGAAGCATAGTTCACACGGATATTCAGATAATCTTTCGCATGCAGGCTATTCACTTTCATTCCTTTCGGGAAATTCATCTCTTCAAGCATTTGCAAACTGACTGCGCAACTCAGGCCACCGGAAGCAGGTGCTTGCAGTTCGAATACCGAAACATTGGCATCGCGGGAAACAAATGACCGACGCTCCCATTCTCCACGGTCGTCACTCCACCGAACTATTATTTCTCCGGTTTCATAATTACAGATGCGACGGTAGTCTTTTATTTCCCCATCCGCATCCATATCAATCTTGAGCACAAAGCCGGGATGCCTACCGCCTTCTCCTCCATCATGCCAATGGGAAGTACGTACAGCTAAATCATTAGCTTCCTTAAACTTTCCGATAGCACAATATTTCTTTATTAAATCGAGTGTATCACGAGGTACTTCGGCAAATGTACGTGACTTTGCACCAGGGAAGTTGAAGAAACGGTCAGTGAAAACAACCGTTTCATGCAGAGGGTTTCCAAAAACCATGATTCCCATCTTACCATTACCGGCTAGCAAGGCTTCCTGCCACTTACTATAAGTTGCAGGAAAGCGGTTGGAATGAACCTGACGTATAACTGGTTGGGCACATACTCCCAACGATGCTATACAAACCAAAGCGAAGTATAGTATCTTCTTATTCCACATATATTTACTTTCTTATTTCAGAGTTAACAACCTGCTGCGCTTCAAATTATATCCTTCTACAGAAATCGAAGCCTCTCTTTGCGACATATATTCTATTGTGATAGTTCTCTTTTCTCCCGATAATAAATTAAAATAGCCGTCTGAGATATAAGCAGGCAGGATACGTTTGTCCGTATCCGGCTCACGTACATTTAGTTTCAAGGCAATGGCAGGCTTTACACCTGTATTACGTAATTCAATTTGTACCCGATTATTCTTTCTACTGATTAGTTTACAAGCTACCGAGGCTTCCTCCAATGAATTAAAATCCAGAAAGTTTCCTTTGCCATTGTCCTGCCAATAATCATTGACAGAAACTGTCCTTCCATATTTATCAGTCAACAGCAGACGCTCCAGATATACCCCGGTAATGCCAAGAGGCTTATCCTGCACAAAACATTCTGTTGTTCCATTGGCCGCTACATTTACTTTCAATACCCGTCGGAACAAAGATTTACCTTCCAGAGAGTAAGCTTCATAGATAGCTTTGGCTCCTTTCATTTCCTTTAAAGTAGTATTCACTACTATTATTTTCTGGTCATCAAGATTCTTCTGAATATGGACAGGTTCACACGCCTTGCGGCAACCATAGAAAGATCCGAAGGTTTCATAATCCCAAGAATAAATTTGCCAGACCATACTGGGCCATGCCGGATGGCTCATCCAGAGCAACAGGCCACTTGTACTGTTCCACATTTTACTGTTCCATGCTTCCATCATGGCACGATGGCTGTCATAGTTGGCAATCTGTGCTTTTCGGCTAAAGTCTTTCAAGTCCGTCGGCTTTCCGTATTTCCGATCTATGTCTTCCATAAATTCCCTCTGTCCCCCATGCAGATCATGATAATACCAAACATCACTGATAGGCCAGGCATCTTTCACATCCATCATAGCCAGAATAGATTCTTCCGTAGGGATGGAAGTCGAACCTTGCTCCGTATTGAACCCATGTGCCCGGTTACGATAATAATCTACCGGATTCTTATGATAGTTCCATGGACCGCTTGGTCTTAGGTTACAATGTGTAGAGTTCGGACTATAGTAACGGGTACCGTCCTTCTCCGCAATCATCTTTGCAAGCCGTTCTTCAATATAAGCAGGGGCGAATCCTTCATTACGGGGATTCCAAACAGCAATGGAAGGATGATTACGAAAACGCACCACAACATCTTCCGCATTCTGCAGGAATAGGTTGTCATCATTTACCGGCATATTATAACCTTGCGTACTCAGCCAGAAATCATTGAATACCAGCATGCCGTATTCATCACACAATTCATAAAAAACCTCTTCCGTACTCTCACCTGTCCAGTTACGAATCATATTAAAATTCGCTTCTTTGTGCAAACGGAAGTAAGGTTCGAGATGTTCGCGCGAAACACGCTTCATAGCATCATCCATCCCCCAGTTTCCTCCCTTACAGAAGATACGCTTGCCGTTTACTTTTATCACCATGTAATGCTGCATAGCTTTGTCCGGTGCCGGCACAAGAATATCAGAAGAAACATTCTTTTTCAGACGAGGCATACACATGCCGCCTTCAATATATTTACGGTTTATATTATCAAAAACAGGTTCACCCTGCCCCATTACGGTCGGGCGATATTCCATCCGACGGATAGAATCGTCAGGAAAACAAATTTCCAATTCATAAGAGAGTTCACGGACTCCGAAACGCACTTTCTTGGAATCAGATGGCACTCCCTTTTCCGCTACAGCCACATCCATCGTATAAAGTTCCTGACGGCCATAATTATTTGGCCACCACAGGCGGGGAGATTTCAGCACCAATGCTTCGTAAACATCCGGAATAAAGACTACTACCTTTCGTTCCCCAGGTGCGAGGCTTACCTCCTGAGTTATCTGTTTACCTTCAAGATTCAAGTCAACCGATACTTGCTTGGCTATCGGTTGCAGGTTTTCTACTTCCGTACGTACAGTAACTTCAGCAACTGTAGTATCCGGTAGCGCCAAATGAGTAACCACCTGCGTATCATGCAGACGAATGCCGTTCGTGAAACGTAAATGTACATCCTGCCAGATACCTATATTCCGGTCGCGAATGCCTGGTACCCAGTCCCAACCCTCTGAAGAAATAAAGGTCGGTCCATCCAGACATAATTGTCCGCCATTCATTCCATTGCCGGCAGATGGGGACTGTTCATGAGGAATTCCCGGGTTAGGTGGTGGAAGAATACGAACAACCAATGTATTCTTACCATCCACCAAATGATCCGTTGCATTAAATTCACCCCGGATAAAGGCACCTTTCATTGTACCCAGGCATACGTCATTCAGCCATATCTCGGCTTGATAATTTATACCTTTAAAAACCAACCAAGCTTCTCTACCTTCCGCAGGAACAGGTGAGTTGAATTCCAAACGGTACCACCAGTCCATCCTACAAAGGGTGTCGGGAATTGCCAGATTATTCAGTCCATAATAAGGATCAGGATATACTCCCTGATCCACTAAAGTAGTCAATACTGTACCCGGAACAGTTGCATTATACCAGCCATTCTTGCCATCCGTCAGCTTCCAGCCCCGGTTCAACAAGAAATCATTCTCGCCCACTTTTTCTACGGCCGTCTCCATCGGTATCTGTGCCTTCGGGGAAGGCATCATGATTTGCACTTTCGATTTCGGCAATGTCCCTTTTGGCTGAGGATGAGTCAATCCCCAATTTGCCACATTCTGAGCTACTAATGAAGTAGTACAACCCAATAAGAGACAAAATATCCATTGAATTTGAGCGCTTCGTTTCATTGCTATTTATTTTTCAGGATGAGGCATCAGATAATTATCCTTTTGCAATACCGGTACAATTTTCTGCAAACGGATATCAGCGGAAGATGCGCCTAACATAATCATATAGTCACCGGAAGGATATACAAACCGACCTTGCTCTTCATCCCAATAACGTAACAAGTCTTTTCGCAATTTGACAGTAACTTTCTTGCTCTCACCTCCCTTCAACGAAACACGCTCAAAGCCTTTTAACTCTTTAACAGGCATTACCTCATTCCGTTCAGGCAGTTTCACATATACCTGTGCCACTTCATCCCCTGCACATTTACCAGTATTCTTCAATTGGAAAGAAACATTTATTTCGTCCTCACCATCTTCCACTTGTAAATTGGAATACTTGAATGAAGTATAGCTCAAGCCATAACCGAAAGGATATAAAACCTCCCCTTTGAAATACTTATAAGTACGTCCCTTAGTGATATCATAATCATCAAATGGAGGAAGTTCATCCAGACTCTTGTAATAAGTCAGCGGCAAACGGCCTCCCGGATTATAATCACCGAACAAAACCTCCGCCACAGCTTTACCTCCACTCTCACCCGGATACCAAGCATTCACTATAGCCGGAATATGTTCATCCATCCAGTTGATAGCCAGCGAACTGCCTGCAACCAATACAACTATGATATTCGGATTCACCTTGTAAATTTCCTGCAAGAACTCCCTCTGGTCTGCCGGAAGCTGAATATCATATCTATCTTGTCCTTCACGTTCTATCGACTTATTGATGCCTAATACAGCAACTACCGTCTCACACTCACGCACCGCTTTTCCGGCCTCACCATACAAATCCAAACGAGTGACTTTGCCAACCTGAGGAACCCGCCATTGCAGTTTCGCCACAGCATAATCACGATTATCATAGTATTCCGCCTTCAACTGATAATCCTTTCCGGCTTCCAGATAAATAGTAGCTGTATCTGTACGGACTGCATGTCCCTGCCATGCATCAATCAGCATCTTGCCGTCAATACTCAAGCGGCAACCATCATCTGATGTAAAACTGAATGTATATTGTCCGGTGACCGTGGGACGTAATTTTCCTGTCCAGCGAGCTGACAAAGGAGATTTAGGTAAGAAAGGATCAGGTGCCTGGTTAGCAGGCTCAAAGTTAATCCATTCTTCTTTGCGCACCTTCGGAGCACCCTGCAACTTCGTATTATCAAAATATTCGGCTTTCAACCCTTCCGGGAAATTGGCCCCCTGTATAAGCTCCATGCCGTCTACAGCTGATTTCCAAGGGGCATATACCACTTTCACTCCATCGCCTACCCTATCTTTGATACCCTGCAACACCGAGACCGGAGCAATCACCGGCGAACCGCTATAATCTCCAAACTCACAATTACCGGCATTTATGCCCACCACAGCTATCGACTTTACCTTTTTGACATTGAGCGGTAACATCTTTTTCTGATTCTTAAGCAGCACGATACATTCACGTGCCGCATTCAAAGCTACTTCCTGATGCTCTGCCGACCCTATCACATCCGGAGATATCTTCGTATAAGGATTCTTTTCTCCGCTATCGAATAGCCCCAACTGCATACGTGCGCGCAGCACACGATAGGCAGCCGAATCGATGTCAGCATCCGTAACCATATACTGACGGTAGGCACTCAACAAAGGCGCATCATATACATCATCGCCACATTCCAGGTCTAAACCCGCTTTTATGGAGAGAGTAGCCGCAGCCTCTTTAGTCTTCACATACTTATGCGCATTGACCAGTAAGGAAGGACCTCCGCAATCGGAAACCACATAGCCCTTGAATCCCCAGTCATTACGCAACACTTTGGTCAGCAGCCAAGCGTTCAGCGTACAAGGCACATCATTCAACGCATTATAAGCGGACATGATAGATGCAGACTTACCCTCTTTCACGCATGCCTCAAAGGCCGGGAAATAGTATTCGCGAAGTTGCTTCTCTGATATTTGCGGATTACATACAAAACGATTGTGTTCTTCATTATTGGCTGCAAAATGTTTGGGAGTCGATACAATCTTCAAGTAACGACTATCATTGCCTTGCAAACCTTTCACAAAAGCAGTCCCCATGACACCACTCAGATACGGGTCTTCACCGTATGTCTCAGGAGTACGCCCCCAACGCGGGTCGCGCGCCATATTCACTGTAGGCGACCAAAAAGTCAACAAATCGCTGAACTGGTTCTTCTGCTCCCGTCCCTGGTCCAGTTCATTCCAACGGGCACGGGCCTCATCAGAAATAACCGTAGCCACTTGTTCCTGCAACACCGGGTCCCAGGTAGCCGCCAGTCCGATGGCCTGCGGAAACACAGTGAACCGTCCCGGACGAACCACTCCGTGAAGCGCTTCGTTGCCATGATAATATTTAGGAATGTCCAGACGGGAGATGCCCGGTGACGTAGCACGCAGTAAACTAATCTTTTCCTCAACCGACAAACGTGACAATAAGTCCATGATACGTTCGTGGGTGGGAGCATTTTCATTCTTATAAAGCTCCTGAGCCTGTGTCGTTCGGGCGGCACAGGCCATAAGTGTCAACAGTATGGTATATACAATCTTGGTTCTTCTCTTCATAATATTTATAATATTTAGCTGCCCTGGCTTACCAATGGCCTAAGGTTAGCTGTTCCTACTTATCAATAGCCTAAGGATTGAGTTAAGATATCGATGCATATATTCATTTATACCGGCCGGTATATTTATTTATACCGCTCCGTATATGCATTTATACCGCCCGATATATTTGTTTATACCGCTCGGTATATTTATTTATACCGAGCGATATAAATGGATATACATAGCGATATATTAACCTCCGCCTTAGGCTTTCACCTACTCTGTGCACTATAGGTGCCTACTTGCCAGCCGAGGGGGGAACAGAGTCTGCTGCACTGCCCCATACCTTATTGGGTCTGTTGCCCATTACCAATACCAGCTTTCCTCCATCTTTTATATCGTCATGGCTGAACCAGGGCTTATTCCATTCCTTGCCATTCAACGTTGCAGACTGGATATATTTGTTTTCGTCCGATGCACCTTGTGCCTCTACCTCAAACACTTTTCCATTGCTCAGCATCACTTTAGCTTTAGTAAACAGAGGGCTGCCGATGTTATAAGACGGGGAGCCCGGAGTCACCGGATAGAAACCTAAAGAAGAGAATACGACAAATGCCGACATACCACCACCGTCTTCATCTCCCGGCAATCCCATCAGGTCATTACGGAACCATGTCTTCAACAACTGCCGGATACGCTTTTGTGTCTTCCAGGGCTGACCGGCATAGTTGTAGAGATAAGGGATATGCAAACTCGGTTCATTAGCCATTGAGAATTGACCTACATTGCCCGTGTGATCAGGTATCTGTGCATAGAAAGAATGCTTGCCACGCCCCAGCGGTTCACGGAAAGTCTGGTCCAGATTGGCAATGAACCGTTCGTTGCCTCCCATCAAGGCAATCAGGTCAGCTACATTGTGGGGAACATCCCAACGGTACACCCAACCATTGTTTTCGCCATAATATTCGCGGGCACCCATACCTCCGGAAAAACGATAATCAAACGGTTCAATCCATTTGCCGTTTTTATCCTTCGGATGAAAGAAAGCTGTTTCAGCATTATACACATTGCGATAATTATGAGCACACTTCAGATAATGGGCAGCATCATCTTTCTTTCCCAGCATGTCGGCGATTCTCGATAAGCACCATTGATCATAGGAAGTTCCCAGTGTAACGGCAATCGGCTGACGTTTCTCAAACGGATGCACATTCGGATCCGTCTCCTTCTCTCCTGCCTGGAGTGCCGGGATATATCCGTTCTTCTTATAGAAATCGTCTATCCAACCGGCAGCGGCACCCGACCACGGAGCCAATGTCTTTTCCTCTATTCCTTTGCGACAAGCTTCATAGGCTTTCTCCAAATCGAATTGTAATCCCTTAGCAGCCGCATCGGCCACAGTTGCTACGGCATGGTTGGAGTTCATGCGGCGAGAGTCACCTGTGATCTCGGGGAAAGTAGGCATCCACATATCTCCCATCTGTTCCGCCATGCGCAGATAAGAATCAATCACATTCTTTTCCGTTCCTTCGTCAATCAGCAGACGCAAAGGATGGGCAGCACGGTAAGTATCCCAAATCCAATCGTCTGTGTAAAATGGCTCGCCATTATCTTCATGTATCTTTCCGTCGAATGCACTGAAATAACGACCGTCTTCGCTGATGCAGACCGGACGTTCGAATACACGATAAAGCGAGGTATAAAGCACTTGCTTATCTGTCTCGCTGCCACCTTCTACCTGAATATCGCTCAATGCTTTATCCCAGATTTGACGTCCCTTTTCCGCCAAAGCCCGCAGGTTATAGTCAGGCAATTCACGTTGCAGGTTTTTCTTGGCTTGTTCTTCACTTATAAATGAAATCCCATAGCGCAGATTGACCGTTTTCGTTCCATCTGCAAAGTGCATAACAGCACAGGCATTACGACCTTCCGCTTCTTTCTTGTCGACATCTATTTTACCATCAGCCAGAATACCGGTTTCTATAGGTGCAACGTCCGACTCTATATACAGGTAAACCCGCGTATTATTTTCCAATTGCTGGTAACCGCTCACAACCCCGTCACCTGCCTTGATAGCACCGTTACGTGAATTGATCATCATGTACACAGGCTTATCCTGCTGGCTATAATCTATCTGATAGAGAGCAGACTGGTGGGAAGGTGCATACTTCACTTTGATCTCTTCGTCATCAAGAATCACCTCATAGTAATAAGGTTTCAATATCTCATTATCATAACTGTAAGCTATAACCGGACGAAGTTTATCCCCTTGATACGGACTCAGATTGAAAGCAGAACTGCCACGATGACTGGTCACAATCAAAGGAAGTCCATTCAACATATCCGTTGTGTAATCTGCCCGTTCCGGATAAACACGGAGCATGCTGTTTGGTAAATGGATAGTGGGGAAAGTAGGAACCAGCAAATGGCTGATATTTCCCATGTAGGGATTTACATAGTCAACCGGACCTTTTACATCGGTTACTTGATTCTGTACTCCTCCACAAGCACCTAAAACAGAGACTAAGGCCACTGAGGCTAAGCAATGTGTAAATTTCATAAATATAACAGTTTTAATTTGTTTGCATAAAAGGTTATTTAGTTTGTGTTACCACTTGTATGGTACCATCCGGATTATAATAGAGCTTATCTACACAAATAGAACGAAGATTTCCTTTGCCTGAAATAGAGCTATTATGATAGAAAGCAAACCATTCTCCTTTATATTCAGCAATAGAACCATGACTTGTATCGCAACCTGTAGGTTCAAGATAAATGCCCTGATATGTCCACGGTCCTAACGGAGAATTACTGGTTGCATAATTCAAACGATTAGCTCCCTTGCCATTCTCCGCATGGTTATCAGCATAGGACAGGTAGTACACACCGTCTTTCTTATGTATCCAGGCAGCCTCATGAAAATCTTTCAGACCTTCCATTGCACGCAGCGGTTCTGCCAATTCCATCATATTATCCTTCATTTTGGCACCCACACAACGACCTCCACCGCCATAATAGAAATAAGCCTGATCATCATCATCCACAAAGACACAAGGGTCTATCATGGCAAAGCAATCGTCTTCCATTCCTATCATTTCAATATACTTGTCTTGTACAGTAAAGTCTTTGGCAGGATGTTTACTGGTAGCTATACCCACTCTCCAGGTATTGTTCCAGTCATCACCACTCGGGTGCGGAAAGTAAAAATAATAAGTACCA
>QWCY01001495.1_pt1 | contig 33734 bp, 37 predicted proteins | sample 1972631 | NCBI WGS metagenome assembly QWCY01 (sample SAMN09866696, study PRJNA288562) | Human gut metagenome isolate pre1_stool, whole genome shotgun sequencing... | isolation source: gut | host: Homo sapiens | place: USA: California
TGCATATTTAATGAAGAATTCAGCAGTATATAGAGATTTGTACAAATTTGCATTTTACACAATAGGAAACAGTGAACAGGCTAAAGATGCAGTAAGTGAAACATTTTTAGATGCTTATAAAGGAATTGGAAAACTAAAAAACACAGATAAATTTGATATTTGGATTATAAAAATATTATCAGGCAAATGTAAAAGACAAATGCGGGAAAAATATGATAAAGTAACAATTCAAAATCCTAAAGTTATCCAATTTGATGAATTAACAGGTGTTGAAGGAAAAACAGATAATAAAGAAGAAAAAATCGACTTGGAAATGGCTATGAGCATATTGAATAAAACAGACAGAATGATTGTGACTTTATGCATTATAGAAGGATATAAAAGTGAAGAAGTCGGAAAAATATTACATATTAAATCATCAACCATAAGATCTAAATTGAATAGAAGTTTAAACAAATTGAAAAAATATTTGGAGGATTAGGAAATGATTTAATACATGGTGGAGATTTCCCATATCATTCTGCTGATTCAGGAGATTATATTGATGGTGGTTCAGGTGCTGATACCATGTATGGTGGTGGCGGTAATGATACTTATATAGTTGATAATACCGGTGACGTTGTTGATGAGATGGAAGGATTAGGTTATGATGTTGTTATTTCACAAATTAATTCATACACATTACCTTCAAATGTTGAAATGTTACAATTAAATAATACTGCTGGAGTGTTCATCGGTTATGGTAATGAACTAAGCAATCAACTGAATGGTAATGCTAGCAATAATAGATTGTATGGATATGCTGGAGATGATACGCTGGCTGGTTTTGAAGGCGATGATAGATTATATGGCGATGATGGTAATGACATGATAGTAGGAGGCAATAACTCTAATACATTAGATGATGGAAATGATACTATCTATGGCGGAAATGGTGATGATGCAATATCTGGTGAAAACGGCGATGATGTTCTCTATGGTGAAGCTGGCAATGACTATATCTATGGAGGACTTGGAAACGATTTAATTGTTGGTGGTTCTGGTTTTGATACATTAATTGGTGATGCCGGCAATGATACATACCAGTTTGACAGCAATTCCGGTTTAAACTTTATCCAAGAAGGAACAGGCAATGATACAATTGAATTTGCTTCTAGCGTAGATAAGGACGATATAGCAATTTATATGGATTCTGAAAATAACCTATACTTTGATTTTGGTGAAACAGCCGGTGTAAATCAAATTGGAGTTATTGACCAAGCTAACGCTACTGTAGAAAATATTGTAGCAGGAGATTATGTATTAACAAGCTCTGCTATAAATCAGTTAATACAAGATATGACAGCCTATGCAACTGAGAATGGTCTTACTATTAACTACGTTGAAGATGTAAAGGCAAATGCAGACTTGATGAACTTAGTAAATTCAGCTTGGACTGCTGCTGCATAAGATTACATAGGGAAAGGGGAGAATTTAACTCCCCTTTTTTAATGCTAAAATTGATAGTATGAAGAAAAGAATAGCCTTAATTTGTTTTATATTCTTATTAAGACTTCCAGTTAGCGCAGAGGATTTAAGTTTTGAAGATTTTTTATCAACGGCTTTAAATAATTCATATCAGTTAAAAGTTGCTAAATTAAATACCATGATTGCAAAACGAGGGGTAAAAGAAGCAAGAGCAAGTTATTTCCCAACAATAAGCGCTTTCGCAACTACACAAAGATATAATGATTTAACTGATGGGGTTGGGCAAATAACCGCTGTCGGAAGTGAAATATTTTTAAATAGAAGCTATTATCAAGATATGGCTTCTGTGGGTTTGTCATACAATCTTTTTGATTTTGGCATAAGAAAAAGGCAGTTGCAAATTTCCAAAGCGGAAGATGAACAAAAAGAAATTTTATTACAAAAAGATACCAAAGACTTAAAACTCGATGCTGTTGAACTTTATGCAAAAACTTTAGCACTGTACAAAGAATCTAAAATAAAAGAAGAAACATTAGCTTTATATAATGAATTATATGATATTAATAAAAAGTTACGACAAGCCGGCGAAATATCAGAAATAGACGTTATTGATAGTGAAATAAAAGTATCAGAAATAAAAACGGATTTAGATGAAATTAAAAATAATCTGGCTAAAAACTTATCAGAAGTTTCTTTTTATACAAATCAATCCTATGATGTGAAAAATATTGAATTAAAAGATTTTCCGTCTAATCCTCAAAATACACCGGAAACAGCGGATAATATAGTTAAATTGTCTGCTGAATTTAATAATCTAATTCCGGAAGAATCTTTTGAGGTTAAAGCATACGACTTAGAAATATACAAAAAACAAAAAGAGTACGAAATACAAAAAAGGGCTAATTATCCAAGAATAATGTTTGATACAAGGTACAACTTATATGGTTCAGACCCAAGTAACTTTTTTAGTGGTATAGGGGATTTAGGTCAACGTAGTTTAACTTTTAGGCTTTCAACATCTTTTGTTCTTTTTGATGGGTTTAAGAATATAAATACTATTGCTAAATCTAAAATGGAAGTCGAAAAATTAAAAGTACAGAAAGAAGAACAAATTGCCGAGTTGAAGAAAAAATATGAACAAATACAACTTGATTCACAAAATGCTCTGGTACAGAATGAAAATAATGCAAATACTTTAGCATTAGTGAATAAAAATTTAAAAATGCTAGAAAATCTAAATACAAAAGGGCTTATAGATAAATCAAGCTGTATAAATAAAAGATTAAGTTTACTTGATAAAAAATTGAATCTTGAACAAAATCAGATAAAAATATTTGTTGCTCAATATAAATTATATGTTCTAGGAAAAGAAGGGGTTAAACTATAATGCAAACAGGAATTATAGCATTTGATGCAGTTGCAAAAATAAATCGTATAAATATAGATGTGCGTTCAATAATCAGAGAATATGCTCTAAGTGACAAAGAAATTCCTGTTGAAGAACTTTTACGCATAGTTCGACAATTTGAATTTAAAGCAAAAGTAAAAGAACTTCCTGTTGAGATTATTTCTCAAAAATATCCACTTCCTGCAATTATAATTAAACGTGACGGTTCGTATGCCGTACTTCTTAAAGTTAATCGTGAAAAAAGAACTGTCTTAATTTATGAAATAGAAGATGCAAAATCTAAAGACATTACTTATGAAGAACTTGAAACAATCACAGCTAATCAGTTTATAATCCTTTCGCATAAATTAATAAATTCTCAGATAGCATTCGGGTTTAAGTGGTTCTTTAATGAGATACTAACATATAAACAAGTTATTGCGGAAGTTATGTTAGGTTCATTTATTGTTCAACTTTTTGGACTGGTTGCACCTTTATTTACACAAGTTATATTAGATAAAGTTATTGTTCACAGAAGTGTTATGACATTAGATGTGTTAGCCTTTGCATTTGTTGTTGTAATGATTTTTGAACTGCTCTTAAACTTTTCAAGGAAATATATATTTTTACATACGGCTTGTAAAATAGATGCTAAGTTAGGTGCAAAGTTATTTAAACATTTATTCTCATTACCGTTTACATATTTTGAGAATAGGAAAGTCGGAAATATAATTACAAGAGTTCGAGAATTAGACCAGATACGAGATTTTATAACAAATAAATCTGTTTCTGTAATTTTAGATGTGTTCTTCTCTTTTGTATTTATAGCTATGATGTTCTTGTATAGTCCAATATTAACTCTATTAGTAATCGGCTTTGTAACAGTTATTGCTATGCTATATCTTATTATAACGCCAGAACTTCGAGCTAGGTTAGAGAATAAATTTCAAATGGGCGCACAATCAAATTCTTATTTAGTAGAATCTGTTACAGGTATTCAAACTGTAAAATCCCTTGCAATAGAAGGCAGTATGCAACGAAAATGGGAAGATTATCTGGCTAGATATATTAACTCTTCTTTTAAACTTTCTAATATGGGAAATATTGCAAGTGCATTGTCTGGTATGCTTCAAAAAGCTATGACTATTAGTATTTTATATTTTGGCGTAAAACTTGTTATTAGCAATCAATTAACGATTGGGCAACTTATAGCTTTTCAAATGTTTTCAAATCAGTTTTCAGCTCCGGTATTAAGGTTAGTAAATCTGTGGAATGAATTTCAACAGTGTTTACTGGGTATAGATAGGCTTGGTGATATTTTAAATAATCCGATAGAGCTTCAGACTAGCCAAGCAATAACATTACCTGGAATACATGGAGCGGTAAAATTTGATAATGTTTGTTTTAAATATTCTCCAAGTACACCTTATGTAATAAATAACTTCAGCTATTTTGTAAAGCCTGGTATGAGTGTAGGAATTGTTGGGCGTAGCGGTAGTGGTAAAAGTACCATAACAAAATTGATACAAAGGTTATATTTGACAAATGAGGGTACTATATATATTGATGGAGTAGATATTAGACAAATGAATCCTACATGGTTAAGGTTTAACATTGGGGTTGTTTTGCAAGAAAATTATTTATTTGCAGGTACAATAAGAGAAAATATTTCATTAGCAAAACCGGACGCTCCTATTGAATTAATAATGAACGTTGCTCAAATGGCTGGTGCGCATGAATTTATTACAGAGTTGCCACAGGGATATGAAACAATAGTTGGAGAAAGAGGTTCTACTTTATCTGGAGGGCAAAGGCAAAGAATAGCGATTGCACGTGCATTAATAACAAATCCGAGAATTTTCATTATGGACGAAGCTACTTCGGCTTTGGATTATGAATCTGAAAAAATTATTTTAAATAATATGAATAAGATAACAAAAGGACGAACGACTTTTATAATAGCTCACAGATTATCTGCTGTAAGAAACTGTGATATAATTCTCGTAATGGATAAGGGGAGAATTATAGAAGCCGGTAATCATAACGAGTTAATGTCACACGAACGAGGATATTATAAATTTTTATACAGTCAACAGGAGCCAGTTAATGTTCAATAAAATAAAAAATGCTGTATTAGAAAAAATAAAAAATCTTAACGATTCATACGAATTTAAACCATTACTAAGTGAGATTGAAGATTCTCCGGTCAGCCCATTAGGACGCTTTACATTCTGGGTAATAACTTCCTTAATTGTAATAACAATTTTATGGTTAATTATTGGAAAAATAGATGTAGTAGTATCGGCAAGAGGTGTTGTTATACCAGATGGCGAAGCTAAAAAAATACAAGCAATGGAATCTGGGGTTGTCGATAATATATTGATTAAGGAAGGTGATTTTGTAAAGAAAAATCAATTATTAATATCAATTAATACTACAACAACAAAAGCACAATTAGATACGATTAATAAAAACTTAGAAAAGAATAAAATTCAAGCAAAAAGACTAAAAGCTAGTGGTACAGGAGAAAACTTTGATAATACGGAAATACCGCAAAGTGAAGAAGCAGAAATTCAACAAAAATTATATGAAGAAAGTCTTGGAGCGTTAAATAGTTCGATAAAAGCAAAACAACAAGAAATATCACAAATCAATAATATGATAACATCTTCACAAGCGCAAAAAGCAGATTATGAATTTCAATTGCAAATAGCTTCAGATCGCCTAGAAAGATTAAAAAGTGTGATAGATATTATTGCATATAATGACTATCAAGAAGCACAGAACAGGGTAAATTCTTTACAACAATCTGTAACTAAGAGTATTGCTGAAATAAAAAGGTTACAAGCTCAAAAGTCACAAATAAATAATGAGATTGCGCAAATGCAAGCCGATTTCAGAAGCCAAAATTTGAGTATGCTTGCTAATACGCAAGAAAGAATAAATGAGTTAGATGCAAGTAAAAAACAGATAGAATTTAGTGATAAAAACAAACAAATAGTAGCACCTTGCGATGGTTATATTGATAAATTATTAATTCATACAATCGGCGGTATTGTACAACCAGCGCAAGAATTAATTGCATTAACACCAATTGAAAAACCTTTAATTATAAAAGCCCAAGTTTTAAATAAAGATATTGGTTTTATAAAAACTGGTATGCCAGTATCTATTAAAGTAGATACTTTTGATTTTCAAAAGTATGGCATATTGCATGGCACAGTAAAATCAATATCACAAAATAGCATACTTGATGAAAAACTCGGGCTTATTTATGAAGTGTATATAACACCAAAAGAAGATACTTTGCTAGTTGAAGGAAAAGAACAAAAAATCTCTCCAGGCATGACATTGAATGCAGAAATAGAAGTTAATAAGAGAAGGATTATTGAGTTCTTTATTTATCCTCTCATTAAATATCTTGATGAAGGTATCAGTGTAAGATAGTTAATGATTGCTATACCACCGGACTTTATTTCTGATAAAATACCCGACATCAGAGTATTTAACTTCCGGATATGGCGGGAGGAAGCCTATATCCGGTTTTCCGGCAGAGCTTGTTTCTGGGTGTTTAAGTCCAAATTCATAATGAGTAAGAACAGTGTCTGGGGTAATAGCAATATTATACTGTCTGCAAAGCTCTGCAACTTTTTTCATGCAAGCTTCAAACTGGATATTTGTCATAGGGTATTGCCCCATATTTTTAGGATTTTTATATCCAAACATACAAGCCATCGCAATACCAATTGAACCGGTATTGCCACCGCCTGTGTGTTTTGCATATTTGCCATCATAACAATTAAGATTATCTTCCGGAGTATAATTACCTTTATGTACTGTTCCCAGCCCATCAACAATAAAATGATAATCCTCTTTTTCTTTTTCATTAGGAACATACGTTCCGCCAGTCCAGTGAATAATTATTCTTTTCATAATAAGTCCTTTCTTTTCAAAAATAATGGTCGCAATTTGCAACCACACAAACAGCATTTATCTCTATTTAATCGGAAAATAGTAATCAACCATATATGAAGCCGCATCAAAAGGGTGTTCTAAGAATTTTAAATCATGGTCGTTTTTTATCTGCTTTAGAGAAGGTACATCTACTATAGAAGTTCCTTCCTTAAAAGACAGGTTATAAACATTATGCAGAAGCCATTTACAGCGTTTGTCAATAAATAGTGATACTGTTCCTTTGGAGTTACGGACTTTCGCATTAAAAGCCTGTATTCTTCTTAAAATAGGCGGATTAAAGTTTCTTAGCTGAAACTTAGGTGTATAACCGTGCATTTCAAGCGTACGCTTTATTATCATATAATTTGTAAATTCTGATTGAGAAGAGCGGTTATCTCCGGAAGCATCACCGTTTATAATCACCTCTCCCCTGTGTTCGGGATATCTGCGTAAAAATTCATCTATAGCCTGTTGAGTTGTGGTATTTTCAATCACAAGTTCATCAAAGAAATAGATATTTTTATCATCTTTATGAGCCAAGCACCAGCACATAGGGTCAACGTTGAAATCACAGGTCAAGTGAAGAGGTAAATCTCTATTGTACTGAAGATGTTTGATATTTTCATCAGTAAAATTCTTAACAACGAGACCGGAAGAGTAGTTTCCAAACTCTCCGAGTACGTTTATTCTGTAATACTCTGGGTCAAAATCTTCTTTCATTGATTCCAGATAGTGTTCGGGTAAATATATATTATTTGAGGTCGGGGCAATAATAAGCCTGTAGTTTTCTTTTTTATTCTCAACAAACCTTTTATAAATCCAGCCTTTGTTAGCTTGCGGATTTGTATGTCCGAATAAACGATATCTAAAATTTCCCCAGGAAGGTTTTACATTGGTATTTCTTAAACGTCCTATAAGCTGTTTAAAAGCACTATCCGATATTTGAGATGCTTCCTCTATTTCAGCCCAATGCAGGTTTAGAGATTTTATTTTTTCGGGATTATCAACTCCTTTAAATAAAATCTCTGAACCATTTGATAAGGTCATTTTCTTCTCAATTTTATTGAAAGTATAGTGTTTACCTGCAACATAGCCCATAGTATCAAGGTGTGAAAAATAAGATTCCAGGGTTGTATCACGCACAAGAACATATTCTTTCGCACATACTAAACCTCGAGAACCAGGGTATTTTCTTGCAAGCATCAGACCCAAAAGCGAACCGCACCAAGTTTTGCCAGAGCCATAGCCGCCTTGATAAATCACAACATCAAGCTGATGATTATGGGGTATATTGAAAAATTCCTGCTGTTTTTCTAACAATGAATACTTTGGCATTATTAAGCATCTTTTCCTTCAAAATTATCAATTCTTTTATGAGCGGATTTTGTGCTTTCTTCGACTTTAACCATTCGCTCAATAAGATTATTGTGTTTATCCTGTTTTTCTTCTAAACGTTTTATCTGCTGTTCGATAAATTTAATACTCATAGCAAGACCGCCGAGAAAGATTCCGGCGGTCAAGACATTCACGATAATTACTATCATCAATTCCATACTTATTGACATTTCCAAGCTCCTTTATGGCACATCTGGTAAATATCAACAAACCAAGCCATTACATTAGCCTTAAAGACATTTACACCGGAAGCCTTCAGTATTTCTCTAAAAATTAGGCTTGTAAGCCTTCTATATTCTTTTATTGAAATACACTTATTCAGAACTTCATCATGGATATACTTCTTGTTTTCAAGCATATAATCATGTACCATAGAAGCCGTAAGAAAAGCATTATCTGTTTTACTTCCGACTAATCGCCAAAACGAGCGTGGAATATCCGCTCCGTTCCATATATATTTTTTCGGAATAGTAAAGCCAAAAATCCGTTTATTAGTAATAACTGTAACCGGAACATTATTGTGCAACTTAAACGGATATTTTTTCTTCTCGGCTTTAATTTCTTTAGTATCATTAGCTTCAATAACACGCACGCAAACAATTGGTGTCACATCAAATGTGACATACTTAATTTTTTCTCTCATACTTAAATATCCTTTCTTTGGGGTTATGGCAAAATGGAATTTTGAATAAAAAAATTCCATTATCCTAAAATATCTTCTAAATCAAAATCATCATCTTCTTCATTATTACTAGCAGCAACTCCTGCACCTTTTGCAGGAATAAACGTATTAGCAACTACTCCGGTCATAGTATTAGACCAGTATATAGAATCACCTTTAGCTAAGTAAACAATTACTTCCTGGCTTTCTGATGCAGAAACATATCCTGGCATAATAATATCAGATTTTATTCCATTGATATACAGGTCTATATCAAAAAGTTCTGCACACTGTGCAGCAAAAACATACCAGCCAGCACAAGGAGTTGTATATGGAGAAGATGATAGTGGGGTATAAGAAAGTTCTATCTTAGCAGAATTATTTGGGGCAATCCAGTCTAAAACCATGTCTTTAAAACTTTGCGAAACACTTGTAACACCACTTAAAGAACTTTTATTAATTAATCCGTAAATTTCCCCCATAGGAAGTGAAAAGTTTTCATTTGTTTCATCTATAGTGAAATAGTTTGCACTTCCTTCTTTTATATATACTTCTTGAACTCTATCTCTATATTTTGCATCAACAATTTTTGAGCCTGTTTTTGATAATGTATATGGGATCTGCAATAGAGGTCTAATTTTGCCTGCCGATGTTTCAATATAAGAAGCAGAAAGGTCTATTTCTACATGACAATTATAAGACCAAGAATTGCGTCCAAAGAGAAACGTTTTTATTGTTTCTCTTAACCAAGTTGATGTTCCGATAATACTTGTATTGTTATTTGACTGAGAAATTCCATTACAAGCGGTTGTCATATAAATACCGTCAAACAGATTGAATCCTGCATCTACAATCAGTCTATCACCTGTTTGCAAAGTTAAAGGTTGAACCTGCAACATTTGAGTATTATTGTCAGAACCATACAGATAAAACATAGCTCCGCCGTTATATTCCATCTGAATCATCAAGCCGGATTCTTGGGTTGCACAAAGATATGAGGAGCCAGTAGAATAATCATCACGAATAATGCACTCTATGTGAATATTAAACTCTTCTTGTGTCGAGGGTAAACTGCCTGCGACTTCTACACCGCAATTTACTCCGCCAAGTCCGCTAGTTATACCATTTTCAATTGTTAAATTATCTCCTTTTAAGGTGTAGTTCTGGGAAATAATATCAATTCCAGTTCCGACACTATTTTGTTTATAACTTAGAATTTTATTATAGACATCTGTATCCGTTGAGATATTACCTGTTTCAAGGGCTTTAGACTGATTTATTTTGTCAATTGCAGCATCATCAAGATTACTAAAATCCTTTTTAGCACTGGAACTTAAAACAGTATTAACTTCCTGTGCTTTTTCAATTGCAATTTCAGCCTGCTCTGTGGCTTCATCTATCAATTCAGTCGTATCAACAACATTATTATTAAAGTCTGTAATGGTTTCATTTAACTCTATAAGCGTATTTTGAGCGGTATTAGAATAGTTTTGAGCGGCTTGTTTTGCTTCATTACAGGCAAGCAGGATTCTATCAGCTTCGGTTCTTGATATGCCGGAAGTTTCGACATAGATGTCTAAAACCGTATCATTTACGGTCATTGATATTGTAAGCGAATTATTAACAAAGGTTATTTCTTCTGTTACACCCTGTTTTACTATAAAAGGAATAACAGAAGTTATCGTTCTAATTCTATCATTAGTATCAATAAGTTTTAATTCGCCATACTGCTTTCCGATTGCAAGATTAGATGTTATTTCACTGGATAGAATTATTTCAAAAGTTTTACTGCTCAAATTGCCGTATGTAAGCGTAACATCACCCAGGGTAAATGTAGCAGTAAAACCGCTTAAATCTATACTTGTATTAAAATTGACAACAACAAACTGATCTTCAAGAAAGTTTGTATCGTCACCTTGAATTATAGTTATATAGTCCATTATTCTGTTTCCTGCTGGTTTTCTAATGCTGATACTCTGCTTGCTAAATCTGCAATATCACTTGTATTAGTCTGAAGATTGGATGCGTTTGCAGAGATTCTTAGTGACAGAGCTGTAATCTGGTTTTGCAAATCTTCAAAGTTATTATTTAACAAGGTTGAGCTTGCTAAGCTTCCATATTCAATTTCTTCAATAGTCATAGTTACCCTCTCTAATTTCCCATTCAATTCGTTTCATCATTTTTTTGTAATCAATATTATTTGCCTTTAATTTGGGTTTGAACTTTTCTATAGCTTCTGTATCACCATTTAATAGACATTCTTTGATATAAGAATATGCTTGAAAATAATTTACGCCTTTAGATGTCGGATAGAATATATTTATTGGATTAAAACCTTTTCTGCTTGCAGATACCGTAAACGGAGTAAATACATCTTTAAACCTCTCATTAACCCCTGCTTTATTCCAGTTATCGGTATAAACATCAGACATTTTTGTAATAATCGGATTTATAAGAGGTGAAGATTTACTTGCAAGTTTACGAATAGCACTATTAGGCATATCTTCAATAATTTCCGGCACTTCAAGGGCTTGCTTTCCGATTCTCATATAAAGCTCACGCCCTTTATCATCATTTCCGATATATGGTCTGGGGAAAAATGTTTCTACAACTTTTTTACCCAAATTATCACGCTCTGTAAAACGATTATTATTGTATGAAGAGTATTTAATACCATCTTCATATTTATCCGGATTTCTTATAGAATCCAGTTTTCTGTTACAGGCATTTACCAGATTTGAGTACATAGCCATCTGAATCAAAAAGGTTATAAAATACTTTCTTGAAACATCTCCACGTACACCAGCACCCTCAACATCATTAACAAAAGATGATAGCCCGACTTTTCTTGAAATCTCACGAACCGCAGAACCAAATTTGCTTGATTCAGCAAGTTTGTTTAAGAATTTTTGTCCGGCTCTTGATGAGAATACTGCAAAAGACTGTCTTAAAGTTGCAGACATGTTCCAGTCCGGTGAAAGCATTAATCTTCTAGCCCATTGAACCGTATTAGGTTTAATTCCTAATGTTTCCCAATCCATACCGCCAAAAGTATCATTTACTACCCAGGCAATATCTTTTCGCACATTATCAGATAAAGTAATTTTTCCGTTCTTTGAAACTCGATTAATTAAACTTTCATAAGCGTGAAGCTTATAAGTATTATGCAGATAGTTCCACAAAAACTTGTTATTTATATCGACATAAGCTTTCATTGGTTTGGTAATTATCTTGCTTGCACCAAAGGTTATTTTATCTACAAGATTAGAAATACCGTCAATAAAAGTGTTTAAATCTTTAATATTAATATCTGAAATAGCCCCGAACTGAACACCATCTCTAATAGCCTGTTTAGCAAGCTTATTATTCTTAAAAAGCTCATAGTTATTGTTTTTTATGCCATCAATTATTTTGGGAAGATTACCTAAAGTTTTGAAAGTTTTAAAAGGAATTATCCCATCATGAGCTGCGGCACTTTCGGTTAAGGCAACAACATGCATTCCATTGAATAAAAATTTACAGCCTTTTGCAAAGTTATTTACTAAATCATAAGCATTACCGACTTTTTTAAATAATTTATTTATGAATGTATCAGTAGCTTTTTCTTGCTTTACAGGATTTAAAACTATGTCAGATAGTTCATAAATCTTTTTAGAATGCTGAGGATTTGCTTTAACCAATTTTTTGATTTCATCTAAGAATTTTGTATTCTCCGCAGAATCAATTAATTGGTCGGCGTGAATCTTTTGAATTTCAGCATAGTCCAATGTCTTTGGAACTAAATCAATATGCTTAAAAACATCTTGTTCAATCGGGATATAAAGCCCTTTCTCAATACCTTCCCTGTATGTAGGAATAATTCTTCTTCTTTCAAACGGAGATTTTGTACGCAAATAATTTTGAAGAATTTGATTACTGTTATTATCCATATTCCAAATATGAGTAATATAGCTGTTTGTATCAATATTGCTTTTAATATTTTTAATATTAGCAAGATTATTCCAAAACACTTCCATCTCTTCAAAGTGTTTCTGTGCAAGGTCTTTAAGCTTTAATCTCTGCTCAAAAGAAAGATTTTCAAAAAGATTTTGCAAATCCGGTCGATTAAGATTTTTTGTCGGTAAACCTTTATTTTCACGCAAGAAAGTTAAAACTTCACGCAGATTTTTAGGATTTACTTTTAGTTCTTTTGAAATATCATCAATTTGAGAAATAAGATTATTAATTTTCTGCGTAGCATCAAACTTGGCAGAATCAATATTGGCTCGTCTGGTATTAATAAGAGTTCTAACAGCATCTTCAATCTTTGCTTGTGATACAGGCTTTCTGCGATTTGCTTTTAGAGCAATATCTTTCGTTCGTCCGAAATTAGCTGCAATCTTACCAGCAATTCCGCCGACTAAGCCGCCGCCTAGAGCACCTTCTCCCATGCCTTTTATAGCTTCTTCACCGATTCCTTTAATGTCTTTATCCTGCATTAAACCTTCTCCGATTCCGAACATAGTTCCGCTTGCAAGACCGGAAGCTGTACCGCTTCCAATATTTTTAGCTATAACTCTTTTAGAAATTTCAGAAAATGCAGGTTTTGCAAGTTTAACAGCAGCCTGTCCGCCGATTTTTGCAGCACCGCCAAAAGGAATAGCGGCACTGCCTATTTCTAAGGCAGCACCACCATATAATTTAGCCATTTTAATTTTGTTCTCTCTCTCTATTTTTTCTCGTTCATTATTACTAATTTCCTTAATTTGCTGAACCTTTTGTTCCGGAGTTAATGAAGCATTATTCTGAATAGCTTCGTATGGTTGATTGTATTCAACTTTGCCTTTTAACATTGGAGTGTATTCTACAGGAGTTTCAATATTATCTTCTTGAAAATCAAATTTATTTTCAACAACCTCCGGCTGGAAGTCAAATTTATTATCCGGTATAAAATCAAAATCATTTTGTTGCATCTTTGAATAGTTTATATCCTTCTTTTAACGCTTCTAATAAATTATTTTTAGGAATCGTTCCGACTTTACCGTCCGGTGAGGTTACACGAACCCTTTCACTTGAAGAAGTTTTTGAAGATTTTACAGGAGCTTTCTGTTGAGGTTTTGTTTTTGAAGGTGTATATTGAGGTTTGTTTTCATATTTAATATACGTTGTATTTTTATTTTCCGGTCTTGCCCCATAAGTTACGTGTGTATAATTATGAGTGTCCGGTCTTTCACCATATTCAACCTTAATAACATTTTGACCTTTATTTTGGTTTCTCCAGTAGTTTTTACTTCTTGATTCCTTGTTTTCCTGCATATACTTGCCAGCTTTTGAAACAGCTTCAAGACCGGAAATATTAATAATATCATCTGGGTTATAACTTGGATTACTTATGATATTGTTATATTCCTCTTCACTGATTAAACCATTATCAACTCTTAGCCTGTTGTATTCATCAGCAGTCATAAAGTTATTAAGCCTGTCATTTTTGCTTTGATTGTTATATCTATTGGCTTTTGCCATATTGCTATAACCTGTAATATTAAGCATTTCTTCCGGATTATATGCAGGATTATTAATCAGAGAGTTATACTCATCAAGACTTAATTCACCGCTATCAAGTCTAAATCTGTCGTATTCACCTCTCGACATGAAATCCTTTTGCAGTCGTAAAGTCGCTAAGATTTTAGCAAGGTCGCTTGAATCAAAAATACCGTTGTTATTTCCGACATCAAAACCTTGTTGTGCAAGAATATCTTTATACAGATTAGCTTTGTATTTGCTATTAGCATATTTATAAGCAGATGTTAGACCATACAAAGGGTCTCCGGAGAATAGACCGGAAAGTCCGCCAGCAATAATACCTTGTACGACAGGATTTTGAGCGGCTCTTGCAACAGTTCCTGCCCCTTCTCCTAATCTTTGCATTATACTTTTACTGTCATCAGACCTTAAATTATCCCAATCAAAGCCCTGGGTTTTATTTTCTTTATATCCGGCAAGAAAATCATCAAGTCCGTTAGCAATATTTCCAAAAGCTGATTTCCGAATTTCTTCGGGATTTTGTGACACCTGTAATTGGGGCATTGGAGCTGAAGAAATATTGTTATTAAGTCCGGAATTTTGTTCAACCGCAGGGATTTGAGTATTATTAGATAGATTCATTTCTAATGGGTTTAGATTTGGAGCACTAGCTTTTCTGGCTTCAATAGCATTTTCTGCTAATTGTTGAGCTTGTTCTCCGGCTTGCTTTGCTCGTTTTCTATTTGTACCATTTAAAGCCATAGCACCGATTGTTACTAAAGCTCCGGCTGGTCCGCCTAAAGCGGCACCGCCAGCAGTAGAACCAGCTGTGCTGCCGGCTATTGCAGGAGCAGTTATTCCCTGTATCATATTTGCACCCTTTTGCAAAACACCGCCAAGAGCTTGACTTTTAGCTCCAATATTTGCAAGTGATGAGCTATTGCTTAAAATGTTGCCAGCAGTAGAAAGACCGCTTCCTATAGAATCAAGTTTATTACTAATACCATTAAGCCTGTCAACAGAATTAGAGATTCCATCTCCCTGCTGGGTTTCCATAGATTCTTTAAGTTTTCTCTCGATAGCTGCTCTTATTAATTCGTTTTCGTTATACATAGATTACATTCCATAAGAATAAGATTTTGTACTTCCTGTTCCGGTTGTTGTCGCATTACCGGAACTTGTAGAAAGGGATAATGCTTGATTACCATTAACAGCATTTTGACCTTGCAAATAAGCATTTGTTAAAAGTGTAATCATATCTCCGGTATTTCTTTGGCTGTTAGCTAATAATTCCGCAGTATAATTTGCGATATTATCGGAAACATTTTTTGCTAAATCAGAATACAAATTTGTAGCACTGCTTGACCGAAGCATATTGCGTGATGCAAGAGGGCTTATTATACTATTTTCTAAAGCTTTTCTGCTCTCATCATTTAATGTTCGAGTATAATTCTGCAATAATGCTTGATTGGTTTCACTGTTAATGTTTGGATTCCGGTATTCTTCCAACAATTCGTCCATGTTTTTGTTCATGTAATCGTAAATACTTTTATATGCAGTACCTTCATTTAAGGTAGTTGTTGTTCCATTATTATCGGTTACAGATGTAACATACGGATTAGTTGTCGTTGTCTTTTTATAAGTAGTTGTTGAACTTGAATTAGATTTTGAACTTGAACCGCCGCCCATATTTTCACTTCACTTTCTAGCTTGTATTGAACTTCCATCGGTAATAGCAAATAAGAATACAAGCTTATATTATTTACTCTATAGCTATTACCTAAATCATTGTGAAAGTCTAACTCCTATTTTCTATAGATATATAAATTTTCACCAACTTTTTTAAAACCACATTTTAAAATTGTATAAATAGCCGTTTTGTGATGAGTTCTTGCGTAAATATCACAATTCCACCAGATTAAAGATTTTTTGAAACATTCCATATTAATCAGATGTGTTTTTCTGTATGCAACGGCATTTACGTATAATTTACCATCAAGCTCATAGTAATAAATACACCCGATATGAACTCCGTTTACGAAGAATGAATAAAAAAATGTTTGTTTAATAACATCATCAAAATCATTGAAATCTTCTAAGAGTTTTTGATTATCATAGAATAATTTTTTACATTCTGCATAATTAAAATTAGGATTTGAGGGTATAAGAATCTCCATCACATTAAACCTGTCACTTTCACTTTGAGGCAAAGTTGTAGTATTTAGTCCGACTTGTAGGCACACCAATATTTGCCGACCAAATATCTACGTGCGTAGCACTTATATTTGCTTTACTTTGATTTTACTAAATTCAATATTTTTGATACAAAACCCTTCGCCGCTTGCATAAGTGTACAATTGAATTTCAAGAGTTTTAAAGGTCGCAGAAGGCAGTTTATAAATAGAGTTCAACTCTTTTAAAGGGAAATAGGTGCTATCCCAATGCCCGATATCATAATACAGGGCGTTTTTCATTGTCTTAATCTTTATCTGCTTGACCTTCGGAGCTTTGAATGTATCATAGTTCTTGATATACCTTATCCAAAAATCACTGGAATATGTCATATCAATTGTAACTCTCGGCGGAAAGTACAGAATTTTTAGAGTGTTATCAACTCCGAGATTGAGCGGAGTGCATTTATAGAAACTGCGTATAAATTCTCCGTCAAATAAATCTGTTTCATATTCTTTATAAATTTTTCCATTTTCACCGCCAGAATACAAAGAACTGTTTAAAATATTGAAGCAGGTTGTATAAGGGCATTTTCGCTTAACCCATTCTCTATGAATATAGTCAAATATCATTATGGTTTTAACATCTGGCTCTGAAGTCGGAATCAAAAACCAAATTTCATTCCGGTCGGATAGTACAATAGACAATGCACGTATTTCATCTACACGTGAAGATTCTATAAAACAAAGTTCTTCTTGTATATCAAGTGCAATATTATCTCCAAGGGTTTTATCACCGTTAATTACTTGGTTAAAAGAGAAAACGCCTTTTTTAGTATCATCATAGAAATACAGTTCAGTACCGTGAAAAACGAGTGCATTATAGCTTGCACACCCACCAGGGCTTTCATCAGTTTGTTCATAAGGATATTCTCCGGAAAGCAGAATTGAACTGTCTTTGAAAAATATTGCAAGGCTTCCTAAATACGGAGTGATTGCGGTAATATTTTTTACGTATTCAATATAGCCGGAAGAAGTTTTGACCTGTGCGTCAGATGTTGAAAAATCATAAACATTTTCTTGTACTGAATACCAGAGAACATTTCCGTTAAAAATCCATAATCTGTTATCATAGTTGATAAGTCCTAAACCTTTTACTTGGCGGTCGTCCATATCAAGAAGATTCATCATCTTGATTTTTTGTGTTGCATTTATTTCTATGCTTAGGAGTTCTTCACCATTTGAGAAAATGAATAAATCAGACCAGCCCTGTGCAATATCAAGACCACAGCATTTTCCTGTTACAGTCAGCTCATCTTTTAATAAGGTTATGGATTTTGTTATTATATCAAAAGAATAAATCTTACCTTCAGTTGAATTTTCGGTATAAACAAAACAGTAGGTCGTATTATTTTGAATGCTTTCAAATAAATTGATAATTTTTTCATCAGCAGGAATGCTTGAACAGACAGCAGTATTCCCTTTTGTAGTCCTAATCCCGACACCGCTATTGATTCCGGTATTAAAGAGTTCAACATTCTGCAAGTCAGATGCGGAAATCAATTCATTTGCAAATGTTGCATTTATTCTTCTGATACCGCCAAATCTATTACATTTTAGAGAAGAAATTTTTGTTGCCATAAATCTACCAGTAAACCCTGCGTTCTTTTTCTAAACCGGAAGTATAGTTGAGCAAGATTTTATAAGCTTTATCATATTGTTCTTTGTAGCCCGAATAGTTTTCATCAGTTTCAGATGCAATAGCGTAAAGCATTGACTTGGTAATAAGGACATTTTTAAAAATATTCTCATACTTTTCCGGTATATTAATTGCATCTTCTTCTTTCTGAAGAGAATATATTGCAGTTCCAAAATCATCTTCACCAATTGCAAGTGTGAGATATTCAATTGTTACTGTATAAACATTATCCGGAGTAGGGTACAAATAAATATTTTCATTGGAAATATAAAATCCGGTTGGTTTACCGGATTTTACTTCAAATGTTTCATAATCATCAAGATATTCTAAATAATCTGTTCCGATTCTTATTGAATAAACTTGTGTACCGGAAACAGTTTTTTTAAGGATATTACCATTCGGTGTTTCATATTCGTTCACCCCTTCCCTTGCAGCTATAGTCATTGTTTTAATTCTAAAAGGGAAAGGGTACGAACACCAAATCTCGGAGAGAGCTTTATTAATAGAAGATTTTAAAGCACTCTCCATCTCATCAACGCTTTCGGCATCACCGTCATACATAGACCATGCTTGCCCTGCGACTTCGTTATAAATATCAAGAAAGGTTAATGTCATTTTGTACCTTTAGTTTTAGCCTTGCTTTTGTTCGTTTTAGCTTTATTGTTCGTATCTTCAGCAGGCGGTTTTTCCTCTTCTTTAACAACCAATTCTTGTACAGACTTGGTTTCTTTCGGTTTCTTCTCTTCCGGAACTTTGCCTTTAAGAACTTGATAATTTCCTCTATCTTCTTTTACAATCCGTATTGCTTCCTCGTCCGGCAGAGAATAAATATGCCCTGTCGGAATAAATTTAATTTCAATCATCTCTTCTCCTTTACTTTAAATATGGAGTGGAAATATCCAACCCATATACATTTATCCCTATCCCAAGCCGACTTTTTTACCGATAGCATAAATTGTTCCGGTAAAATCTGTTCCAAAATCTATATTGATATCACCATTATTATCAACAAACCTTGCAGGGTCTTGAATCTGGAATACTGTCGTTGCAGATTTTGTAACGGATAGGGTTAAATCGCCTAACATTGTATTAGGATATTTTTCACCTTTTTTAAAAGTGATTGTTGAATCCGCTGATGATGCTGTATTAGATAACACAATAAAGAGAGTATTATTCAAACAAGCCATCGCATTTTTAAGAACAATACCGTTTGCAACTGTAACAGATTTAGGGGTAATGGTTCTTAATCCAATGGAATCAGTATTTTCCATTATTGGGGTTTGTATAGTTATTTCATCTCTTGCCATTTATTCCAATCCTTTCTTATATATTGATTTACTAAGCCGCTCTGCTTGAAAGTGCTAACGGTGCTTGAATTTTTACAGTTCCTAAGAAATCCGCCCTTGGCGCACCAACACCATAAAGCCCATAGCCCTTGTATCTGGTATTGAAATTCTTTTCCGGCATATAGTTTTTCATATTCAGATTTTTAGAAATACCGCCTGCAAGAGTTTTTCCTTTAATACCAAATAAAGGATAGTAAGTTATAGAGCTGTCACTCTCAACTACAGATGCAACATTATTGGAAACAACGATATCCCAGCCGGATAATTTTCCAATAAAACCTTTAGCCATCTTTTTGTGCCCGGATTCTACATATTTAAAATCATCAAGTTTGCCAAGGTAGAATTGGTATTCCGGCGGCACGATTGCCACCATTTGACCGTCAATCCAGTTTGTGTGACCTTTTCTGTCGCCACGCTGAAATTCTGCCTGCATATATGCAAGAATTTCTTTAGCATAATCAGCATCGAGTTTAATTGCAGCATTACTTTCACCGGATAAATAATGTCCGGCTCTGGTATAAAGTTGACCGTATGCGGTATCAACTGCCGCTGCAAATTGTTTGATTGCATCAGAAGAATATTCTTTTGCAAGTTCAACTTTTTGCTTCAAATCCGGTGCATTTTCTATCTGCTGTTTTTTTACTTCGTCTACTTCAAAGTGAAAAGCTTTACCTTTATCAAACTTAACTTTTGCGGTAGTAGTTGTAGTTAATTCTGCATCATTCAAGTCACCGCCTGTATAATCAAATAAATTAACCATAGCAGGCATAATTACATCAACTTCCGCTCCGGTTTTTACACCGTCTTTTAGCTCTGTATGAGCTAGCTGACCTATTACCATTTCATCATAGATGTACTTGTTATAAGCTTTGGTAAAGGTCGTAATCATCAATTGTTCATCAGACATATATTACTCTCCTTCTTATATTTGTACTAACCAAGTTTTAAATTTAGACTAAAGCTTCAATAGCCGATTCAAGTTCGGCATCTGTATAATCTTCCAACCGTTTATTTAAAACCGTTTTGGAATTGTTTTTCGGACTAAGTGTTTTCAAAAGCGTTTTGTCTTTCTCGTTTTCAGTATTTGCTTTCTGTTCCTCTATAAACTGTTTACGAAAAACCTGTTTAAGATTTTCCAAATGTTGAATCAGCTTCCCTGTCTCAAAAGCATCACCTTTAGTTGAAAGAGCTTCTTTAAAGAAATCTACAAATTCCGGTATATCAAACCATTCCGGATAGGTTTTTACTGCATTAGAAACAAATTCCTGTGCTTCTTTTTTATACTGCTCGTAGCGTTGAGCATTTTGACGCTGTTGAAGCTCATTTTTATATCGCTCTGATAGAATAGAAGCTCTTTTAATAACATCAATACTAAACTCTTCTTCAATCTGCGATAATAGTTCGGGGTTTGGTACTTTGCGATATAGGGCTAACAGTCCTCTTACTCTGTCCGGCTCTGATACAGTATGCAAAAATCTTTCGTATTCATTAGCCTGTGCGTTAGCTATTTCCATAACTAACTGCATATCTTCTTGATTCTGATAGCCGTTTTGTTCTGCAAAAGCTTGTTGTCTAGCTTCTAGCTGTTTTGCATAATCTGCCTGCTTTTGTAAGGCTTCCTTCTCCTTTTCCCAATTCGCTTTTTCGTTTGCTAATGGTTCAAGTTCATTATATGATTTCAGCAAATCTTCAAGCTTGACAGTTCCATCTGTGTTTAAAAATTGTTCAGGACATTTTACACTATCCGAGTTTTCATCAGTGTTCTCTTTTTCTGTGGTGTTTGTATCTTCAACATCTTCCTCAATATTTGAAGAATTTTCACCGCTAGTTTCATCTTCGGACAAAATGTTATCAATTTGGGTTTCCAAAGATTCAGCACCTTCTTGGGCTGAGAAATTTGCATCTTCATCTTGCATACTTAGCTCCTTTTACGTTCATTCAAAAAATCTGTTTTCCACTTGTCAGTATCAGCAATTAGTTTTAGCATTCCTTGAAGAATCAGAGGGCTAATATCTGAATTTGCTAATTTGACAATATTTTCAAGTTGGAACGACTTAATCATTGAATATTCTTCAGATGTGATTAAGTCGTATTTTTTTGCAATAATATCTCTATTCATAAATTTGCATTTTACTTTCAGGGGTATTTCTAGGAATTTCAGCACTATCCGGTATATCCGGTTTAGCATTGGCTTTTTGAGCTTGAATATTATTAATCAATTCCTGTACGGCAGGATTTTGTAATAAAATTTGTTGTACTTCCGGAGGAATTTCTTGACCGGATTGTAAAAATCTTTCGGGATTCTCAACTCCCTTCTGTTCCATATACCAGACAAAAATCGACTGTACATTTAATGGAATATGATTTGCAAACCGCTCTACTGCAAGTATTACCATATCTGCAAAACTAAATCTTTCACTCATAGAATTTCTGTCAGAATAAGTATAACGGTATTCACCCTGCCTAACTTCATCAGTAATGACAACATTTTCGGGGTTATTATCTTTGTTTAGAAATACATGTTCCGTGCCAAATTTAAAATTTGCACATAGTTTTGCAATATTTTTTACCGTAGGAATAATGAAATATTGATTTATAATATCTAACACCATTGAAAGACGTGTAGTCTGCCCCTGTGATTTTACATTTATTTCAGTTGCGGTTTTATCTCCTTTTTCTTCAGCACCTACCATATTCGGGAAAATTCCGCAGACTTCACTCATTAAGTCTGATAGGAAAGTAATATCATTAATAAAGATATTACTTTGAAATTTCATAGGCTGAATACTGCTTGAAGTGTACAACTGTGGGTCATACGTTATAATCTTTCCAGGGTAAAGTTCAACGTCATCATCATCAAAGAAATCTTTAGGACAAAGTAAAGGCGGATTTTCAGTTAATGACTGCATATCTACAGTTTTATTGAGTAAATTTTCCTGTATATGTGCTAAATCTAAAACTGAATATAGGGGGCTGATACCACGTTTGGTTTCCGGATCTTGTAAGAAAGTTCCAAAGGTAAACGGATTAATAACAAAATTATTTTTTTCAAACCGGACAAGATATTTTCCGCCGACAACTACAGCGTGCCAATTCCTTAAAACCGTACCGTCCGGCATTGTGAAATTTCCCCAATGTTCCAGAACTTCGATAGTAGAGCCGTTTTTATCCTTATTAACGAGAGCTTCTTTTGACTGGTCGATTAAATCCGATATATTCGGCTCTCGGCTTATCATATTCCGTAACTCATTTGCTATATCAGAAGTTATTTCATAACACTCATTATTTATAATATCCTCTGGTGTACGCCAAGTTCTATAGATTTTCGGGCAATTATCAAAGTCGTCTGATTGTGAAACATCAAATACAAAATCGGCAGGATTGACCGGAATGACATAAGGATTATCATAAATAACTCGTTCATCAATATAAAAATTCCTTCCTTTAGCCTTTGCTTCCAAAATTTTCGGGAGCTTCTTTAAGTCCTGCTGAAATAAAACTTCAAAGAAATTAATAGGTCTGCGGTATTCTTCTTTTCTTGTTTTCCAGGTCGTAAATGTTATCAGTTCTCCATATAAAAGAGCGTTATCAATAACGATGTCGCAAATATGTGAATAATCCATTTTTTCAAGAATATCCACAAGCATAGCTTTTTGCTTATTAGAATTATTATCAGCTTCTAAAGATTCACCGGAAACATCAAACATTGAATTTATGCCTGAATAAGTGTTTTTCCAGATGAAAGCTTTGAATGTCTGATAGAACATAAAAAGCTTGCACATCTTAACTTTTGCTTTCCACTTTTTATTTTTATCAGTTTCTTTGGCGAAATCCTTCTTGAAGAAAATTTCTGATATTAATTCACTAGCAAATGTAAGGACATTACTTCTTGCATCATTATAGGATTTAAAATCGTTGACTACACGTTTTGCAAGATGGAGTTTTTCTTCCGGAGAAAGCTTCTTAGTCTTGTTATATTTTTCAACAATGTATTCCATAAAGTAAACACCTATATATTGTTTTCATTAAAGCCTTCTATAACAAGGACTTCCGGCTGTTCCAATTTTACATTTCCATCTTCGTCCATACCGAGGGCTACTCGTAAACCTTTTTGAGCTTTAGAGATTCCGGACATAATTAAATCCATATTATATGCAGAAGCTCGGGGTTTGGCTTTTCCTTGTGTTAATTCATCTTTGTACTGCTCTAACAAAGTCTGAATAACATCCAGAGATTCATTAAATAGCTGAATATGTCTTTCATTAGCCTGTATTTTATCTTCTTCGACACGCTGATATAATTTGTTTCGGGTGCGTTCTTCTATTTCTCGTTTTTTCTTGTTGATTCCTTCACGGCACATTCTTTCGGATATAGAAGAACGTTTAATATCCAAGTCCGGTATTTGTTCCATAACAAAATCGAGAGTTTCACCACGCAAATACATCGCTCTGATTTTAGCCCAATCTTTTGCTGTTGGTTTTCGTTTAGGACTATCCTTCTTATTTTTTGACATAATAAAAATCCTTTAAAAAGAAAAACGGCAGCGGACAGGAGGGGATTCACTGCCGTTATAATCAACACATTCACCACTTAGGTAAGGAGGAATTTTTTTATGAAATTCTGACAGATACAACCAATTGTTTATTTCCATAAAAATCACATCTGGACTGCCGAATTTCAATAACCTCGCCTTTGGAATTATGGATTTCACGATTAACACCGTAGCAAAGTCCAAAGGGTGAAGTTTTAAACTTTTTCATATCTTCATTTGTATAGCGGACTTCTTTTATTAGTCTTGGCATAAGCTTTTCTAATTTTGAACCGCTAACAACTTCTGAAAAAACTTCTCCATCATCAATTCTTGTTTCAACAAGTCTTGCCAATCCTTTTTGACATATAGGGCAGGTGGCAAGATAAAACTTTCTTCTGGTAAAGTTTTTATTATCATATAAAAACCACGTTTCGTGTGGTTTGAATTTTATATTACAGTGGGTAAACATATACAATAATCCCTGTAGGTTACGATACGTCAGCTTCTTTTCGTCAGTCCCCTGTGTGTTACCACCTTTACATAAATGTAAAACTACTTCAAATGTCCGTATCAACTACCCTAATATTATTTACGATTTTATGAAAAAAGTGTGACTATTTTGACACAATGTAAAAATAGTTTTACATCTTGTCATTTTAGTCACAAAAGACCTGGGAAATATTTTATAATTAGTGTGTAAGTTGATTTTCTTTATTTTTAGGCTCATTAGTCCTCTCTGTGCGAGAGGGCTTTTTAATGCCCCTCAAATCTCCGGAGATATCTGGGTATGTATTTTCTTATTTTAGGAAAGTTTATGCAGGAGGGGGTAGCCCCCCCTGCAAAATTTCTATAAGCAATATGCGTTCTTTGGCGGAACTCTATAACAATGCAGAAGCCCTCTATTGGCGTATATAGAGCAAAAAACGGCAACTACGTATAGTAATTGCCGTTAGTTAGTAGTATAATCTTGGAGTAAAGCATGTTTATGTTTTACGAGGGAACGTTTCATGCGAACCTTTCCTACTGGCAACGAAATAACGGTGTAATGAGTCAAGTAGAGAAAGGAGGGCAGCGAATGCGGAAGCTAATAAAAATAGCTATCACCCTGATGATAGCCATTTTACAAATATTGCTTCTATATTTGTAAAGGAACGGTGCAAGCTCTAGGGTTGCAGCCTAGGGCTTGTTCCCTTACATGTACATTATTTACGATTTTTACTCTTTTGTCAATCCTTCTTAAACCAGTTGTTATTCTAAGATTTTAGTGTGTTTCATATAGAACAATGTTCCTCATCCTGTTCTTTACAGTCTTTATTAACATACTAACCGTTTCAATCTTTGATTTTGCCTTTCTAATAATCCTATTACTCCGTATCACGTCTTTTCTGTTCCACCCGATTAAAGCACAAGTTAAAAATTTTTTGTCAAAATGATACTGAAATGAAAATTTTGTTACAGTTCCTAACAACAATATCTATAGCCTTAATGTTATGGCGTTGTTAAGAACCGTAACAAGAATTGTATCATTTAGTCAAAAACCGCTTACGCTATTTTATAACTTGTGCTATGTGGTTAAGGGTGTGAACAGAAAAGACGCTCTACTGCGTAGAAAGGATTAAATTATGGCAAAATCTAAAGATTTCAACGTGTTTTCGTATGTTTATGGCAGACTTTTTGCAGAACAGTATTATGAAAAAGACGGAACTGGGTATTTATTTGAAACAACATCTAAAATCTATTCCTGGAAAGGAATATTGTACTGGTTTAAGAAAGAAGGATATCTAATTGATTATGAAATCGGAAATGTAGATTACAATCATTCAGTAATTGCTTACAAGTTCAATCGTCAGCAATTAACCTTTAAGCCGTATATCTCTGTGATTGAGAGAAATCTAAAGAAAAATGCTCTTGAAATCACCCCTATGGGAGAATTTGTTGCTCAACTTGATAACGACAAAGATAGAGACAAGATTGCAGACGGCTTTGAAGCTCAATTCAAAAAACCTGTTGAATACCTTGAATCTGCTGACAGATGTCTTAAAGAATTGAATCAAAAAATAATGGAATCGCTCCGTAAGGCGACTTCCGAATCATCTAATAATGATGGAGAGCAGAAAGCGGCATAGTTTGCTTTCTTAATGCCCTTTGGATATAGATAATACGCCCTTGCGGGCTATTGTCTATACCAAGGGGTTTTCTTTTCGCTTATTATCAATAATTGCTGATGATTGCAGAGATGAATTTTTGCTGATTCAGTAATCGCAATTAAATATGCTGGAAAGCAGAATAAAAAATAGCAAAAAGTGTATGCTATTAGCTAATTAGAGGTATAAAAACAGAAAATCTTGATTTAGCAATAAATTACACAATAATTGTTAAAATTTTATAAATACAAAAAATAGTCTTTAACAAATAATATTTATTATTCTGATATTAATTACTATTTAATATTAACTACATGTATATATATTAACTAATAGTTAATATTAACTTAAAAAGTTAAACATTAACTACTGGTTAAATCATAACTGATAGAAGTTAATATTAACAAGAATTAGTTGTTAAAGTGCGAGGGGATGACAAAGGGTTCAGAGTTTTTTGTTCCCTTTGTTTATTCCTGCATTGTAATAGATAGGAGTTAAAAATGGATATTAATCTTTTTAAAGAAAATTTACAACAATATATTGGCACATTTGCTTATCACAGGCTTAATTTATGTCCTGTATATGCAACTGATGGTGTTGAATATTTTTGCAGAACAGCGAAATCTTTTTGGTTATTTGATGATATGTCAGCAGTTGCTATAAAAAACAAAGGAGAAGAATTTATTGTGGCAATTGCAACATCAAAAAATAATGAATGTGATGTTATTTACAGTGATGGAAATGATAAAAAAATATTTGAACAACACTATGATTATACAGATTTACCTGAGGGTGAATGGAAATTCTATATTTCAAATTATCCGACAGAAAAGATAATTATGCTTCCTAGTGAGTATTAAAAATAAAGCATTAGCAGTAAACAAAAAAGCACTTGTCAAACTGATAAGTGCTTTTTTAGAAAGGAATAAAAATGATTTGTAAAAATTGTGGGAAAATGGTATTGCCCAAAGAAGGACATATTATTGATGGTGAATTTTACTGTAGTGAATGTGTTATAGAGTGTGCAAATTGTGGTGATTACATTTTAAAAGATGAGGCGATAGAAACACATGATGGTGATTTTATTTGTGAATATTGCTGTGAGAATAATTATTTTACCTGTCAAGATTGCAGAGAAGTTTATTTTTTAGCAGATTCTCATTGGATTACAAATATAGAAAAATCTGTATGTAATAAATGTTTAGAGCATTATTATAGATGTGAGTCCTGTCATAGATATTTTCCCAGAGATGATGTATATGAAACATATGATGCAAATTGGGTTTGTGATGATTGTTTTGAACGTAGTTACAATACTTGCGAAGATTGTGGTAGAGCCGTACACAATGAAGATTCTTATTTCAATGAAAGTGAAGGATATGATTACTGTCCAAATTGTGAAGATTATCACAAGTCTCCAATTTATAGCTACCATGATTATAATTGTTTCTGTAAAAAACAAGTCTATGGTGAAACTGGCACAAAAGAATTCTTTGGTCTTGAAATAGAAGTATCTGGTGATCCTGATTATGCGGATGATTTTTTAAACCTAGTACCAGATGTTGTTTTAATGCATGACGGTTCAATAGATGAAGGTTTTGAAATAGTAACAGAACCTATGACAAGAGGATATATTGCTGAAAATTTCCTTCCAAATATTGAACGTGGAATGGAATTTCTTAATGATAGGGACTTCAGAGGACATAATAAGGGTGGAATTCATATTCACGTTTCACAAGAAGTATTTTCTAAAGAAATGCTTTGTGCATTGAGAAATGTTCTATATTCAGAACAAGAAACAGACATGGAAGTCTGGAAAGCCGTTACACAAAGAAAACAATCGCAAATAAATAACTGGTGTCAATATACTGGAGCTAGAAGTATAACAGATATTTTGTCTGATGAAAGCGACTTTCCATATATTGCAGATAATGGAAGATATACGGCACTAAATTATGATGCCCGAACTCAAACATATGAATTTAGAATATTTAATTCTAATACTAGGATTGAACGAATAAAGAAAAATATACAAACAGTTTATTCACTTGTAGACTATGCAAAATATAAAGAAAGAAATTACTATTCCGCAAATACAGGTGATTATCTTGATTTTGTAAAACATAATTGTGTCTTTTACCCAGACCTTTATGCGTTTATTTACGAAATGGGTATTGTACAAAGATTTGAAGAAGAAAGGATGGCTGCATAATGTGTATAGCAATAGTAAAACCGCAAGGAACTGAAATAAGTGATAAATATTTAGAAAACAGTTTTGATAACAACAATGATGGAGCAGGAATTGCATATGCCAAAGATGGCAAGTTATATATTATCAAAGGAATTTTTAAAAAAGAAAATTTTATAAAAATAGTCAGAAACGCAGAAAAAATAGCACAAGGCGATATGCTTATACATTGTCGCATAGGGACTTCTGGGCTGAAAAATAAAAATAATTGTCATCCGCATATTGTGAATGACAGTTTAGTGATGATACACAATGGTATTTTAGATATAGATGTGCCAAAGAAAAGTAAAGTTTCAGATACTGTAATTTTTGTAGAAAAATACCTGAACAAATTAAACAAAGATTTTGTAAAAAATGAATGTATTATGAATCTTATAGAACTTGCGATTGGTAGTAATAATAAATTTGCATTCCTAAATAATAAAGGTGAATCTTTTATTTGTAATTACAATGCAGGAATTGTGGAAGATGGAATCTGGTATTCAAATAATACTTATAGTTATGGGTATGATGATTTTTTATTAGAAGATGAAAGTTTAGAAATATACACATACTTTCAAGATTTGATAGAAAACCTTGATTATGAGGAGTTATATAAGCTTGGCAATAGCCCACTTATAAATATGGAAGATTATACATTGGAAGCTTTTTCGCTTGAAAAATACAAAAATACTGATGTTTATATTTCTCTAAAAAACTATTCTAAGGAATTATACGGCATGTATAGGGAAATGTATAACGAATTAAATTATTTATTAAACAGACAAAGTGCTTGAAAAAGAAACAAAAGGATATAAAATGCAACAGCTAAAATTACAATTTAACCAATATCCCATCCCTGAAGAATATGATTATGCAAATTTATATGAAAGCTGTGTTCAGGATAAAGAAAGCAGAATTTTTATCGGAAGTGGGTATAACGGATTAAAAACATTAGTTTTTTATAACGATAAAAATACAGGCAAAATGTGGTCGAAAATTGAAGGTACAGATTTGGAGTTTATAAATTTTGCCGAAGCATATTATTTCATACTGACAAATAATATTCCTGTTTATAACATATCACAAGGTTCTTGGGAAAAAGAAATACAAAAATATGAGAGAAGTAAAAAGTGTAGATGATTGTGGAATTTATGAAGTCTATTGAAAACAACTATTAGAACTTGTTGAATTATGTAGGCGAGTATTAGCTGAACATTTTTTAGCGGATTCTCTGCTGGCCAACCCATGAAGGTTTTTTCTTTGGCAGCACTGAATATGATGAATACTATTTTGCCGACTTAGAAAGCACTATTGAACAACTTGAAGATGTAGAACCAGATACTTGGTAAGAATGTTCTTCAAGCTGGAAAGGAGTTTGATATGAAACGAAATTGGAATTGGAAGCTAACCCCGATGGGAACTCTGTTGATATTCAACGGTAAATCCTTGTATTGGGAATATGAAGGCTGTGGCGAGCTTAATGAAAAAGAACAAGAACAGTTTGTTAAAGAAGTTATTGAAGAATATAAGGATGTTTTAGATGGTAATTTATAGAGTTATTAAAATTTTTCTGGATCTGGAAGAAATGGAAACCGTAAACATATTGACCGGAATTGATGCTTTTGAAACAGATAATTGGGTTGATTATTACACATTTGAAGAACGTGAGAAATTAAAAAGTTATGTCGAAAAAGAAGAACTTGAAGCACTTAAACACAATGAAGCAGACTTCATTGTGTTTCGCTTAGATAGGTAGGTGTATTATATGAAAAATCGAATAAAACTTACTGAAATTCTTGAAGCAATTGAGTTTGATTATGTGATAAATAATGATAATACTTTGTCATTACAAGACCAACTGGGTGCAAACCTTGGTAATATTGAAAGTGATAAGTTTTTAATTGATGCTACCTTAGCACCGCTTGTTATTGACCGTATAGAAATATATATTAATGATTACTATGTTTCTGATATCGTTGAAACCTTAAATATTTGTCAGGAAAAGGCAAGTATTACTGATAGTTATGAAGAACTATTAGTAAAAATGCAAAAATACCCCGATGAATTTCAAGGAAATTTTGCATTTATGGAAGCTTTTATAAATCCCGAACTCTGTGATATATCGGATATTATTGAAAATTTGAGTATAAGCAAGAAATGTCCTCGTTGTAATGACAGATTATACAAATCAAGTAAAGAAGATTTTGCATACTATTGTCAAGCATGTAATGAGGATTTTTATAGTTTTGAAGTTATAGGAGTAGTAATATGTACAAACGAATTGATGTCGAGGACGAGACAAACGAATATGTAGAAGAATACTTAACCAAACAACAAGTAATAAATGATGCTACAAGATATTATCATGAACATTTTACAATGGACGATGATTACGATAAGGATTTTGAAGTAAAAACTTATGAACAAGCTATAAGCTTCTGGGAAGCTAACGGTTATAGAATTGAGGAAGAACAAGCAGACGATTATCAATGTCCAATTTGTTTTAGTAAAAATATAGAATGTTATGGCAGTGAAATAGATGGACTGCTATTATCCTACCGATATTATTGTAATAATTGTCATGCAACGTTTGATGGCAATTATGAGTTAAATTTTACAGGTTATGATAATATTGTGAAAGACAAAGATTTTACTGAACAGAGTGGAACAAACCAACAACACGCCCAATGATTTTAAAATGCAAGGATTTATCAATTATGAATGGTGGGAAGCTTTGATTTTTTGATACTGCTATAACATTATCATTACTTGTACTTAGCTGTTTGCACATCATCTCACCATTATAATTAAAAGCGTATATGCAACCGTTGCGGATATTTGTCTGCGATTTATCAACTAATAACATATCGTTGTCATTAATCTCCGGAAGCATACTATCACCTTTAGCATAAATTATTTCTGTCATGTGTTTATTAGCTTTGAAAAAATCAAGCAGTTTATTTGGTAGAGATAGTTTATCGGTAATATCTTCATCATAAACATCTCTTCCTGTACCGCAACTTGCAGACACTTCGGCACGAACAGGAATATTGGAATTTCCGGATTCATTATAATCTTTTCGTGTATCAATATAGAGTTTTTGGTATAACTGTGAATTTGTAGCATTAATATTTTCTAAATGTTTTACTAAGCGTAACTGTTCTTTTAGAAGCAGGTATGAATCATTTTTAAATTTTAAACTTATGTTCTGTCTTGTTGTATCAAGAATCTCTGCATATTCTGTTGCAGAAATTCTTTCAATTTCTTTTGCATATTGTTCAAAAATGTCCTTATGTTTAAATTTAGTTCTAATATCTTGTAAAGATTTTATAATAGCCATAACTCTCCTTATATCTGTGTCAATATGTGTTGACAGATTGTATTGAACAAAAATTTTTACAAATTGTAATATCCTGTCCTTACAGACAGTTTTCCGTACTTCCTAGCTATGACAAATTGTAATGCAATATCTTTTTCTTGTCAATATGTATTGACAGATTAACAAAGTCGATTAATAATATAAACAACATTTTAATTTTAGAGAGAGTAGGTTTTAAGGGCAATACAAATCAAAACCCCATAGTAAGACTGTCTTTTTATGTCTTATCTATGCAGGTTTAGTTGTTGTGCCAAAGAAAGGAGAAGAAAATGAAGGTTAAAGAGGTTATTGAAGAATTAGAAAGGATTGAGAACAAAGATGCTGAACTGATTTTAGCCTTTGCAGACGGCAGTGATACGACAGATTATGCTTTTATTGAGGATAACACTGCTTACAATGATTACACATATCTTACTGTTAATGGCAGTTTTGATAATGAACTTTACTAAACACAGAAAGGAGTAAACTTATGTTTACCGCAGAAGAACGCAGAAAGTATATTGGCGGTTCTGATATTGCATCGGTTATGATGATGAGCAGGTGGAAAACCCCATTAACTTTGTGGCTTGAAAAAACCGGAGAAATCGAACCTGATGATCTATCAGATAATGAAGCTGTTCAACTTGGTGTAGAACTTGAAGATTTTGTTGCACAGAAATTTGCAAAAGAAATCGGCAAAAAAGTTCGCAAAACAAATAAAATATACTTTCACAAAAAATATCCATTTCTTGCCGCTCACGTTGATAGACTTATTGTAGGTTCTGAAGAACTATTGGAATGTAAAACTTGCAGTAGCTATAAGCAAGATGAATGGAAAGACGAAGTAATAATAGTAGAAGAAAATGGCGAGAAAAAGGAAATTATAAAGCAGAATACCCCTTATGAATATGTTTTGCAGTGCATTTGGTATATGGGAATTTTAGGTAAAAAAGTTTGTTATATTGCAGTCCTAATTGGCGGTCAAAAATTTAAGTACCGAAAAATTGAATTTGATGCAGAATTATTTAATATTATGGTGGATATGGCTGTAGAATTTTGGAATTGTGTTCAGACAAAAACCATGCCTGCATTAAGTCCGGAAGATAGTAATACATTGTCAAAGGTATATTCTACGCATAGCGAGGATTATTTAGAATATCAAGATGTCGAAGAGAAAATTGAGAAATTACAGGAAGTCAAAGCAGGAATAAAAACACTTGATGTAGAAAAGAAGATGTTAGAAGCAGAACTCAAAAATATCATTAACACCCATGCCGGAATTTTAACCGATAAATTCAAGGTATCTTGGTTATCGGAAGAAAGACCTGTCGTAAATACTGAACGTCTAAAAGCAGATAATTTGTATGAAAAATATACGGATAAATCAACCACTCGGTCTTTAAAAGTATTTTTAAAACAGAAAAAAGCTGCATAACCAACTATTTGAAAGGATTAAATTAATATGAAATGCGAATTTTGCGGTGGTACGCCACGCAAGAATGAGCTAATAGTATCATTTGGGTACTATTATTGCCCATTCTGTGGTGAAAATATGGGAAATGTACGCCAACATAACAAGAAAAAAAGAAAAAAGGTCGCAAGACAGAAAGGATAGTATGAGTACACAAATTGCAGAATTAAAAACGCAAGTAATTGAACAAAGGCAGAAATCTAAGCCAATTATGGACTTAATTCAAAAGAATTTAACTGAATTGGGTAAGGCTCTGCCTTCACACATGACGGCTGAAAGACTTGGAAGAATTGCCTTAACAACAGTTCGGAAAAATCCCGAACTTGCGGAATGCACACAAGAATCCTTTTTAGGAGCTTTATTTCAAGCTGCTCAATTAGGATTAGAGCCAGATGTAGATATTGAAATTAAATTTATC
>QWCY01003395.1_pt1 | contig 33642 bp, 36 predicted proteins | sample 1972631 | NCBI WGS metagenome assembly QWCY01 (sample SAMN09866696, study PRJNA288562) | Human gut metagenome isolate pre1_stool, whole genome shotgun sequencing... | isolation source: gut | host: Homo sapiens | place: USA: California
CACCAACTTCTTGTGCGTATAGCCATGTTCACTATGCTTGTTCCGCAATCCGGTTTCTTGCGCCACCATGGCGTTCAGCACCTTGGCGTTCAATACGTATTCCGCCTGGCGGTCCAGTGAAATCTTCGGAGTATATCTTTTATAGAAATCAACAGCTTTGCTGTCGCTTTTTAATCGGCTGTCCATAGGTACTACTTGGTGTTTTTTGATTTGTTCTTTGGCATTAGGATTCTTTATGTCAATTTCAGTGCGAATCTTGTCAGGCAATTTATCATAGATAATAAGCACTTTTCTGCCATTACCACCCCGCTGCATGAAACTGAACTTTTCTTCACGAACATGCTTGTCATAATTAGATTTGCTCATGATCCCACTCCCTACAAGGTCGTTAAACGTCACGCACAGTGTCTTACCATACATTTCCATAATCAGAAACTTTATCTTATTCAACTTGTACAGGCCCCGGCATCGAACCGGGGAACCATCCGCTTCCTTTTCCCAAGAGCTAATTTATATAGGAAGTTCCGGACCTGCTACCATTTCTTCTACACCGCTTTCGTATCTTTCTTGTCCGGTGTAAACATGGATATCGCCACCACACACGCCAACGCCACTATCACAAATGCACTCCGTGCATCCGCATCCGTAGCGTCCACGTTACTACCCAGCCAAAGCCCGTAAATCATGCCTACGGCAACGGCTATTTTTTGAATTCGTCTCCAAGTTTTCATATACGCATTAAGTTTAAGAGTTCTTTAAAATCAGTACATCAAGGTCGCAGAACGAATTAATCTTATGAGGCAGCACAAACGGTTCCTGGTCATCCTCATCATAATCAATGTCTATGCACACCGTGTCGTTTTCAGCACTTAGCAAGGCATTGTGCTTCTCCATCAGTTCCCGCAAATCCAGCAGGAACGCCGTTTCATTTTCCGTCAATTTTCTGTCCATATCGCTTTTCATTCTTTCAATGTTAATTCCAAATCTACTTGCCTTAACCTTCGTTCTGCTATTTCAATATACTTCTCCTGTATTTCATAGCCGATAAAATTCCGATTAAGCTTCTTGGCAGCTACTGCGGTTGTGCCTGAACCCATGAAACAATCAAGCACTAAATCACCTTCTTTGGTAGAATCCGTAATAAGCTTTTCGATAACTTCCACTGGTTTCTGTGTTGGATGAACCATATCTCCATTTGTTTTTTTCGCACCTCCGGAAAAACCGGGAGAACGAAAAATATTACACCCTTTCATGCAGGGCGTATCTTTTTCGGCAAATAATATCAATTCGTGAGTAAAGGCATAACTACTACCCGGACCGCTTATTTTATCCCAAACAAGCATATTACGCACATTTATATACTTCAATAATATGGGATAGTAGAATGCGTAAGTGCGCCAATCACAAAAAATGTAAACCTTGCCCGTTCCCTTTATCACTCTTGAAAATTCATTGAAGAGAGCATCAAAAAAAGGCTTCATAATCAATAAGTCATTATAATCACCTTTCTTCCCATTATGTGTCATGCCTACAAAGTAAGGCGGGTCGGTTATTATCGCATCAACACTGCTGGAAGGTATATCCTTGATACCTTCCAAACAATCAATATTTATAATGTTATTTATTTTCATTTTCCTTGCTGATTTTGCCACCTTCTTCTTCCCCTTGTGCTTTAAGCAATTCGCCTTGGTACTGCTCAAGACGGTCATAAATATCCGCAGATACTTCGATACCTTCTTCCTTATACACATGTATAACATGTTCAAGGCCTTTAATGCGTTCTTCTAATTCTTTCTTATTCATATCCATACCATTTATAAGGTTACTACTTTCTCATACGGATTCTCCGCCTCCTCAAACAACTTGCCGCCATGGTTCAACGCCCATGCGCGTATCAGCATCGCCAATGGGGTCTGCGTTTGGAACTTCAGTGCAGCATATACCGTCACTGTTGACACGCCTTTGATTTCGGCAATCTCCTTGACTTTATCCTTGTCAAGCTTGATGTACTTTTCCTTTTTTGCCATATCTTTCTTTGATTAATTAGTAGTTATTCATACCTTTGGGGGCTATCTTAATTCTTTAAGACGCAACAAAGGTATAAGATTATTTTCTTATATAAAAACAAAACGATGATTATTTTCTTATGGTAACTGAAAAATTGAATGAATACATTACATCCAAAGGCATAAGTATGTATGCCTTTGAAAACTCTTTAGGGGTTTCACGAGGCTCCATATCAAAAGCTGTTAAAGAGAATAAGAGCATCGGATCACAAGTATTAGAAAATATTCTTAGTACCTATACTGATCTTAATCCAGATTGGCTTCTCACAGGTAGAGGTTCTATGCTCCGTGCTGATGGCACACCTACCATGCGGGCTACTCCCTCTACAAATGCCTCTACGCCATCTGATGCAATAGCTCTCCGCCTCATGGACAAACTCGATGAGAAAGATAATATAATAAAGGAGAAAGAAGTTGAGAACAAGCATCTCCAGTCCGAACTCCGCCAGAAGTCCGAGGAGCTTGCAGCGATTAAAGCCCTTCACTCCCAATCTCAGAATAAGGAGTCTGACCATCACACGAAGATAAGCGAAGTCATCGAGAATTTTACCTCCGATTCATCTGGCGACTATGGCGAAGGCTACCCACTCACGAAAAAGCCTACTTCCTCAAAGAGATCATCGGCTGGGAAAATGTAATCATATTGCTAATCAAGTTAATTCATAATACACAATGAAAGGATATATAGAACTCACCGACAGCCTTGACCATAAATGTACCCTCAGAGTCAGCTCAATAGCCAAAGTATGCGAAAGGAAACGCTACCGCAACTTCGAACTCGATGACCATCCGGAACTCCGAGAAAAAAATGAGAATGGAGAAATCGTATTAACTTGTGGCAGCACCTATATTCAAGGTGAATGCCCCTGTCATGACCTCTACGTCAAGGAATCCTACGAAGATGTCATCAAGATGATGGAAGAAGCATTGGAACAGTAATTAATAACCAATTAAATTATAACATTATGGATAACTTAAAAAGAAAAGTACTATATAACCACATGTACTTTGATGAGTCTTCTTCCCATACTTACGACAGAAACGGTGATTTTTGGATAGAGCTGAGTAGTCTATGTCGCAATCACCCGGAAATAACAATAATAGTTGAATATATTGCAGTTAAAGACCGCAATGTAAGCCATCTTCTGGAAGATGTACGAGTGACGTGTGACCATGATGAGTTTCAAAAAATATGCGATCAGATTTATCGGTCACTTTACTATCGGGTTCCATTGATATTCCATAAGGAGTTTGAGGGAAGAGATGACATATTAAAGGATGTCCTTGAAAGCTGCGAGAAAAAGAATATAAAGCCATAGACATGTGAGTGATATCCATAGTAGTTATATTGTTCACCGCCAATGGAGTAACCAAATTATTGATATCATTGCCGATCAGGCTGTTTCCTTCTTCATCAATAAAATCAAATGCAATAACAAGTCTTTTTCCCATAGTTATAGCTCGTATTTCATAAAGTAGCTCCCGGCACAATCACCGGGAGCGTTGTCCATCAACAATCAATCAATAACCTTAAATTTCCGTACGTTTTATCCCTCAGTCGGAGTCCTGATCAGCGGGAACGTTACCAACACCTTCAATAAACTTTGTGGCAGGAACAAGGCTCGAACTTGTGACCTCATGGGTATGAACCATGCGAGCTACCTACTGCTCTATCCTGCTATATTATGCACCGCGCGCACGTTTATGCCGCTAAAATACCACTTATTCCGCTAATAGACACTACAAATCAAGCACTTATGCAAACTTTGCAGCTTTAATACCTCATAAAACCGCTATACCATCCCCCCTATAATATTCATAAAAACGCCATAAAACAGCACTTTAAAAGAAACATCGTACCAAAAACACTCAAAAAAACAAGGGTAAAAAGTATGCCCAACTTTTGCATAGGTAAACAAATCAGACAAAAAAGTATGCCCAACTAAGTATGTCCAACAGTATGCCCAACTCATATTTAACACTTCCACACTTTCCCAATCACCAACCGAAATTGCTCTATCCACTAATTTAGGATCATCCAAACAAGGTATCTGTTTAAACGCTCTAAACAGTCTATATATTTGCTTTAAATACTTCTATATAATTATTATTTGGAATATCTTTGCAAATAAAACTTCTAAATAGTAACAATATGACTAAAGTAATCCACGTTCATCTCATTTTTGAGAAGAAAGACTATTATTTCGGTAGCATCAGTGCCATATACAGCGTCCTAAACGAAGCTCAAATAGGCATTAAACAAAGCACCTTGCTTCATGCCGGTCTATACGATGGAGGCGTCAAGACAACCCAGAGAGCCATTATCAAGCAGTCTCATCTCATCCGCAGTACTCAATAGTCTGGGCATCCCACACAGAAAAAGGGCTGAATTGCGCCTCAAAAAGCATCAATTCAGCCCTCATATTGTTTCAATTTCCCAAAAAATATCTATTTTTGTACATAATCATTATAAATATACTGAATATGAAGTCAATCATTGATAAAAAGAAAGAATTTCAAAAGTTATTCCTAACAGGCAAATATACCCAACAAGAGATTGCAGACATACTTGATGTATCTCGAATATCAATTAGTAGATGGATAAACGACTCACCCACAACAAGCTATATTCAAATAAGGAAGCGTTTATCCAAAGAGTTGGATCGCTTATCGAAGACCCCATGCGGTAATGAAGAACTTATTTTTAAATATATTCAAAATCTGGATTTGTTGGACACGATGATAAGACGGGCTAAATATTTACCAAATATACAGCCTCTTTAGACATCAATGTAACATATATGTAAAGAATCACCTGTTTAGGCCGTTCAAACGTAATACAAATGTTGTTCAATGTTAGATAAATACCACAAATCGTTTTGGTCTGCATTCGTTTGCTCAATTCGCTTCAATCCTCCTATTCATCGACGTTTCACAGTCATTATCCTCTCTCGTACTTTACATACAAAGTGATTTACCCCCCGTAAAAGTGTACCTCCTAATTTCGTAGCCATGACACGGGCAATCGAAAGTCCCAACCCCGAACCTTGAGAAAAATTATTCAGCTTCTTGAAACGCTCAAACACGATTTCCTGCTGACCGGTCGGAATACCGATACCCGTATCAGTAACCGAATAACGAATCACCCCCTCTGATGGAGAAACGACAGTGTCGAGGATAATGCTTCCGGACTCAGTAAACTTAGCGGCATTATGCAACAGATAGTCCAGTATCAGCGTCACATAGGAAGGATTAGTATATATACGCATATCATCTTCCGAAGGATGGAAGATAAGTTCGACCTCACTTTTCACAAAAGATTTGGTTCCGTCTATGGCAGCATTGCAACTTGAATTAATAGTATCTACCACATCATAGGGTAAGTGTTCCACCTGATCGATATTGGAAAGCTCCAATACATCATTGAACAGCCGCAACAGATAACTGCTGTTTACAGTTATAAGCGAAGCAAATTCCTCCGTCTCAGATTCCTGGTAAAATTCCACCAATACCTGGGAGAAACCAACGATGGCATTAAGAGGAGTTCGCACTTCATGCGTTATATTTTGAATAAACTGAGTCTTCATCTGACTGGCATCTTCCGCCCTGTCCCTGGCCTTACGAAGTTCCTCGCTCGACTGCAACAGTTCACCATTCTGGCGCACTACCACCTGTTTTGACTCTTTCAGTTGGTGATTGAGCCTATATATATGAATAATAAAGAGAGCCGCAATAATCAAAATGCCAATTAAAGTTCCGATTGCCCAGTAGGTTGTCTTCAGCCGGCGATCCTGAATGTCAATCAGCAATTGCTGTTTCTCATGTTCCAGTTGCCGCAGGTTAAACAGGCCCGCTATCTCATCGGCAGACTTCTGCATGGAGAGCTTACGAATGGAGTCGTTTGCATAAATATAGTCACGATAATATTCAGCCGCAGCAGCCCGGTCGTTCATTTCCCAGTAGATATCCCCTTTCTTATTCAGGGTGAGAAGGTTAGTTTCAGAAGTAGGATTGTTTGTTCCGATAGAATCTATCACAGTAAGCGCCTTATCGTATTCCTTCGTACTCATGTAGTAGTATAGTTGGGATTCACGCAAATAGCCTGCATAAATGGACAACTCATCAGAAGAGGCAAACAACTGCTCTATTTTATCAATAGCCCTTTTAGTGCGGACATCATCTCCTTTTTTTATATAAAACTTCAGATAACCTTGTGCCAGACAAAGTCTCTGATAAGCCGTAACCGTGTCAAGATCAGCCAGAAAAGCTTCCGCTCGATTCAATGTTTTTCCAGCCTCATCCAGACGCCCGATCTGCATCTGATTCTCTGCCAACGAATAGTAGTAGACAGGAAGATTGATATCCACAGGCTCTTCTTTTTCCGCTATTTCAATCAACTTCTGAAAATTCAAAGCAGCCTGTTCCGGATTGGACTGAATAAGATAAATATTAGCCATAGCCTTGTAACATTCCGCAATTCCGAGCAGAAAATTGTCGCTTTGTGCCTCATGGAACATATTCTGCGCTTCAAGAAGCGCATGATTCGGCAATCCACTTTTTAAATAGAAAGTAATCAGGCGGCTTCCCCAAACAAAATAATATGATTCCAGTTCATTGTATTCACGGCTTATGCGTTTCACTTCATCCACCAGTTGCAAAATCTTATCTTTATTTCCCTGATAATAATAATAATCGAGCACAACGGAACGCGCAATTACCTGAAAATGCTTATTGCCCACCTGACTGGCACGATTGTAAAGTGTATCTGCCATTTGTAAAACATCGGCCGAATGAAGTTGCGAAGCACATTTATAAAAATACTGTCTCAGCGACGCCTCCTGCTCCGTCGATACATCAGCAACAGCATTCAAGCTGAGCGGCAATAGAAAGAAGAATGATAGCAATATTCGGCTGGTTAATGAAATACCCTGTTCCATCCTACCTGTCGTCTTTTGTTTGTTAGTGTTAGGACAATGTGTCATAATGATTATATAATTCACAGATATACTGATAGTTAGTTTCATCTACACATTACCGCCACACTATCGGGAGCTAAAATACTGAATTTCTCTTTACCGCCAACAAATCTCACCAAAAATATTTTTACTATACTCTTTGCGCTCCTATCTATAAGCCGGATTCGGAGGTGGCGGATCATACGGAATTGTCGCGGCATCAAAACAGGGACATTCTTTTATCCACTCTTCCGGCTCAATTTCACCGTTATGATTCAGGTCGGGACTGAGGTCACGATGACCAGCAACCCTACTACCCGGATAATCTCTCAACAGTAGCATCACCAGCACACGGAGGGAATGTTTCTGAAAATCGGTTCTCGTATCAGCAGGACGGCCATTCGTATCCAGCCCACCCTCATAACAAATCCCGATACTGTTAGCGTTATGACCTTTCGCATGCGCTCCGGGCTTTTCAACGGGACGGAGACTTTTAATATCCCCGTTCTTCCTGATATAAAAATGATAGCCTGCGCCGGAGAAGCCCCGGCACAGGTGATCAGTGGTTAAGTCAAATTCCGTATAACAACGGTCAGCGCGGGTGGCGCTGCAATGAATGACGAGTAAATCAATCTTTCGCATGATTATGAATTTATCAGCGGACGCCCGTCATGGCATGTGCACTCAGCACGCCAACCAAAGCAGAAGCCACAGCAATAATTACTTTCAAAATCTTGTCCCAAGTCGTTTTTTTCATACTCAAATTAGTTATTAGTTATTAGCGGGCTGCGCAGCCTTTCATTCTTTAATTTCTTTATTTCTAAAGACGACGGCTTTAGAAACTATCCCAAAGGATTTTCGTCCAGGCCACCGGAGTTACCACCGGAGTTGCCGCCTTCCGATGAGCCGCCTTCCTTATCTTCCAATTTCTCTAAGGCAAAGGTTACATTTGCCGGACTTCTGGTCTGCGCATGGCTGTTGTTCACCAGTTTCAGCTCTTTGTCCGGAACAAAACGAATATTCACGCGCTTGATATTCTTCACGGTACACTCCTCCGAGGTGGCTACACCCGGACAGCAAAATGTCATGTGAAACGTTCCGAACTGATTCAACTTCACTTTGTTTCCGTTTGCCAGGCTTTCCTGAACCTCCTCCACAAGCGCCTCTATCACATGCTTCACATCACCCTTCGTCATCGCACAGCTTTTCTGTATGGCGGTGGCAAGAGTGTCTACATCCACAGTCTTGCACGTACCGGGTTTCTGACGAAGATAAAAGAACTTGGGAGAATTCTCATCAGTCACAATTTTTCTGCGCATATAGCGCTCTACGGTTACATCCATAAGTAAAATAAATTAAGTTAAGGTTTAAGTTATCATAGCTCTTTCAAGCATATCACAAAGGTACTACATCCGGGAGGCGAAATCAAGCATTTTGCCAAATATTTTCAAACCATATCCAACCGAATTCCACCCATCTTCACCCAATTCACTTCGCGTGCTTCATCAGCCACTCACAAGGCGGAACATAGTCTCCCATTTTCGTCAGACTGGGGTTGTGTCCAAAGTAAACATCACCTGTTTCGCCATTTCTGTGCTTCGCCACAATCACCATTCCAAGCCCCTCGGAAGGATACTTGCTCTTGTGCTCCGTTTTCAGGCCGCACAAAGCAGGACGATACAAAAGCATCACCATATCCGCATCCTGTTCAATTGCCCCGCTTTCACGCAAATCGCTCAGGAGCGGACGGCAATCGGGACGCCCTTCACTCATGCGATTCAACTGACTGAGCAACAATACCGGTACATCCAGTTCCTTTGCCATCAGCTTTGCCTTGCGGGTGGCTTGTGCCACTTCCTGCTCACGGTTGCGGTTGTTCTGGTCGGACTTCATATCACAAAGTTGCAGGTAATCCAGAATAATCATGTCACACTCTCCTTTGCTTTTCAGCATACGGGCCACCGAACGCACATGATCCATACTCACCACCGGACTATCGTCCACACGGATGGAAAGTTGTGAAAGCTGCCGGGAAGCCTCACGCACCTGCCGCAATTCCCCCGTATCTAGCAGCCCGCGGCGCATATGCGAAGCATCCACATCTTCAGTAGCGGCAAGCAACCAGCGGTCTCCCAAACGTTCACCCTGCATTTCCAGACTGAAAACCACCGTATGATAACCGCTTGCAGCAGCCGTCTTTGCCAAATGCAGGGCGAAAGCCGTTTTTCCCACTGCCGGACGTGCAGCAAGGATATCCAGATCTCCCCGTTGCCATCCCGAAGTCAGTTTGTCCAGATCGGAGAAACCGGTAGGGATACCTGTAATACCATCCCGGCTATTCTCAACACGGGCTTCCACTTGCATCAGGGTATCTTCCATCAGTTGCCCCATAGTGCGAAGATGGTCGGTAGCCCCCATATCTCCTTCAAGGCGGTCCAGCAAATCGTGCATGCCCACCAATACATCCGTGATGTCTACCGACTCATCGGCAGCGGCAGCCAGTTGCTTATACGAACCGAGAATCACCTCACGACGGATAAACAGTTCCCGAAGTATGCACGCATGATATTCCAGATGAGCACTCGATGCGATGCGCGAAGCAAGCCGCGTCAGATTATAAGGCCCGCCCACCTTCTCCAGGTTGCCGCATGAAGCCAGTTCATTCTTTACCGTAAGAATATCAATCACCTTCCCCACACGGAACATAGCCAGAATAGCGACATAAACCATCCGGTTCTGATCGTTATAGAACATTTCCGGGCGCAATTTATCGGCAACCAGGGATATAGCTTCGCTCTCTACCAGACAAGCACCCAGCACGGCTTCTTCCAGTCCGGCATCCTGTGGATTTAAAATTTCATTCATTTCCCTCTTTTATTCCTATCATTAATTGTCATATTCATCCTGAAACAGTTTGTTAGCCAGATATTTCGCAGCCTGACAGCAATACTTCGTATTCCGCAAATGGTAGTAATATTCTTCAATGTTCTCCTGAGCCAACTTTCTCTCTTCAAGCGACATCTTCTTCCACTCCCTGAGGGTCTCCTCCTTGTTTTTCCGGGGCATGCGGGTGGTTTCGTGATATTCGTCCCAAAATGCCCCGAAGCCCTTTTCGAGAGTGGCGGCTGTATCTGCCTTTCCGACCATCCTTTTGCCAGCCCATGCATCGTAGCCCGGTATGCGGATATGACTGACGCAGTCTCCTTCCACCAGCTCTATGCCGCCATCGGCAATCAGCCGGTTGAAGAAACGCCGGGTGCGCCCGATAGTCCAGCCCAGAATTTCCGCCCAATGGCTGAAGGATATCACCGATTCTCCCCGCCGACAAGCCACCTCGATATTGCAACATTTCGTCATCCCTTCGGCATAATTGACGTAGGTCAGCACCCGTAGGAATGCATTCATATCTCCCACCGCCTCACGATTTTCCTCAAAAGCCCTCAAAAGCAAGGCACGCGGAATCATGACGTAACCTGCCACCTGCAAATCTTTATTCAAATTCATAATTCATCTTCTTTGTTTACAGCGACAAAGATATGACAATAAAGCAGGGTCTGTTCCCACCATTGTTCCGACTGGTTACATTCGGTGGTTTATGGTGAATTATTGATACAATCCGTACCCTTTCGGACCGGTCTGCGAACCATACAGCCCGGTGAACAGGAAAACTTACTGATAATAAACAGCTTAGTTACGGAAACGAACAGGCAACCGGACAGCCAACCGCACACAATATAATAATATAAAGAAAAAAAAGAAGGATATATAAATATATCCTTCCTGCTTTGACGGAGCTGCGTTCTTACTGTTCCATCTCTCTGCGTGCCTGATTGGGAAGCCCCAGATGGCGGATCAGCACCGCAATCTGCAACGGGGTCAGAGTAGTAATCTGATCAGTGTACCCCACTTCCAGCAGCCCGGCATACAAGTCGGCAATTTCCTTGACGTGTTTCCGGAACGAGCGCACAGCCGAACTGTTGTGCATACATGGAAAATACGCCTGTGCCACTTCGGACAAAGGATGGCAACCTTGAAGCAGCCAGTCAAAATTCACTTCTTTCATTGTTTTTCTTTAAGTTTATAGTAGGGTAGCCCGTCGGGGAATAAGACCTTAATCACATTTTGCGACCCACCCGTTTGTTAATAAATCGGCTGCGAAATTATAAAAAGAATATCACATATACAGAACAAGAATGACAAGAGTGGTATTCAACTACCACGCTTCTTTTTAAAGTAGGAAAACACGGTGGTGAAGCCAAGGAAACGACGGTTGGGCAGACGCACACGGCTCTCGAACAGATAGCGGGTAGAGATGATGTAGCAGAAAAAGGAATAACTCAGATTCAGGTGCAGGCGGGCTTGCAAACGATCGTAGACGGCGGAAGCCCTGTCAAAGAAACTGTCTATCTCAGCATGAGGGATGACGCGATGTCTGCGGTGCAGGCTGATGATGCGTTCCAATGACTGCAATGCATACTCCAGGTTTTCTATGTTCTGCCGCGTGCGCTGCATCCTGCGCGATAAGAGTTCTTCCCGTTCTTGCTGCCGGGCATAGCGTTGTCTCTCATTTTCAAGGCGTTGTTTCAATCGATGTAAAGTCATTAATTCCATACTTTCTTTTTCGTTTTAGATGTTTATTGTTATTATTTACAAAATACAAAAAACGCAAAGGAAACAGACGAGCGCCACCGTTATGGGGCGGATTCGTCTGCAACCTCTGCGTTTTCCCTGGTTTCGGGGGATATGGTATGTTATTCTACTATTCTATTTTTTCCTGAACGCAACGGGTGGTGTGGGCGTCGTAATCTCTCATTGACCCTATTCCAGGCTTGGAGTTACCCGATACTACGAAAATTGTCGCACTTTCAGACGCAGACATATATCCTACTACCCCAACACTATTCAATTGAGTTATATTGGGCGGATACCCCGTAAATCGTATATAAAATTTACCTTCCGTATTATCATATTTAAGTAGTGCCCCGCCATCATCCTGCGCACTTGCAGGAATCACACTATTATTACGATTTATCAGAACATTAAGTTCACTCTTCTGGGGGATACGCCACCCTGCCGGGCACGGATCATGAATAGTTTTTATGGTACCCCATGCCGGACGCGAACCATCCGAACACCAAGTAGTACCATTATTACCAGCAATGGATATCGGTACCTGATAAGCCTTCTGTAACGAAGTAGCTCCACTACCGATGGACAAGGGCACAATTGCATGAAAACCATCCGGTTTATATCTGTTCATGATATGTTTGGGAGGTGCATCCGCACTTAATGTAAATTGGTAGACACCTGGCAGTTTCTGCGTCGTATAACTACTTGGAAACGGGTCCTTCCGCCCTTTCTGGAAGTGGAAACCATTGTTTCGGGACATAGTAAGAATATCTTTCGGAATAGCATCGAACGCGCCTTCATAGGCACCCAGATTACGGTCCATCATGATGGCCGCAACAGTACCATCAGTACTGCTCACCGGCACCAGTTTCAACTTCCGCTTTTCCTCCGGCATCAGCACCGTTTCGGTTCCCGTAGCATCCGGATAATAATCCGTCACCCACACGTGCCAGCTCCAGAGGATATTCCCCGTACCATTCTCCCCGTCATAAGCGGCAATCACGCCGCTCCCGCCGGAAGTATTGGCTGCCGTGCGGCAATAAATGAGGCATTGCCCTGCTCCTGTTGCAGGAACCGTCGTGATAGTGGAACCATCTGTGCGTTTCACATCCACAATATTAGTGTGATCGTCATTACTATTGGCAATGCCCATCGTCGGATCACCCACATCACCATTCTCTTTGGTCTGCCAGAGCAACTTCACAGACTTGATGCCACCGGCACTGCACCAACTCACCAAATTATCATTAGTTATTGAAGTTCCATTAGACTGGAACACAAACGGATCGAAACAGAACGCACCACCCGGAGCAATCATGAAACAGTTTGCGGTAGGCAGAAGGTTGTTGTTATTTTCGGAAGCAGGTATCGGGTCAATATACGTCACACGACCGTCATCCGTAGGGATACCTACATGTTTAAAGTTCACTGTATAGTTATAATTGGTGTTACCCAGCACATTGAAGTCCGACGACTCCCTACCCCCAAAATAAACGCGATAGTCCAGTTTTTTCTTCGCATCCGTCTTATCCACGGCAACAAAATTAACAAAAGCACTTCCCTGCGGTGCATTGGCTTTCGTGCGCAATGCGTCCGAAGTGGCGGCAGGCGAACTCCCCCGCACATTAGCAGGTATCCAGCAGGAATAACTGCCACTATTACCCACCAAGGGAACTTCTATAGTCGTAAATTGCTGGATAAGCGATGGATAAGTGCCATCTTGTTCATCCGGTGCATCCACTACAGCATAAACTAAAGGCACGCTTTGAATCAAGATTTGCTTTATGTCAAAGCCACTAACGGTATATGTCCATGTCATTGTAAGCCGGGTTGCCAGGTGTTTCAGTCGGAGGCGGACATCATAAGTTCCGTCTATACTTTGGATGATATATTTACCGGAAATTGCATCTTTCACCACTTTCACATGTTTCAGATGCAGCACATAGGGCATTTTGTTCATGCTCGTTTGATTTGTCGGATCAATTTGGTTGAGTGCTGTTGCCTCTACTATTATTTCTTCCTGCACTTTTTGCAATGTTCTTGTTCCTAATTCTGTCTTAACCGTATTGCCATTACCACGCGCCACGATCACCAGTTGGCAATCTTCACTTGCTTGCAGTGTCACATCCAAAGTCTTGCCGATAGTGGCATTGGCAAAAGTGGAGCCTGCAAGGTGCGTGCCTGCGGAATTGTATTGTCTGATTTCTAAATTATACAGAGCGTCCGGAGTCAGTTCCGCAACATCACGAGTTGACAACTGGGGGGACAAGCTCGCCTCGAAGGAGGCAGTATTGCCTCCTTTGAGGCGAGCCTGAGGCACATCATAACCATTAAGTTCGGAGGCGAAGTCAAATGTCAGCGGCACCGTCACCAACCCATCATTACCCGTCGGAGCCTCTTCCTCCCCGATACTGTCTTCACATGCGGCCATTCCGCCCGCAAGTGCCACTAACCCTAAAAACAGGGTCAAAAAACTTCCAATTTTCATTCGTTTCATATTCATACTATATTTATTTTTAATTCATTAAATACCAGATCATAATCATTATCTTACAAACTAATTTCAAACTACTGTTTATCCTAAAACAGACCGTCCATTTACCCGAAACAGATGGTCAGTTTCATTTAAACAGACGGTCTATTTACTACGAACAGACCGTCTGTTTTTAATATATTTGCTGGAATAAATAAGGGGGAAAACAAACCGTCCCGCCACGTGTACTTTGCGGCACACGAAGCGGGACGGAAAACTAAAATTATTGATGAGAATCAGAAGCAAGCCTATTCTTCCACAAGCCACTTCTCAATATTACGTGTCGTATTACTAAAGTTTACGCCAATCTTGAACAAACGCCGGGCATCCTGTTCAAAAGGGAGCGCATAGCGTTTTTCGTTTATCTGTTGCAAAGCCTCTTCAGCAGTGCCGTCCAGTTTAAACTCCATGATATAGATGAATTTGTCTGTCTGCAACACAAGGTCAATACGACCGTCCGAGGTGTGACGCTCCGCCTTGACATAGAACCCCAGCAACTTGTAAAGGATGAAAAGAACATTCTGATAATGAAGTTCAAGCTCACTCACCAGCTCATAAGGAGTATCCGCAAAGAAACTCCGAAGACGCTTGAAGAAAGCATCGATATCACCGGCACGCAACTCTTTCACAAACCTTTGTATCTCAAAAGGAGCCTCTACCTTGTTGAAGCGGGTATAGAAGGGAATCAAGAACTTCATGAAGCCTTCTTCCACCTCCTTGTTTGGGAAACCGAGACGATAAAGGCCGAACTCCTTGTCATAACCCTTTATAGTGAGATACCCACTCTGGAAAATCACAGGAATGGGATCTTCGTCACCATAGATACTATTCAGAACATCAGCATCAGTCTCCACGTGTGCCATACGTCCCAAGTCATAATGGGTACGTTTCAACAATTCAACCAGATAAGTGGGAGTACCCGTCTCAAACCAATAATTACTGATCTCCTTATATTTAAAAGCATTCAGCAGACTAAAAGGATTATAGATACCTATGGAATTATGTGTAAAATGATAACCGTCATAATACTCTTTCAGACGAGAGCCAAGGGCTTCAAACGTCAGTTCTTGCGCTTCAGCAAATTCGTGAAGTTCCGCTTCCAGATTATCATGAATTTCCCATTCACTGACGCCACAAATTTCGACATACTCATTACGCATCGAAATATCGTCCAGATTATTCAAATCACTGAACACACTTACCTTGCCAAACTTCGTCACTCCCGTCAACATCGCAAATTTGATGCAGCCATCCAGGGTTTTCAATACTCCGTAGAATGGTTTCAGTACTTCCCGAAATTGTTTTTGAAGTTCCTCATTTCCTATCGCCTGTAACATGGGTTTATCATACTCATCTACAAGAATGGCAACGCGTTGTCCCGTCTGCTCATAAGCCAAACGGATGACGTGATAAAACCGTTCTTCAGGTGCACGGTCAGCATACGGACTGTTATAGGCTTGCTCCCAGATTTCAAGATTTTTATTCAATTCTTCATACAGAGAATTCTTATCTTCATAATTACGGGCATTCAAGTCCAGATGCAATACCGGATACTTTATCCAATCCTTTTCCAGCTTCTCCATCGCCAACCCGGTGAATAGCTCCTTCTTTCCCTGAAAATATGCTTCCAAGGTAGAGATCAGCAGACTCTTGCCGAAACGGCGCGGACGGCTAAGAAAGTAATAGCTTCCGGTTTTCACCAATTGATAAACCAAAGCTGTTTTATCAATATAGAAATAACCATCTTTACGTATCTTCTCGAAATTCTGAATACCGATAGGATAAATCTTGCCACTCATATACCTTTACTTTTAGATTAAGTACAGCAAAGATACTAATTGTTTTCCGTTATTCCAGCATGTCAAAGAGCGAACTTATAGTAGTGTTTCAATTCTATTCCCGTTCCTGAATACAGCGGATTGTATGGGCATCACTCTTATACATAGAGATTGCATCATAGTTCCCCTCCATAAATAACCTCGCAGCGGAATATCCTTTCGTCGTATTTTCTCCGGTGCAAGACCAAACAGTACACAAGTTGCCAATATTCACAAAGGTGTTGAAATATCTGCCATATCCCGTAAACCTGAAATAAGAAGTATGTCCGCTACCTGAAGCTTCATAATAGACCAGATAACCTCCATCTTTACTTTTCGTTGCATCATTGCTTACATTCTTCCCACTACGTACTATAGCTCCCATATCAGTCCTCGATGCCACTCTCCAACCAGCCGGACAGGGGTCCCAGACAGTTTTGGTATCTCCCCACACGGCACTTCCCATTTCGGTAGTCCATTCAGGGCCTATGCCTGTCGTAATACCACCGGCAATTTGACCTCTTTTAGCATAAAAGACTGTCGGATTTTGGCAGACTCCCCGAAGATTCGTAAGATCCATTTTACCATCATTCACTACATAGGCAATGCCATCCGCTCCATAACGATTCTGCATACCTTCAGGCGGCGTAGATGAGTTTTTATTATCAATCATTTCGATTTCTTTTTCCGTATAACTACTCGGAAACGGATCTTTCCTGCCCCATTGATAATGCAGACCGTTTGCTTTCGACATATCCCGATAACTGGTCGGAGCCATATCCACATACCCTACCATAGCTCCCAGATTCCGGTCCATCACGGGCAATACATCAGAATTCCCATAAATAAAACGTAATTTCCGTTTATTAACAGGAGATAATACCTGTACATTTCCGGTATGCTCGGGAGCATAATCAGTCACCCACAAATGCCAACTCCAAAGGATATTCCCGTTTCCGTTTTCTCCGTCATAGGCTACAATCGCTCCATTGCCGCCTGTGGTATTCGAAGCCACACGACAATATATCCGGCATTGATTGATATCATAAGCAGGTCCTGTGAACACGGTGCCATCCGCATTTTTTATATCTACAATATTGATGTGATCAGTAGCACTGTTTACAATGCCTAGTACCGGATCGCCTACATCACCGTTTTCACGGGTCTGCCAAAGCACTCTCACAGACTTAATGCCGGAAGTAGAGTTACACCAACTTTTCAAAGTAGTATTGGTTATAGTTGCCCCCTGCTGCTGGTATGCAAACGGATCAAAACAGAAAGCACCACCCGGTTCCACCATAAAGCTGTTAGCAGTAGGGACAAAATTATCATTATTCTCAGAAGCCGGAATCGGGTCGATATACGTCACACGATTATCGCTCGTAGGGATGCCGACATGAGCAAAATTCACAGTATAAGCATAATCTTTATTGCGATACATATTAAAGTCTGTTGAAGCCCCCGAGCCGATATAAACACGATAATCCAGTTTCTTCTTTGTATCTACATCATTCACTGCTACAAAATTGAAGAAAGTACTTCCCACAGGTGCATTCGCTTTGGTGCGCTGAGTTTCCGTTGTAGCGGCAGCGCTCTCACCGCGGACATTGGCAGGTACCCAACAGGAGTAAGAACCATGCGCGGCATCCGCATCCGCAACAGGAACCTCCAGCGTAGTGAACTGCGATACGATGGAAGGGAACGTGCCGTCACTTTCCGGTTTATCCACGATTGCATAATTCATCGGTACACTCTGAATCAATAATTGCTTCAGTTTATATCCTGCCACTTTATAGTCCCATGTCACAGTCAGACGCGTAGCCAGACGCTTTAGCATCAGGCGCATATCATAGCTTCCATCCGGACTTTGAATAACCGGAACGCCATTGACCGTAGCCACTTTTACATGCTCCAAATGAAGCACATAAGGCATCGCGTTCATGCTATTTGCCTGCGAAGGGTCAATCGCATTTATTACTGATGAATTTACAATCATACTTTGTACAGCTTCTAAAGTTTTAGTTTCCAAGGCAGAGACGGCAGGACCACTACCGCGCGCCACCAATACCAGTTGACAATCGTCAGCCTCCTGTAAAGTCACTTCAAGGCTTTTGCCGATATCCACAGTCCCGTAATCCTTTCCTGTCAGATGATTTCCGTCTGCATCATATTGCCGAATTTCCAGATTGTATAGTTGATCCGGAACATCGGTTGAAGAACGGGTGATCACACTGGGCAACAGGCTCGCGTTGAAGGCGGTTATACCGCCTTCAACGCGAGCCGTTGCGGCGAGCCGTTGCGGCGAGCCGTTGCGGCGAGCCGTTGCGGCGAGCCGTTGCGGCGAGCCGTTGCGGCGAGCCGTTGCGGCGAGCCGGTACCGATATACAAAGCCGCAAATTCCAAAAGCAAATAAATATTCCTTTTCAATATCCGTTTCATATATTGCTTAATTTAAAATTATCTATTCAAAGCCGGAATACCGGAAAACAAACCGTCCCGCCTCGTGGACCTTACGGGACACGGGGCGGGACGGAAAACAATGTTATTTCATCAGATTTACTACAACCTTTCTTTTGCTAACTTTATTGATTTCTTCAATTGAATCTCTAAAACCTTCTTATCTGGTAATTCCGTCAAATACTGGGCGATATGTATTCCTGAGTTGCCCAACTCCAACAGTTCTACAAGACTATCACTTTTCTCAGCGCAAAGCAAAATTCCCATAGGAGAGTTTTCACCTTCTGCTCTTTCATGTTTATCCAGCCAGCGTAGGTATAATTCAATCTGGCTCTTATGCTCTACCTTGAATTTACCTAACTTCAACTCGATAGCAATGAGTCGTTTCAGCTTTCTATGATAGAACAATAAGTCAATATAATAATCCACATTATCAATAGTTATCCGTTTTTGGCGGGCAAGAAACGCAAAGTCGCTTCCAAGTTCCATGATGAAATTTTGTAAATGAGCCAAAATTGCAGATTCAAGGTCTTTTTCCGAATAAGTATCATTCAAACCTAAAAAATCCAATATAACAGGGTCCCGAAATGCCATTTCAGGAGTCAGTTGCTTCTCTTTACACAATAATTCGATATCATGAGCTATGGTTTGCTCCGGTTTCTTACTGATAGCGGTACGTTCATACAACATAGAATCAATGCGTTCATTCAACTGACGCACACTCCAATGTTCCATTTTGCACATTTCAATATAAAAATCCCGTTTCAAAGGCTCATCAATAAACATTAGTGTACGAATATGCGACCAACTCAATTCTATACACAGTGTGTATAAAATCTCCCCATCAACAAAAACTTCGGCACAACGTATACAATGCCTTAACTGTTGTTCACCCCATCCTTTCCCAAAAGCCACTGTCAACTCTTTACTCAGATTGGATAATATCTGTTTACCGTACTCAGCACGTTGATCTTTCAGAACTTCTTGCTTTATACGTTTCCCTATATTCCAGTAAAGCAATGTAATAGCACTATTTACCTGAGTAGCCACCTGCCGCCGACTCCTTGCTATAAGTTGTTTTATCTCTGTAGCAAGAGGATTGGACGCACTGTTCTCCAATATTATATCTTCGGATTCATTCATTATAGTTATTCTTTTGTTAATCAACATTCTACTGATTAAATAGATAACATACACATTGTCTTACAAAGGTACTAATTATTTTCCGTTATTCCAGCATGTCAAAGACCGAATCATAGAAGAAACCGCTGCGCGTATTCATTCCTCCGGCTGCGGTATATCCGTCTTCTTCATCCCAGTCATATCATTCTGTTTTATCTAAAAATCCACATTTTTGTTAATTGTGTCCACCTCATCGAATACCACCACGTTGCCGTTAGTGATGGTGACACGAACATCGCCGCTGTTAGCACCGCTGATCTGGACATTCAGATTGTACTCGTATCCGCGCTGAACATTATAGTCATTCATCAAATTTCCGCCCAGATAAATGCAATATTCCACAGCGATAGAATCTATAGCACCGGGATACGTATATGCCGCTTCCAGAACCAAACGAGTACATCCGTCCAAACTGCCATTGTCTCCGGGCCCCTTTCCTACTAAATTCTTTTCGGCAAAAGAGGTAGCCGTACCCGTACCCCTGAGATTTTCACCCATATAAAATGTACGGGAACTTCCCAATGCCAACTCACCACTACCGATATTGATAGCAGCAGTAGATGAGGAAACTTCAGACAAGGCAGGATACTTGGTAGACAAAACCCCGCCACCACGAGTATACAAAGCCATCTTCGTGGGAAGAGAGTAGGCCTTCACGCCTGTGACCGATATTGTACCCTTAAAATCGGATGTTTTCCCCCACTTCAAAATAACACGGGCAAACGTACGTTGCAAAGGGGCAACAATAACAACCTTTCCCTTGTCACTGCCCGAAGCCGCCGGAGTATATTCTAAAGGTCCTGTGGTCAATAAGGTAGGCTCATCTGCAACGCCGGGAGTTATATCTTTAGTTTTTTGTTTCAGGTCCGTCTCTGTTCCGCTAAAAGACGTGAGAAAATCCGTACCTGCATTAACTATGATATAGAAGCGGCTCTTTATATCAGAAAATTCTGACGTGGTTACATTTATGATACTTCCATTATTTTCCGGTTCACCAATAGCACCACCGGCACTCGCCATACCCGAGAAATTCTTCGCAAACAAAAAATTTTCATTGGAAGCATTATATTGTACCACCCATACATCATAAATCGTTATGTTACTCAAAGTGGGAGTACGTGTATCTACATCAATTCTACCCGGCAAACTAAGCCGGAACACAATTCCCCCTTCTTCCCGGACGGACTCATCATCTACGCAAGCACTCAGGAAACAAACGGACGATATTCCCCAAAGAAGACATATCCATAACCCTATATTCGCTTTTCGCATCATAATCATTCTAAATTTATTAATCTCCTCCAAGACCGTCAGACGATAAATCAACCGTATCATACTCTTTTACCGCCAACGTCAAATCACTGGGTTTCAACACTCCATAAAAAGTAAGTGAAAAATCAAACTGATAGGTCATTCCCGGCAACAATACCTTCTGTATGGAAGCTGGAAAACTACCGGTATAAGAGTCCTCCCCCTCATTATAACCAACCGTCAAATTGACCTCAAAGTCTAACATCTGCGAGCCATCCACTGGCAATACAACCTGCGCCTCGCTAATCCAAGGTTCACTAACCTTTTCACGAGTGAACTTGTCAAAAGTAAAAGATGAATTATAGCCGGAAGCAGGCTCCCAAGCCGTACTTCCTAATTTATATGTCAGTGTTTCCGCCAATCCCTTAATTCGAATCCAGTTAGCCTTCAAAGAACTGACAGGTACGGGCTGCGTTCCATTTTTAGTTTGTACTGTAGTAACCACGCGCGCCCCCATCCGTATAAAAGGCCGTGGCAGCGATACCAGCATGGTGTTTTCCCCCGTCTTGTCGGGTTGCACTACGATGCCTTCCATTTTGGTGTACATAAAGTCTCTGCCATTCCCTACAGTGAAAGAACCGTCTGCGCTCAATTCCGGCACTTCGGTAGAAGAGTTGTACGACACCAGATAAAGGTCGTACGTGCCACGATAAAGAGTCAGGTTACCCGTAGCCTTGCCCGGAGAACCGGGAGTTGTTTCGGATTCCTGCACTGTATAGACACGACTATCCAAAGGAGCTTCCAATTTGACTGCCCCTGCCGTGAATGCATAGATACGAAACGTTTTCCCCACAGCCATATCTTCTGTTGTGGAAGTCGTTCCGGCACCATCCGCCCGAGTCAACGCCGCACTGTACATATCGAATGTCAACGTTACCGGATCTCCCGGATCCGGAACCGCATCCGGCAATACGGATTCCCCGGAACCGCACCCCGCCAATCCACATACAAGCAAGGCTATAATCAAGCGGAACCGTAATCTCAAAGTCAAAAGTCCATATTCCATAATCTTTCCCTTCTCCCTCACACTAAACACTTATCACTAACCACTAAATTCCTATTCCCGTATTCTGATTGGCATCGTTCTTCCACGCATCAATCTGTACGTTCGTAAGGTTACCTCCCATTTTGTCTATCGTAATGGCGTACACATAATGGCAGGCTGCTTTCCATCGAACCTCATTCACTGCCGCCGTCTCAAATGAACGTTTGGTAATGGTTCCGTCCGTTTCCGTAACCTCCACCGTCAAACGGAACGAAAGACGGGTTTCACGGGCGCTCATAGGTGCTACCAGAGCACTCACATTAGGCTGGCTCTGAGTAGTATTAAGCACCACGCTACCATTCAGGATAATGGAGTTGGTAGATGCCAGACCATTCAGAATACCGTCCTTCAGATTCATGATACCACTGGTACCCGTTTGCAAACGGGCTGTACTGCTCAGTAGCTCTATTTTTTTCAACGTAACCGTTTCTTCCACATTGTCCGACTTCAACACCCGGAAGCTAACTTTTGCCAAAGCATGGTACATGGTAAACGTCACCGCACGGGAAGCAGAGTGCACCGTCTCCGGATCAGACTTTCCATACAGGTAATCAGTCTGCCCCGATGCGGTGAAATTGTCCGCGACTACCGTCACCGGAATGGTGTGATTCCCCCCTGCAACGTTCGTCACCGCCAAGCTGGAAGGAGAAAAGGCATATAAGTAGTCAGGTGCCGACGCTTCCACCGTTATCGTAGGCGGAGCGTCACAACTCCATGTGCCACTCTGCAATTTATATACATACGGCGCATTATCCAGAGCCGTATGGCTATTATTAGTGACATATACACCGATTTCATTCAGTTGAGTGGCTCCCAGAGCGCGTGTACCCGAAAGTTCGGGAAGTTCCACCGAACATACCTGCAAGGTATTGTCCGCCAATACCGGACCGGGCAACGTTTCCCCGTTGCATGCCGATAGCATGAAAGCCAGGAGTGGCATGAGTGATAAATTTATATTTTTCATATCCTTCATGAATCAAGTTGCGTTTCCCGCATTTTCTTCATTGCCAGTACCATTCCAATCCGGGTCCTTGGCAAAATCCTTTACGACCACACTGTTGAGGATCAACTCGCTGGTAGCCGTAAACGTATATTGGTATTCGGTTCCCGCCTTTAAAGTCAAACCCGTATCGTTTTCTACATAGCTTTTACCGGTTGCATCAAATGTACTCGCCTTCACCGTAATGGTATACGGAAGAGCGGCACCGGGCGAAAAAATGCCCGCATAGGTGTGACGCAGTTTATTGTCGCTGCCGTTAGTTTGCAACAGCAGGATAGACTCATCTTGGGATTGATTTCCACTACACAGTCCTTTGCCGGTAAGCGTAGTACCTTGCGCGTCATTGTTTGCTTCGTAGATTATAATCACCGTTATCTTACAGGCGGCCGGAACGAAAGTAAAACTAGCACGATTTCCTTGAGCCGTTGCCGCAGCGGAAAGCTGATTACTCTTCCAGAAATTCGTAGCCGTTCTTTGGTCAGACAATATACCGCTAAAATCAGAAGGGAAAGTTGCCGTAAACTTCTCCCCACCCGTAGTCGTCATAGGGGTAGCCTCATCGACAGGAGTCCACGCTCCGGTAGCAGTCCGCTTATAATTTACACCGGAAGATGCGCCGGTCTTGGCAATCCGGATAATATCGCCCGCTACAAATTCCCGTTTATCATAATCGGAAGCATGGATGTCATCCGCACGGGTACGGACGCTACCGACTTCGGCGGATACATCCAGCGGAAGAGGCACGTACACTCCATCCCGTCCACACGAGGAGCACCCGACGAGTGTACACAACAGTAGCGTTCTATAAATCCTGTTCATCATTTATATCTTATCTTTAATTCTAATCAAATCCTCCGGTATGCCTCACTTTCAAATCCCACCGCTTTATCTCGGCATCTCCTACGGGAACAAGAATATCATTCCTAAACTTCAACGTATATGTATAACTGGTGGATTTTTGCATACCGCAACGAAGCACCACTTTATAAGTCACACTATATTCATCAATCACAGTCACCGTTATATCCGTATCCGTATTCCGGGGGTAGATAACCGCACACCAGCTATGCTGACCTGTATCGGGCCGAAAAGGATAGATAGTCTCTACTGTTGTAGCACCACCTGTACGAAGCCCGGAAGCTTGCAGGATGATACGGCTGAAAGCCGGCAGGGAGACGCTACCGCTACCCTGAAACTTGAGGGTAAGCTTCACATTCTCGTGCCCGAAAGCATCGTCCCCTGTAAAGTTCACTTCGGCACCCGAAACAGAAACTTCCGGGGTAAGAAGATAGTTGCTCCGTAGAAAAGCACTTCCATCCGCAGTAGACTGATCGGTACGGATACCGTCGTAGGCAACCGGAAAAGACGCACGGCAAGTGGTGGCAGGCAAGAAACCTAAACCCGAACTTCCGGTGGTAACTTCCCAAGCACCGGCAGCGGTATTCAAGGTATATCCTGAAGAGGCCAGTTGAACATCGTTACGGCTACAGGCTACGTTTATCCGGTCGCCGGCAATAAAATCGGAACGGTCATAACTGTTCAATGCCACCGCCCGCGTAGACGAATAATCCGCCGTACCGATTTCAGCTGTCACAGTAAGTGGAGTGCCTTCGACAACCGGAAGCACGGACGGCTCGTCAGTGCAACCCGTTGACAATAGAAAAGAGGCAGCGAGAATTAAATACAGTATGTTTTGTTTCGGTTTCTTCATTATTCAATTTCTATATATAAGTACTTATGGCCTTTCAGGCTAATAACCGGAAGCACTTCGGTTTAACCGATAACCGGGGGAACTTCAGTAGAGTCTCCCGAAGGAGCATCCGTCCATCCCTTGATACTTACGCTCTTTAGGGTTATATCATTCTTGTCGAGCAGCAGTTTATAGGTATAGGAATTACCTTTTGTCCACTCGGCATTGAATAAGTTGGTAGTGGTGGTCAGAGTACGGTCGTTCGTTGAGGTACTCTTTTGCCCCAATACCAGTTTCACTGTCACAGATTGCGTGGTGGTACCCTTGGGAGCAACCAGTCCGTAAGCGACCCTTGCCGGAGTACCGATATTGCCGGGTAGCTGCGGATTTTGAGCCGCTGAAAAAGTAAGAGTGACGGGCGTCGCGGACGAGGAAAAAAACAGCGTGCCGTCATTCAGTTGCAGGGTGCAGGCACCGGCATGGAAAGGCCCTTCCAGGCTGATACTTTTCACCCAGTCATATTCACTATCAGGCACACGTCCCGCCTTATACTCGATGGTGAAGATAAGCCGGGTAAGGGCATGTTGCAGATAAACCGTAGGATTGTTATTGTCACGGTTCACGGTTATCGGAGTAGCATCGCCGACAGTTCCGCTTGCCGATCCGTACAGATAGTCGCTCTGCGAACAATCGGTGGCATTGGCACCATCAAAGGTCTGCGAGGCTGGCAAGGTGATGGCAACAGTACGAGCAGTTCCATTATCCACAGTAGTCAAATTCGACTCTACAGCAGGATACCACGCATAGAGCCGTGCCTGCGCACTGCGCAGATTGACAGGACGCGAAGCCGTCCAAACATCCGAACCACTTAATGTGAACAGGGCGGAAGAAGCCTCCGGGGTAGCATAAGCACTATGTCCATCGGACGCCAAAGCCAAACAAATACCGATTTCTCCCACTTGACCGGATGCCGTACCCGTCTGACTAACAACGGAACGGGTATCGGTAGAACCGGAAACAGTGTTTACCATCAGCTGTAAAGGAATCGTGGCGACTTCTTCAATGCCCGGAGCATCCTTGTCTGTACACCCGGCTAAAAGGAGGGTGCAGACAAGGAAACTACGGATATGTATGGACAAGTTGCAATTCATTGTTCGATAGGGTTAAAGGCTATTTGATTTCCAAATCACCGGATACTACTTGCTCTGTCCAGTCGGTAACAGTAACTTTGTTGATTGCTAATCCCTGTCCGCTGAGTTTGACGGTATAGATGTAGTTCTTACCTTGCTCCCACTTCTTGTGATCGGAAGCCGGCGCCGAGAGCTTTACATCATAATCAGCTGCATCGATGGTGAAAGTAGCTTTCACCTGATTGGCATCTATTGATGCGGCAGGCAATACCAGCATACTCAGTTTTTTGGAAGCGGCCGCAGCATCGGCATTGGCAGTAGAACCCGCGGCAACAGCAGTAGCACTGGCAACAGTAGCAACCGTAATCAAAGTATAGTTTGTAACCTTACGGGTATATGTGGCGGCTTGGGCTGTACCGTTCGCAATGGTTCCGTCGGAAATCTTCATCGTATGACCGTTACTTTTACTTAAAACAGTATTGCCACCTTCATTCTCCAACTTTATGCCGGTCAATGCGCCCGCATTGTGATAAGTGCCGTCATTGTATACGCGGAAACTTACCAAGGCAAGAGCATGGTTCATGGTGAGCGCTGCGCTTGTACCTTTCGGATCGGTACCTCTGCCATTGTCCACTTGAGTGGGACTGGAAGTAGCCCACATATAGTCCACTTCGCCCGGTGCGGCGGCAATGAGTTTTTTATTGGCACCAGTGTTGTCTGCCCAACTACCGGGAGAGGCATTCCAAATTTTATCCGCATTGCCACATGGGGCAATGGTATAATTAGCATCAGTACCTGTCCCACCCTCATAAACGGTTAAAGGAATAGTAGAAGTTGCCGATGCATCACCACTGATTTTCAACGCCGTACTTGTGGCATATTCACCATTTGATCCCGGTGCATAAGCAGGATAATACGCATACACGGTGGCATCTTCGGAAGATAGATATATTTTATCAGTTCCGGAGTTGCTCCATGTACCGCTGCCTAGAGTGTAAATGGCATAGTTATTCTTCTTAGCATCCGTATTGGTAGTCGTACTCTGCGCATACACTGCGATGTTTTGCATCACATTAGCACCGTTTCCGGTTTGTTCTCCACCATTAATCGCACTACGCGTCAGAGTCACCTTAGGTGATACCTGTAGTTCTATCAGTTCATTTTCGTCCAACGGGACGGATTGTTCATTCTCACTGCATCCGATAGCTGCAATCAGTATCCCGGACAAAAAAGCGGAATAAATCAATCGCTTATTCTTCATTGTTTTCATTTTTTTTCTACATAAAGTTTTGCCTATTATATTCAAGGCACCAATTCCTGATCGTCATCCACCTTTACCGATTCCCAGGGAACGGCTGTCACCGAAAGGATGCCCAAAGTAGAGTCCGTAAACCACAATGTGATTTCATGGGACATCCCGGCCTGAAACTTCTCTCCGGCAGACGCATCATCGGTAAAAACAATCGGGATGTTCTGAAAATTCCCGAATGAGGTTTCCACATCCAGTGTGTATGTTCCGCCCGAAGCCAAAGGAGGTATCAACAAATCCCCTAAAGTGATCGTCGTGCCGGCATCAGCAGGAACCTCTATGCCCGCACCACTCTCTCCGGGATGCAAGGATAATCCCGGTGTACCCACAAAAGAGGAGACTCCCGTAGCCAACGGCAAGATGACCTGAGACTTTGCTTCGTTCACTTTTAAACCGGTGACAGTTACCGCCTGTCCGCCCGCTTCCTTCTTGCGTGCCTTGAATTGCAGTCGGGCAAGCAGGTGGTTGAACTCCATAGGTTTGTCTCGCATGGGATCGGTATTCGTCGAAAACCGGTCGCCATCCCAACGGTTGCCGCATTGTTCCTTCGCATACAGCAGGTCTTCACTGCCGGTCAATGTATAGGAAACATTGCCGCCGGAGGGAACCGCCACAGGAGAAACGCCTACCAGATACATCCAATCACCCGTCTCGGGATATTCGGGTGTCTTGTCGCCACCCGACAATTTCCAGGTGACACTGCCATCCGTACCCACCGTTACATTCCGGTATCCTTCGTAGTTTCCTGTAAAAGCGGAGTATTCTCCCTGCCGGGTGGTTAGCACCACCGTAGCGTCGAAGGCATTCTCCGGCAGGTTATCCGCACGGGTGGAAGCATCCGGCAAAGCATCGCCCGCCGCATGAAGTTCCAAAGGGACGGCATCAACAGGAAGAAACTTGCCCTCCTGTGAACAAGAGGCTAAAAGCCCACACAGGAGGAATAAGCCCCAAGAGTTAAAAGTCAGGATACGTTTCATCAGCATACGATCAGCTATTTTATAAATCGGCACTGCCGGAAGCACCCTGCTGCCAAGGTTTCACGGTTGCGGTAGTCTTTATCGTGACTGCTGTGTCCGCATTGGCTGGCTCCTGAATAGTGAGCGTTATCTTATGGGATTTACCTTCTTCACGTGCCAGATCGATCTTTGCACCTGCGTCTTCTCCGTCAGTGGTTACACGTACATTGTTGAAAATCTTCTCAGCGCCGTCTACCGTAATCACAACATCCAATATCACCTCGGTATAAGGATTAATCATGAATGCCTCACCCACTTCGGTGGCTGTAGCAGCAATAGCCGCTTCGGAAATGCCGGGTACCTTAAAGGTTACAGGGGTGCTCCAGGTTATATCACCGTTAGCTACATTGATAGCCTGAGGAACAGAAGCCTTCTGAACAGCAATGCTCTTTAAAGCGACTTTCTTATTCTGCCATTCACCGCCACCTTGTACGCGCGTCAAACCAACGGCGAAGTTCAGCTGGGTAGTTTTATGGGTAAACGCCAGATTGTATTTGGCAGTACCGCCAGCATTCGTCTCATCTTTAGCACTACCTACGGATACCGTCGACGCCCACATCACATCCTGCGTACCGTCTTCCTGATTGAAGTTGACTGAAGCACCGCTATCTGCCACCTTGCCTGCCGGAGATACGGCGGCAATGAAAGATTTGACACCGTCGCTCAATGAATAATAAAGTAACTGATTCAATGAAATATCATTGGCGGGAGTAGCGGCTACCGTAAATGAGGCGGCGGAAATGCTGGCGCGACTCGTCAACTGGTTGCTTTCATCAATTGCATTCTTCTCCACTTTTACAAATTTGCTCCAATCGGCTTCACTCCCACTGCCATCGCACATCAGCAAAGTGGCGCTTACATTTACTCCGTCCGCTGCAACGGCACGCGACACGGCTTTCACTTGTTGTCCCAGATTGATAGGTACTGCATTCACCGGAGCCTCCGGCAGATTGATCTGGTCATTCTCACTGCATCCTGCCGCAATCAATAAGGTCAGTAATGCCACGCTCATTTTTGTTTTCATATTCACGTTTTTAATTAAATGATTAATAAATTATCAGTTCACAATTATATTTTCGTTTTACCGTTTATCGCGTTTTATCCGCCCCATCCCATCCCGGAATGTCACCACTGCCGGAACTTCCCGTTTTCCAGGGCACAACGGTGGCAGTGACCTTCACGGAAACTGGGTCCGGCAAGATGGGGGTAGGCAACGTAACCTGTACCGTATAGGCTATTCCACCTTCACTGCCACCACCTTCGAAGCTGACTACCAGGTCGTGATACGTCAGATCATGAGAACGATCATCGTCGATGGAAAGCACCATGTCCAGCAGAAATTCAGATTTGGGCTGCACCAACACATAGCCGGGAAGCTGAAGCGTAGCATTCACAAACGGGATACCTTCTGAATCTTCAGGGGTGGAGTAAATGGTTACGGGAACCGTTTCAGCACCATAGGACAACTTGCCGCTGCTTAGTGCCAATGTTACCCGGCTGACAAGCCCCTTGAGTTGCAGGGAACGCATCCGCAGGGAAGAAATGCTGACATCGCCTTCAAGATGAATGGAAAAATCCAGTTTTATCAACAAATGATTGTACATCAGCATTTTACCGTCTCCGAAAGTGAAAGGGGATGAAAGAGAACCGTTCTGTTCGTCACTGAGCAACAGATCTTCACTGCCCGTCAAAGTATACGCCAACGTACCATCGGCTGCCAGAGGCACAGGAGGATAATACCCGCGGAGATAGAGTGGAGAACCATCTTCGGGATAATAACGCACAGGGGTGAGAACGATTTCACCGGCAGTGGCAACACCATCCCATGCCTGCGCATAAGCACCGGATGAAGAACCGCAGGCTACGCACACGGGAGTAGCATCGAAGGCATCGACAGCCGCGCGGGTGCGGATGCCCGTATAAAGCCGGATGGGAACAGGATCGGGACGCGTCTCAAGCGTACGCTCCGTACAGCTACTGCACAACAAAAGCAAAAGTAGCCCTGCATTGTATATATATCGCATCTTTCCTTTCATCGTCTTATTGTTTTGTTCCACCATCGGTAAGTCAGGCTAAAGTTGAAACCAGTGATGCCCCAACGTGAAGAAGGGAAATCATGGTGATAATAGGCATGGGGAGGTTCATTATCGTATGCTTTACCGGAAGCGTCGAGGTAGCCGCCACGAAGTCCGGCTTCCAATCCCCAATGGCGGGAGAGGCGAAGATACAGCCCCAGGGAAAGACCTGCACTCCAATAAGTACCGGTAACACTGGAACCATTACGGTTCGAATCACCGCCATGACTGGGCTGGTAGTCGAAATCACCCAACAGGCCGTATGCACCCAGATAGAGCCAACGGTAAGTGCCGTCTCCCAGCAACCAGAAACGGGGTTCGAGGCTGTAACCGGAGATGCCCCAAAATTTATGGTTTGTTCCTCCCTGCCAATGACTGTATTCGCCTGAAGCGGAAAGAGACCAGCAACGGGCAAAAAATAGTTCGAGAGCAAGGTTGGGACGTAAGGAAGCTATTTTACCCTCCGAAGTAAGCCCCGTCCATGTGAGAAGGTTCGTCTTCAGGGAAAGAACAGGTTTCGGACGACGGGCACGGGTAACCGAAAACCGGGACAGAGTTATGTCGGGAACCGGATACAAGGTATCCACATTGGCAAACGACGCTTTACTTTCACTGTAAGTAGTCATCGGAAGCGACAGTTCATCGGGATGCGCTGTTTTTTCTTTCATCCGTACCATGCATACCGCTGCATTACGCAGCTTCGGAAGCAGATTCTTATTGATATATTTATAAGCATATCCGCAATTCAACCGGCGCAACAATACCTTACAGCGTTCTGTATCGGAAACCTTATCAAGTATTTCCAGCACATCGTCACGGTCGGGAACAGAAGCATCCGCCTTTACCAATTGCCGGAGCCCTGTCCAGTCTTCGCCTTGTGGACGAATAACGATACGGAATTGATCGAGATGAGGATATTTCCAAATAAGATAGCCTTTCACGGCAATAGCACGACGTTGAGCCAACCGGGTATTGTAACGGACAGCCCCTTCGGGAGAGGCATAGGAGGTAATGGTGATTGTATCGATGGAGGAAACGCAAAGAGTGTCGGAAAACAAAACGCGAAATTCATCCAGTGTGCGCGGGTTGTCCATATAGTCATACTCCACCAAAGTACGGTCGAAACGAAAATACAGCAGTAAAGGCTGACGACAAAGACTATCAGCAATACTATTCACCGACTGCCTGTCGCTCAAGCCAATAGGATGAACCGGAGACAGCAGAAACCAAAAGCTGCCAAGAAATATAAGCAAATATCTTTTCATTATAGATCGATCAACTTGATTTCGGACAAATAAAGACGAGTCATCTGGTTTATCACGCCCAAACGATTAGCAGCAGCACGATATTGATGATACATCTTCTCTTTAGTGGGATAATTGCAATTCAGATGTTCATCAAGAGCCTCCAGTATATTAAGTAGGGATATATCCATATAGGAACGGGTAAGTTCATACGAGGAGAGCAAATCAGAAAATGGAACGTCCTTACGACGAATCAATCCCGCTAACTCAAACTTAGTGAGAATATCAATCATTTCTTGCGGCGCAATCGTCAATTGTGCTGTGCGATAAGGCTTGCCACCGGCATAAATGTCGTACAATATAGCAATCGCCGTTTGTGTCAGTTGTGTGAGCATAATTATAATCTTTAACCGTTACTTCGTAAGTAACGGAAGCACGCAAATACGGAAAATATAAGGTGTTATAGGAATACGGCGCGCGGTTGAATTACAGATTACGCAAGAATAGAGCGTAGAATATCACAAGTCCATGTTGAAGGTAAAGCGTGGAGAGGAGAATTTATGTGTGTTCTCATAGCCGGAATGGCAATTATATGTCGATTTATGGTTTGTCTTGCTTGTTTGAGTTGTGTTTTCAGTTAAATAATATCCAATTTTGCATTTTATAATTTGTTTTTATCAAATATTTAATATCTTTGCAGCAAGATTACATATCCGTTACTTACGAAGTAATGCCTCTACACACTGTTACTTACGAAGTAACAGCCATTTCAAATCTTACTCCATACATTTTTCCTTCCGGTAACAATATAATTAATAATTATCCGATTTGCTTTTTCCAGTTCATCTCCTCCAAAGCTTTTCAAGTATGTGCGAGTGACTTCCAGAGAAGAGTGTCCTAATCCTTCGGAAATAATTTCTTCCGGTACCTGGCAGTATTTGGCAAGTGTGGCCCAGGTATGGCGTGCAGTGTATGAACTAACTTTCACTCCTTCTACCCCGCACAGTTCAGGAAGCTTGGACAAATGCAAATTCAGCTCACGAAGTTTTCCTTGATATTCTTCGAAAGCTTCTTTATCCGAGCAAGTGCCACTAAGAAAATTAAGAAGATAAGGGGAGTCTGGTTCACAATTACGGTAGCGATCAATCAATACCATTGCTTCGGGAACCACTTTCACGCAAAGTTCCGTACCCGTTTTCTGGCGATGACAAGTTAATAATCCACCATTCAAGTCATTTTTATGCAAATGTGCCAGATCCGTATAAGGCATCCCCTGTAAAAGTATCATCAAAGAGAGGGTGTCCTGCGCCTGGCATATTTTAGGCGATAATTTCCGATTTTCAGGTGTATGCACTAATTTCTGCATCTGCGAAGCTGTGACGGCCCGCTTTTTCTCCGAGGTAACTCCCGTCTTCAAGTTTGCAAACAGGCGGAATTCACCTGCCACCAACCCGCGGTCTACCGCACGATTATAGACCGCACGCAACGCACGAATATAAGTGGAAATAGTGTTGTAGCTCTTCTGCAAATCTTCCAGATAAGTCTGGAAACGATGCAAGGCTCTTCTGTTCAAGCCTCCCCAGAAGATTTCACCACCTCCCACAGATTGAGTAAATGCCCGTAAGGCATACTTGTAGATATTAGCAGTGGCAAAACGCCCCTCTTGCTGCAACTCTACGATGACTTCGTTCATGAAGTCGGTTAAACTGTTTTGCTTCATAATTAATAGTATTAAAAACATATCCAAACATAAAAACTACAAAGATGAGATTCTGAGGAAAAAAAACACAGAAAAAGCCGAAATGTTGAAAATCGGTAAGTTTGCGGATTACAACATTTTATGAGAAGAGTGTGACAAAATGAAAAACCTTGCGACAGATAGAGCAAATATCAATTCAATTATTTATCTTTGTTAGCTTTTATAAGTTAGCATACAAAAAACAATAACTACAATGAAAGAATTTTTTAAATTTACGCTAGCCACCATCACAGGTATCATTGTGTCAAGCGTCGTGTTGTTTTTCATCAGCATCCTGATACTGTTTAGTATGCTGTCCTCGTCAGAGTCTGAAACGCAGGTGCGTAAAAACTCTGTGATGATGCTCGACATGAGAGGTATGCTCTCAGAACGGAGCCAGGACAACCCTTTCGACATCTTCCTGAGCGAAGATGAAACTACGTAC
>QWCY01001520.1_pt1 | contig 33431 bp, 30 predicted proteins | sample 1972631 | NCBI WGS metagenome assembly QWCY01 (sample SAMN09866696, study PRJNA288562) | Human gut metagenome isolate pre1_stool, whole genome shotgun sequencing... | isolation source: gut | host: Homo sapiens | place: USA: California
TCCAGTTGTTATAGCTTTTGCCTCGGAGTTAAACTTACTTAAAAAACTTTTATCTAGGTATAAAATTGGCTTTTCATTTTTAGAAAAACTCTCACCATCTCCTTTTGATAAATTTAATGTAGTAAGTCCGCTAAGACCTTGAATTTCAGTGGTTGCAATACTATTTTTCTTGATAGGAAAATCATTTTGAACATCAATTGCTATCTCAATTATTCCGTAATCACTACCTTTTGCAAAATTTATATCTTTTACATATCCAGCTGGAACTCCTATATATTTTACCGACGAACCTTCTTTTAGTCCATTTGGAAGCTCTTTTGTGTGTATATAATAGGTTGTATAATGAACATTTGAATCAGATCTTGTAGTCATCCACCAAACAAAACAAATAGTTAAAATTCCTACTAAAGTAGTAAAAATTCCAACAATTGTAAAAGAGTTTTTATTTTCCATCTAATTTTCCTTATTTCTGCTATCAAAAAGTTCTTTTAAAGGATTATTTTCAAAATTTTTAACTTCTTCTACATTTCCTTCAAAAGCTACTTTTTTATTATCAATTATTAAAAACCTATCAAGTATATTAAAAATAGAGTCACTATCATGAGTTACCATACCAACTGTTATTCCTAAACTATCTCTTAAATTAACTATTAGTTCATCCATTCTTCTTGCACTTACTGGATCAAGTCCTGAGTTTGGCTCATCTAAAAAAAGTACTCTTGGGCTTAGAACTAAAGCCCTTGCAAGAGCAACTCTTTTTTTCATACCGCCACTTAACTCACTTGGGAAAAGTTTTGCCGCATCTTCTTTTAGACCTGTTTTTTTAAGCCAAAACATAGAAATATCTCTAATATCGTTTTTATTTAAAGAGCTATATTCTCTAAGCAATACTCCAATATTGTCAAGCACATTCATAGATGAATAAAGTGCACCAAATTGAAACATAACGCCTGTTTTAAGCTTTATCTCTTCTCTTTGTTTTATATTAAGTGACCATAAGTCTTTATCAAACATGTAGACTTTTCCTTGGCTTGGCTCTTTTAAATAAATTAAAGTTTTCATTAGGGTTGTTTTGCCACTACCACTTCCACCTAAAAAGCCATAAATTTCACCCTCTTTGATATGAAAGTTAGCATCTTTGTGAATCAATCTATCGCCATATTTTATAGTTAAATTTTTAGCTTCTATAAACATTATAAATCAACTTTAAGAAAAAATATAGCAAATAAACAATCAATTAAAATAACCCAGAATATCGCATTTACAACACTTTTTGTAGTAAGTTTTCCAATGCTTGATGTGCTTCCAGTTACCTCAAAACCTCTTAAACATCCTATTAAAGCTATTGCCATCCCAAAAAATGGTGCTTTTACAAGTCCAATATAAAAATGTCTTATTTCAACTAAATTTTTAAGCCTATCAAAATAGATTGAAAAATCAATTTCTAAATAGTAATATGATACTAGCATTTGACCAAAAATACTTGCCATATCTGCTAAAAAAACAATGAATGGCATAATAATAATCATCGCTAAAATACGTGGAATAACTAAATTTATAAATGGATCAAAACTCATTGTTTTCATCGCATCAATTTCTTCTGTTATTTTCATAACACCAATTTGAGCAGTAAAAGAAGATGCACTTCTTCCAGCAACTACGATAGCTGCTATTAATGGGCTTAGCTCCCTAAAAGTAAGCATTCCCATAATTTCAACTATAAAAAGCGTTACTCCAAAACTTGAAAGCATTTCTGAGCCTATATAAATAAGCACAACCCCTATTAAAAATGAAGTTAAGCAAACTATAAAAACTGCATTAATTCCCGCATCTTTACAGACATTTGAAATAGCCTTGAGCCTAAGTTTTTTTAAATTTAGAAGATTGTAAAAAAATTTTAAGCTAAGCTCACCAAAAAAACTTAAAAAACTTAAAAAACTTAAGTATGCCCCATAAACTGAAATTCCCACTTCTTCAAAAAAATTTTTTTTCTTAAATTTATATGTCTTTTTAGGGATGTCATCTTTTATTAGTGAAAATATAGAATCAAATTTTTCATTTGAGTTTGCAAAATCAATTTTTAAATTATTTTTTAGTGCAAATTTGTAGATAATTATAGCAATAGCATAGTCTATACTCTTTAAATTTGAAAAATCAAAAGTAACTTTATCTTTAAGATTTTTCATATCTTTTTTTATAAGAGAGATAGTTTTTTTGCTAACTTTATAATCCCAAATTCCATTTAAAAAAATAACTGAATTCTCAACATTAAAAGAGTTTTCTTGCAAATTTAACCTTAAATAAAAAAATAAGGTTAATTATACTATAATCTTTCTTTACTTTAAATTAATAAATAGGTAGTTAAATTTGGCTAAAAAAAGGGTTTTTGCAGGGTTTTTTACAAATAGTATAGGAATACTTGTTTCTAGAATTTTAGGGCTTTTTAGAGACCTTTTAACAGCTAGTGTTTTGGGTGCTGGAGTTTGGAGTGATATTTTTTTTATAGCATTTAAATTACCAAATTTATTTAGAAGGTTATTTGGCGAGGGAGCTTTTACGCAAGCTTTTTTACCAGGTTTTACTCAAGCTAAAAAAAAGGCTATTTTTGCAACAACTGTTTTAATAAAATTTACTATTTTTATACTATTTTTAACTCTTTTAGTTAATGTTTTTGCTCCACTTTTTACAAAATTTTTAGCCCTTGGATTCGATAAGCAAACTATAAATTTAGCAGTTCCTTATGTAAGAATAAATTTTTGGTATTTAACTTTTATATTTTTAGTTACATTATTTGCCTCGCTTTTGCAATATAAAGATCATTTTGCAACAACGGCCTTTTCAACAGCACTGCTAAATATCTCAATGATAATATCTTTAGTTTTAGCAAAAGGAAAAGATGATGAAACTATAGTGCTATATCTTAGTGTAGGCGTTGTAATTGGTGGGATAATGCAACTTCTTGTGCATTTATTTGCTTTAAAAAAACTAAAATTATTAAGATATTTTGGTGTTGGAATCACTGCATTAAAAAAAGGGGAAAAAGCTGATACAAAAGGTTTTTACAAAAACTTTTTTCACGGAGTAATTGGCTCAAGTGCAGCACAAATTGGATCTTTTATAGATACTTGGTTTGCAAGTTTTTTAGCTTTTGGAAGTATAAGCTATCTATACTATGCAAATAGAATTTTCCAGCTTCCTCTTGCTCTTTTTGCTATTGCACTATCAACAGCACTTTTTCCAAAAATTGCAAAGACAATAAGTAAAAATGATGATAAAACTGCTTTGATTCTTCTTTCTAAAGCATTTCATCTACTTTTTGCCTTGCTTTTATTTTCTACAATTGGTGGTGTAATTTTAAGTAAAGAAATAATTTGGCTTTTGTTTGAAAGAGGCGCTTTTACAAGAAGTGATACGATAAACTCAATGTTTGTTTTAAGTATGTTTATGATTGGACTGCTTCCTTTTGGACTAGCTAAAATTTTTTCGCTCTGGCTTTATGCAAAAAATAAACAAAATATAGCTGCAAAAATTGCAATTAAAAGCCTTATTTTAAATATAATAAGCTGTTTTTTACTTATAAAACCTTTAGGTGCAGCAGGCTTAGCGCTAGCTAGCTCAATTGGTGGTTTTTACCTGTTTATTATGAATTTAAAAGAGTTTGGCTTTAGAAATTTTTTAGATATAATAAGCCCTAAAAAAATCTTTATAATACTTGCTTTATGCTCAATAGAGGTTTTATTGCTTTTAGTTTTTAAGGAAATAATTAATGATTATATTTGATAGTGTTATGAAAAAAAAGGTAAATTTTGAACCTATTGATAAAAATATTGTAAGAATTTATCTATGCGGTCCAACAGTTTATGATGATGCTCATTTAGGACATGCAAAAAGTGCAGTTAGTTTTGATTTACTAAGAAGAGTTTTTATAAATTTAGGTTACGAGGTTAAATTTGTAAGAAATTTTACTGATATAGATGATAAAATTTTAAATAAAATGAAAACTAGCGGCAAAAGCTTAGAAGATATCACAAATTTTTATATAAAAAAATATTTGGATGATATGGATAACCTAAATGTTTTAAGGCCAGATTTAGAGCCAAAAGCTACTGAAAATTTGGAAAATATAATTGAATATATTTCAAAATTATTAGATAATGGCATAGCTTATAAAATAAAAGATGATGGCATTTATTTTGATACAAAAAAAGACAATAAATATCTTAGTTTAAGCAAAAAAAATAGCGATGATGAGGCTATAGCAAGAGTAAAAAGTAGTGAATTAAAAAAAGATCCAAAAGATTTTGTTTTATGGAAATTTGATGAGTTATGGTATGAAAGTCCTTTTGGAAAAGGAAGACCAGGTTGGCATACAGAATGCGTTGCTATGATAAAGGCTCATCTTGATTCAAACGATAAATTCTACTCAATTGACATTCATGCAGGCGGAATGGATCTACTTTTTCCACATCATGAAAATGAAGCTGCACAGTGTAGATGTGGTGAACATAAAAATCTTTCAAAATACTGGATGCATAATGGCTTTGTTCAAATAGACAATCAAAAAATGAGTAAAAGTTTAAATAATAGTTTTTTTATAAAAGATGCTTTAAAATTAGTTCCTGGCGAAGCTTTAAGGTTTTATCTTCTAAGTTCACACTATAGGGCAAATTTTAATTATAGCTTAGAAGATTTAAAAGCCTCTAAAAAAAGGCTTGATAAAATTTATAGACTTTTACAAAGAGTTAATAACTCCAAGATAGGAGAGTTAAATTTAGAGTTTAAAGATGAGATAATAAAAGCTTTAAGTGATGATTTAAATACATCAAAAGCTTTTGCCGCAATTGATGATTTTGTAAATTTAAGTAACGATTTTTTAGATAAATTCCCAAAAGACAGATCTAAAAAAGGTGAAATTTTAGCAAATTTATGGTTCATTAAAAATATTTTTGGAATTCTAGAAGATAAAAATTACTTTAAATTTGGCGTAAGCAATGAACAAAAAAAAGAAATCGAAAATTTAATAAATCAAAGATATGAAGCTAAAAAAGAAAGAAATTTTATAAAAGCTGATGAAATAAGAGATAAATTATTAAAAAATGGAATTTCTATAATGGACACGCCAAATGGCACAACTTGGGAGAAGATTTAAATGAAAAAAAGCGAATTAAATAAAGGCTTAAAAGAAGTTTTTAAAAGATTTTTGCCATACATAAAAAACTATATACCACAATTTTGTTTTGCAATAATAGGTATGATTATGGCAGCAGCTGGAACATCGCTAACTGCATGGCTTATAGAGCCTGTTTTAAATAAAATTTTTATTGAAAAAAATGAAAATTTACTATATATTTTACCTTATGCAGTTATTTTTGTATATTTCATAAAAGGAGCTGGTGGATATATGCAAAGATATTTTACCGTTTATATAGGTCAAGATATTATACGAGAATTTAGAGAAAAAATGGTAAAAAATCTAACTAATTTGGATATGAAATTTTTTAACGAAATACGGACAGGTGAGTTAATAAGTAGAACTATAAATGACATTGATAGAATTAGAAATATAGTATCAAATATGATACCTGAGTTTTTTACAAATTTACTTACCATTATTGGTCTTTTAGGTGTTGTAATTTACCAAAGTCCAAAACTTGCTTTTTTTGCTTTAATCATACTTCCAGCAGCTATTTACCCACTAAGCTTATTAGCAAAAAAAATGAAAAAAATATCAAGACAGTCCCAAGAAAAAACATCTGATATAAGCTCGGTTTTAAGCGAAATTTACACAAATATAGAAATAATTAAAGCAAATAACACAGAAGAAAAAGAGCTAAATAGATTTAGAAAAGAAAATAATAAGTTTTTTAAACTAAACTTAAAATCAGTTAAAATAAACGAACTCGTAAGCCCGTTAATGGAGACTTTGGGTTCAGTTGGAGTTGCAGTTGTTATAATTGTTGGTGGAAAAAGTGTTATTGATGGCACAATGAGTGTGGGAAGCTTCTTTTCATTTTTAACAGCACTTTTTTTACTCTATACCCCAATTAAAAAAATATCAAGTCTTTACAATAACATGCAAGATGCAGTAGCTGCAAGTGAAAGAACATTTGAACTAATTGATAAAACACCTTCAATTATTGGAGGAACTAAAAATTTTCCAAACGATACAAAAAGCATAACATATCAAGATGTTTATTTAAAATATGGCGATAAAGATGTTTTAAAAGGCATTAGTTTTAGCGCTTATAAAGGCGAAATTATAGCCTTAGTTGGTGGAAGTGGAGGCGGAAAAACATCTATTATAAACACGCTTTTAAGATTTTATGACATTAATAGCGGAAATATTTTGGTAAATAATAGCGATTTATATGAGTTTAGCCTAAAAAGTTTAAGACAAAACATCGGTCTTGTTAGCCAAAGAGTTTATATTTTTAACGACACGATTGCAAATAATGTCGCATATAGTGGTGAATTTGATGAAAAAAAAGTAATTAAAGCTTTGAAAATGGCAAATGCGTATGATTTTGTAATGAGCTTAGAAAATGGCATAAATACCGTTTTAAATGAGTTTGGATCAAATTTAAGTGGTGGTCAAAGACAGCGTATTGCAATTGCTAGAATGCTTTATAAAGACCCGCAAATCATAATCTTAGATGAAGCAACATCAGCACTTGATAACACAAGTGAAAATGCAATCACAGAAGTCATAGAAAACATTAAACAAGATAAAATTATATTTGTAGTTGCCCATAGACTTACAACCATAAAAAATGCAAATAATATCCTAGTTTTAAATGAAGGAAAAATTGCAGGTTTTGGAAGTGAGGAAAAATTAAGCCTTGAATGTGATGAGTATAAAAAGCTTAAAGGCACTTTTAATTAAGAGAATTTAAAAGTAAGATTTGTTAGAATACCGTTTATTTAAAAAAGGAATAAATTTTGAAATATGAAACGCTAAAAAAAATATTTTTTCAATTTGACCCTGAAAATGCACATTCCTTAGCTATGAAAGGGCTTAGATTTGCCAACAATAATCCATGGATTTTAAATGTAGTTGGTAGAAATTATTTACAAAATGATGAAATTTTAAAACAAAATTTATGGGGAATTAACTTTGATAATCCCATCGGTTTAGCTGGAGGGTTTGATAAAGATGGCGTTGCACTAAAAGCTTTGCAAAGTCTTGGTTTTGGGCATATTGAGTTTGGAACAGTTACACCAAAACCACAACTAGGAAATGAAAAACCGCGTCTTTTTAGACTTGTAAAAAATGAAAGTATTCAAAATGCTATGGGCTTTAACAATGCAGGAATGGAAGTTGTTAAAAAAAATGTTTCAAAATTTTACCCACTAAATTCTGTTATAGTTGCAAATATAGGCAAAAATAAAATAACACCAAATGATGAAGCTTTAAATGATTATGAAATACTTGTAAAAGAATTTGATGAAGTTTGTGATATGTTTGTTGTAAATTTAAGCTCACCAAATACTCCAAATTTAAGAGATTTACAAGAAAGTGAATATATAAAAAAATTTTTTGAAACTTTAAAGCCATTAACTAAAAAACCAATTTTACTTAAAATTTCACCTGATTTTGCATACGATCAAGCTATTGAAATCTGCACCACAGCAGTAGAAAACAGAGCTGATGGGATAATAATAAACAATACAAGCATTGATTACTCTCTTTCACCAAATATAAAAGAACATAAAGGTGGTATTAGTGGAAAACTTATAACACATAAATCAAGAGAACTTTTAAAAGCTATTTCTAAAGAATTATTTGGAAAAACAACTCTAATAAGCTGTGGAGGTATAGATAGTGCCGAGGAAGCTTATGAAAGAATTAAATATGGTGCAAGTTTAATTCAAATTTACACTTCTTTTATTTTTAAAGGTCCAACTATTGCAAAAGATATAAACGAAGGGCTTATAAAACTTCTTAAAAAAGATGGTTTTTCAAATATAAAAGAAGCTATCGGTATAGAAATAAAAAAATAAGAAGGGATAAATTTGTTACCAAAATATAATAAATTTATATTAAAAAACGGACTTGAAATTTATCATGTCCCTATGAATTTAGGAAGTGATGTTATTAGTGTAAATGTTATTTATAGAGTTGGTTCAAGAAATGAAACTATGGGTAAAAGTGGCATAGCTCACATGCTTGAACATCTAAATTTTAAATCAACTAAAAATAGAAAAGCTGGAGAATTTGATGCAATAGTTAAAGGTTTTGGTGGTATTAATAATGCTTCAACTGGCTTTGACTATACGCACTATTTTATAAAATGCTCAAATAAAAACTTAGAAAAATCACTTGAATTATATGCCGATATAATGGAAAATTTAAACTTAAATGATGAAGAATTTCAGCCTGAGAAAAATGTAGTTTTAGAAGAAAGGCTTTGGAGAACAGATAATAATCCTTTTGGATATCTATTTTTTAGACTTTTTAATAACGCATTTATATATCATCCTTATCATTGGACTCCAATTGGGTTTAAAGATGATATTAAAAATTGGAGTATTGATGATATAAAAAGATTTCACTCAATATATTATCAACCTAAAAATGCAACTTTATTAATAGTTGGTGATATAGATGAAAAAACTGTCTTTAACCTATCAAAAAAGTACTTTGAAAATATAAAAAATAGATGTAAAATACCAAATTTACACACTTATGAACCAGTTCAAGATGGAGAAAAATCATTTGTTATTCATAAACAAAGTGAAGTTGAAATTTTAGGACTTGCATATAAAATTCCACCATTTAAACACAAAGATAGAATTAAATTTGAGGCGATAAGTCAATATCTAAGTGATGGTAAAAGTTCACTTTTAAATAGAGTTTTAATTGATGAAAAAAACTTAGCAAACCAAATAGATACTTACAATCTTTCAAGTATTGATGAAAATTTATTTATAATTTTTGCAGTTTGTAATCCAGGAATTAGTGCAGATGAATTAAAAAATGAAATTTTAAAACTCATAGAGAAACAAAAAGAAAATTTAATTAAAGATGACGAGATAGAGAAATTAAAAAATAGTGTAAAGTCTGATTTTGTTTACTCATTTGACAGTACTAGTAAGGTTTCTTCAATATATGCAAACTATATAATGTGTGGCGATATAGATATGCTTTTTAGCTATCAAGATGATATAAACTCGCTTAAAAAAGATGATATAAAAGAAGCTTTTAAAAAGTATTTTAGTAAATCAAATTTAACAATTGGTGTTTTAAAAAATGGATAAAAGGAGTAAAAGATGGAAAAAGCTATATTAAGCGGTGCTATGACAGCACTTATTACACCTCTTAAAAATGGTGCTTTAGATGAAAATGGCTATGCAAAACTTATAAAAAGACAAATTAAAAATGGCATAAACGCAGTAGTTCCAGTTGGTACAACTGGGGAAAGTGCAACACTAACTCATGATGAACATAGAAGATGTATTGAAATAGCAGTTGATGTATGCAAAAATACAGGCGTTAAAGTTATAGCTGGTGCTGGAAGTAATGCAACTCATGAGGCAGTTGGACTTGCAAAATTTGCCAAAGAACATGGAGCGGATGCAATTTTATCAGTAGCGCCTTATTATAATAAACCAACCCAAGAAGGACTTTACTTACATTACAAAGAGTTAGCAGCTTCAGTTGATTTGCCTGTTCTTTTATATAATGTCCCAGGTCGTTGTGGAGTTGAAATTTCAACAGAAACTATAATTAGACTTTTTAATGATTGTCAAAACATAATTGGTGTAAAAGAAGCAAGTGGCAATATAGATAAATGTGTTGATTTATTAGCTCATGAACCAAGGCTTTGTGTAATAAGCGGTGAAGATGCGATAAATTATCCAATTTTAAGCAATGGCGGAAAAGGAGTTATATCAGTTACTTCTAACCTGCTTCCTGATTACACTGCAAAATTAACTAAATTTGCACTAGATAATGAGTTTTTAAAAGCAAAAGCAATAAATGATGATTTATACAATATAAATAAAGTTATGTTTTGCGAAAGCAACCCAATCCCTATAAAAGCAGCAATGTTTATAGCAGGATTAATCGATAGTTTAGAATACAGACTTCCTCTTTGCAAACCAAGTAAAGAGAATTTATTAAAAATAGAAAAAATAATGAAACAATATGATATAAAAGGATTTTAATGGATAATTTTTTTAAAAATAAAACGCTGGTTATAAGTGGTGGAACAAGAGGTATTGGAAGAGCAATAGTTGAAGAATTTGCACAAAATGGTGTAAATATAGCTTTTACATACAATTCAAATGAAGAGCTTGCAAAAGAAATTGAAAAAGAATTAGCCGATAAATACGGCATAAAAGCTAAATCTTATCCTCTTAATATACTTGAACCTGAAACATATAAAGAACTATTTTTAGAAATAGACAAAGACTTTGATAGAGTTGATTTTTTCATATCAAATGCTATTATATCAGGTAGGGCCGTAGTTGGTGGATATACTAAATTTATGAGATTAAAACCTCGTGGAATTAATAATATATTTACAGCAACAGTAAATGCCTTTGTAGTTGGCGCTCAAGAAGCAGCAAAAAGAATGCAAAAAAATGGCGGAGGCTCAATTATCTCAATAAGTTCAACTGGAAATAGAGTATATATAGACAATTATTCAGGTCATGGAACATGTAAAGCAGCAGTTGAAGCTATGGTAAGATATGCAGCAACTGAACTTGGTGAATTTAATATAAGAGTAAATGCGGTAAGTGGTGGGCCAATAGAAACTGATGCCTTAAGAGCTTTTGTAAATTATGAAGAAGTTAGAGATAAAACAGCTGAGCTTAGTCCTCTTGGCAGAATGGGTCAGCCAACTGATTTAGCAGGAGCATGTTTATTTATCTGTTCAGATAAGGCTAGCTGGGTTACAGGACATACTTTTATAGTTGATGGCGGAACAACATTTAAATAATGATAAATTTACCAAATGCTTTAGCTATTATTAGGATATTCTTATCATTTTTATTTTTCTTTTTACTTGTAAATTTAGGTGAAATTTGCCCAAATTTACATACTAGTTGGATAAATTATTTTGCAGTCGTTGTTTTTTTACTAGCATCAATTACTGATTTTTTTGATGGATATATAGCAAGAAGCTGGAATCAAATAACCAAATTTGGTGAAATAATAGATCCGTTAGCTGATAAAATGCTAACTCTTGCTGGATTTATAGGACTAATGTATTTAGGACGAGCAAACCCATGGGCAATTTATCTAATACTTATAAGAGAGTTTTTTATAACTGGATTTAGAGTTATAATGGCAAGCGATGGGATAAAAGTAAGTGCTGGAATGGCTGGAAAAGTTAAAACTGTTTTTCAAATGATAACAATTATATTTTTAACAATGCAATGGTTTGGTGGCACAATTTTACTTTGGATAAGTGTATTTTTAACGCTTTATTCAGGATTTTTATATATTTTTGGATATACAAAAGAAATAAAGCAAAGGAAAAAAAATAATGGATAAAAAAAACTTAAATTTAGCCATTGTTTTAGTAGTTTTAGCTATAGCATTATGGCATTGGGGACCACTTTTTTTTGTAACTATTTTAGTAATTTCATTTTTGATTTTCTTTCATGAACTTGGACATTTTTTGGCAGCAAAGCAAGTTGGGGTTTGCGTAAATGTTTTTAGCATCGGTTTTGGAGAAAAAATTTATACTAAAAAATTTGGCTCTACAACTTATGCGTTAAGTGCGATTCCACTTGGCGGATATGTCCAACTAAAAGGACAAGACGATGCCAACCCAGCACTTAAAAACTATGATAAAGATAGTTATAATACCCTAAGCCCTTGGGGGCGAATTTATATACTTCTTGCGGGACCATTTTTTAACCTTATTTTGGCATTTTTTATCTACATTGCACTTGGATTTATAGGTGTTGAAAAACTGGCTCCTGTTGTTGGGCAAGTTATGGAAAACTCAGCTGCCAAAAGCGCAAACATAATGCCAAATGATAAAATTTTAAGCATTGATGGCAAGCCTATCAAAGAGTGGGATGATATCTCAAAACTAGTTACATTACAAACCATGAATATAGAAATTTTAAGAGATAAAAAAGCCTTAAATTTAACTCTTACACCAAAAACAGGAGATGCCAAAACTTTGTTTGGAGAAGATATTAAAAAGCCACTAATTGGAATAACTCCAAAAGGCGATTTTATAAGAGTTTATCACAAAGGATTTAGCGCTATTCCATACGCTTTTAATGAAAGCCTTGAAGCTTCAAAGCTCATCATAGTAAGCCTTCAAAAGTTAGTAAGTGGTGTAGTTTCAGTAAAAGAGATGGGCGGAATAGTCGCAATTACCGATATCACAACAAAAGCAGCAAGTATGAGCCTGTCGGTTCTTTTGGTATTAACAGCGCTTATTTCGGTAAATTTGGGCATTTTGAATTTATTCCCAATACCGGTTCTTGATGGTGGGCATATAGTTTTTAATATTTATGAGATCATCTTTAAAAAGCCAGTTAGCGATAGAGTTTTTGTAGGACTTAGCTATGTTGGCATGGTGCTGCTTTTCACACTTATGGCTTTTACTATTATAAATGATTTTTTAAGAATGTTTGGAGCATACAACTGATGAATTTAAGCAAACTTTTAGATGAGATAAATAAACTTTCAAATGGCAGGAAAGTTGAGCTCGTAGCAGTTAGCAAGTATGTCGGCTCAAAAGAGATTAAAGAGCTTTTTAACAAAGGTCAAATGAGCTTTGGAGAAAACAGAGTTCAAGATCTTATTAAAAAAAGCGATGAACTAAAAGAACTAAATTTAAACTGGCATTTTATAGGCACTTTGCAGACAAATAAGATAAATGCTCTTTTAAAAATCCGCCCTACTTTGTGGCAAAGTTGCAACTCCCTAAAACTTGCACAGGCTGTAGATAAAAGGCTTGATTATAAGCTCGATACTTTGCTTGAGATAAATGTAGCAGATGAAGATAGTAAAACTGGACTTGATCTAGCTCTAGCAATTGAGAGCTATTCCGCCATAAAAGAGAGTTGTAAAAACCTAAATTTAAAAGGCATAATGTGCATTGGTGCTCATAGCGATGATGAGTTAGAAGTTGCAAAAAGTTTTGAAAAAGCTTATCTAATTTATGAAAGATTGCAAAATCAAAGCGCTGAAATTTGCTCGATGGGAATGAGTTCTGACTATAAAATAGCTATAAAATGCGGCTCAAATATGATAAGAGTTGGAAGTTTGCTGTTTAAGTAAATTTTATTTTATATAAAACAAACTCTAAATTTATTTTAAAACTGCTTAGCTTGACTAATTTTATATCTTTTATTATTTTATACTTTACCGTTAAAATTTAAAAAATAACCATTTTAAAAAGCTTGGTTATATATACTTATTTAAGACTTTAAATTTGTAAATTTATTAATAAAGCGTATTGACGTATAGTATTTTATACTTATACGCCTTTTAAATTTTCTATACTTTTACTATATGGTTTTATTGTTTTAAATTTTAATTTTCTTCATTTGTTGCTTTTAAATCTTTTCTGAAATATCTGTATTCACTTATTAAATTTAAAGGCACGGATAGCCAAATTGATAATGGTAAAAATATGGCGACAACAATGCCTAGCAATGCCATAAAAAACCCAAGTTCTTTTCCTTTAATAGCATAATTATCATACAATAAGCCAATGTATAAAATAGCCATAAAAATCGTTGAAAAATTTATATATAAAAATGACTTAAATAGTAGAATTTCATTTATTAACTTATAAAATTTATTCACTACTGAGATGGAACATACATAAATAAATATACATGTTAAATAAATACTTAAAGATATATATAGATTATTTAATGTGTATAAATTTACAAGACAAATATAAATTGGTAATAAATTTAGCAATATACCAAATAAATACTTTTTTGACAACTTATAATTATAAAAATAAAATGCTTTAAAAACTAAAATTATAGAAAAAAATAAAATATATATTTTATAAAAAATAGCTTTCGTTAAAGCTTCAAATATGGCTGCTAATAAAATATCTACAATATCTATTTTATTAAAACTTTTAAGGGCTTCCGAACCACCAAAATACATAGCAAAAGTCATACCAACCAAAAAAATAATAACTTGAACTTTAACTAAAAAAATTCTTTTTTTAGTTAGCGATATTTGAGATTTTTCATTTAGCATCTTTTTCCTTTTTTATGCTACAAATTTATAACTTTTAAAATTATAAATTTTCATTTTTGATTATTTTTAATATATTTTTGTCATTAATTTTTTCAGCGAATTTCAAAATAAAATCTACATTATGAATATCTTTTATTTCGTAATATTTGGATAATTCTTTTAAGTATCTTATTTTTTTATATGTTAAATTTTTATATTCATTGCTTTTTACAAATTCAAGTAACTCTTTAGAAACTGGCTGATTTATGTTAAAACTATATCCATTTTCATCAATAATAATTAAAATATCGGCAATTAAAGAACCACTAATATCAAACTTCCTTCCATCAACACCATTTTCTAAGTATACCTTAAAAAGTTCATAGTTATCAAAATTATAGGCAATTTTTAAAAGATTAAACATATTTTCATTTTCTAAAAGTCTCAAATCAACACCTTTTGATATTAACTTTTTTGTTAATTTTATAGATAAGTTTTAATCTTGATAGGAATTCAAGGCTATAGAGTAAGCTAATGTTTCTTTTAAACCTTTTATAGATAAATCCGCCTCTTTTTTTATTAATAAATCTATAATTCCTAAATTTAATCTATCTTTTTCTATTGATAAAAGATAGGGTATTGATGCAATACCATTGCTATTTTCTAAATTCACAAGCTTTGGATTTTCATCAAGCATAGCTTTAACTTTATCATAATCATCAGCTATTATAGCTTCACACAGTTCATCAACTTGTTTGGTTAAATTTTGGTCTTGTAAGGTAGTTTTATCATCTTTTATCATATCTGCAAAATTAAAGCTTAGCATTAAAGATACAAAAAAGATTATTTTAAAAATTTGTTTCAATATAATTCCTTTTATTTAAATTTTTTACTCTTGTATTTGACGCCACAAATTTATAATTTTTAAAATTATAAATTTTTTCATTTATTTATCTTTATTTTCAAATTTAACCTTTAAATGTAATGAAGAAATTATATAACTTTGTTGCTTAAATTTGAATGTTTTATTTTGTCTTGTATGGTAAATTTCATTTATCAATGCTTTTTTAATTTGGTATCTATATATTAAAATAATAATTTATTTTTAAGAATTTGTGTAGTTTGTCTTTTATGTAACCTTAGTTTTATATAAATTTAAAACCAAAATGGCAGCCAAAACTGCCATTTTTACTATTTTACACTTATTTTTATATTGTTATCATCAGCATCTATTACTATCTCATCGCCACTTTTTATCTCATCTTTGAGTATCATCTCAGCTATCTCATCTTCAACCAACTCATACATTGCTCTTCTTAGCGGTCTTGCACCAAACTCAGCGTCATATCCAACACTTGCGATAAGCTTTTTGGCATTTTGAGTTAGGGTTGCTTTTATCTCCCTTTCTAATAGCTTGCTTTGTAGCGACTTAAACATAATATCTACAATTTTTACTAGATTTTCCTCTTTTAGAGGATTAAATACAATAATATCATCAAGTCTATTTAAAAACTCTGGCTTAAAATAGCTTTTCAAAGCAGTCTTAACAAGTTCATCTCTTTTTTCTTTATCACCACTAAACTCCATAATTTCATTTGAGGCGATATTTGAAGTTAAGATTATAATTGTATTTTTAAAATCAACTGTAACACCCTTATTATCGGTTGCTCTACCATCATCTAAAATTCCAAGCAAGATATTAAAAACATCCTTATGAGCCTTTTCTATCTCATCAAAAAGCAAAACCGAATAAGGCTTTCTTCTAACAGCCTCGCTAAGTTGTCCGCCCTCATCATATCCAACATATCCAGGAGGTGCTCCAAGAAGTCTTGAGACACTATGACGCTCCATATATTCACTCATATCAAAGCGTATCATCGCCTTTTCATCATCAAACAAAAACTTAGCCAAAGCTTTTGCCGACTCAGTTTTTCCAACTCCAGTAGGTCCTAAAAACAAAAAGCTTCCAATCGGCCTATTGGCACTTGAAAGACCTGCTTTGTTTCGCTTTATTGCTCTTGCTAATGCATGAAGTGCCTCATCTTGCCCTACAACACTCTCTTTTAAATGCTCTTCAATATTTAGGTATTTTTCTTTCTCACTAGTTAGCATTTTAGCGACACTAATTCCAGTCCATTTACTTAAAATTCCAGCTACTAAATTCTCATCAACCTCATTTTTTAAAAGTGTGCCGTTTTCTTGCATTTTTGCCCATTTTTCTTCAAGAGCTTTTATCTCATTTTCTTTAGCGGGAATTTTTCCATACTCTATCTCAGCAGCTTTGTTTAGATCTCCATTTCGCCTAGCCATCTCAGCTTCATTTTTTAAACTATCAACGCTTTTTTTAGCCTCACTTATAGAGCTAAATACCTTTTTTTCGTTTTCAAATTGTGAATTTAGGGCATTTTTCTTCTCATTTAAATTTGCTAGTTCTTTTTCTATTTCGCCAAGCCTTGTTTCATTCTTTTCTCTATCTTCCATTTTTAAGGCTTCTTTTTCAACTTGCAAAGTTACAATTTCTCGCTTTATTTTTGCTAACTCAAAAGGCTCACTTTCTATCTGCATTTTAAGCTCAGCTGCTGCCTCATCGATCAAATCTATAGCCTTATCTGGCAAAAATCTACCTGAGATATAACGATCACTTAACTTTGCAGCCGCAACCAATGCACTATCAGTTATGCTAACATTGTGATGAACTTCAAGACGCTCTTTGATGCCTCTTAAAATTTGCAAAGCTTCATTAACACTTGGCTCGCCAACATTTACAGGCTGAAAACGGCGCTGCAATGCTGCATCTTTTTCAAAATATTTTCTATACTCTTTTAGTGTTGTTGCACCGATTGTATGAAGCTCACCTCTTGCAAGAGCTGGTTTTAGGATATTTGCTGCGTCCATACTTCCTTCACTTGCACCTGCTCCTACAATTGTGTGGATTTCATCTATAAATAAAATGACATTTTTTGCTTTTACAACTTCATCGATAACCGCTTTTAGTCTATCTTCAAACTCTCCACGATACTTTGCACCTGCAATTAATGCGCTCATATCAAGAGCAATTAATTTTTTGTTTGCAAGGCTTGTTGGAACATCATTTTTTACTATTTTTTGAGCTAGACTTTCAACAATTGCAGTTTTTCCAACACCTGGCTCGCCAAGTAAAATCGGGTTATTTTTAGTTTTTCTTATCAAAATTTGCATAACTCTTTGAAGTTCTTCATCTCGCCCAATAACAGGATCTAGCTTGCCCTCTCTTGCCTTAGCTGTTAAGTCGATACCGTATTTTGCTAAACTATCCATTGTCTCATCAGCAGTTTTTGAGTCGATCTTTTGCCCTGCTCTTAACTTTTCAAGCTCTTTTTTAAACTCATTTAAATCTATAAATTTACCTAAAATTTGTTTAATAGGATCATTTTCTAAATTTGCTAAAATCCAAGTATCAATAGCTATAAAACTATCTCCGAGTTTTGTCATTAGCCCTTTTGCGTTGTCTAATGAATTTATCAAATCCAAACTAATTTTAATATTATCTCTATTTACATTTGAACTTGTAGGTAAAGTTGAAATACGAGATTTTATCTCCAAATTTAATGCTTCATTCGAAACGCCAAATTTATTTAAAATTTGATTTAATATCGAGCTTGTGTCAGTACTCATCGCCCAAAGCATGTGCAATGGCTTTACCTCGCTATTTTTTGAATGAAGTGCTAAAGAAAGTGAACTTTCAACTGTTTGCGTAAGCTGATCAGTTAAAATTTCAAATATATTATTCATCTTTTTTCCTTTTTATTTTTATAATGATGATATTATATAACTTTAGTCTTTAATTGTCAAGTTTCCTAAATGAAATTTTTAAATTTATACTTTTTTACAAAAATGTGAATTATTTATCTAAATTTTATTGATTTATGCTAAAATTCCCACATAAAATTATATTTGGAGAATGGATTGAAACAAAGAAGTAAAATTTTAAGTTTTGGCATATTTTCTGCCATGGTTGCATCTGTTGTTATATCAACAAATTTAAACGCACAAACACCAAAAAAACCTGAAAAAGAAGAAACAAAGCTCGAGAGTTTAGCTAAATTTACAAGAGTTATTACAACTGTTGAGAGTAGCTATGCTGATGAACTTACTTTTTCAGAAATTATCAATAAAGCAATTTCTGGTCTTATGACAAATTTAGATGCACACTCTGGCTTTTTAGATGAAAAAGCATTTGAAGATACAAAGGTTCAAACTCAAGGAGAGTTTGGAGGACTTGGCATAACAGTTGGCATGAAAGATGGAGCTTTAACTGTAATATCACCTATTGAAGGAACTCCTGCTGATAAAGCTGGTGTAAAATCAAATGATGTTATATTAAGAATTGATGGAAATGCAACTTTGGGAATAACCTTAGAAGAAGCAGTTAGTAAAATGCGTGGAAAACCAAAAACTCCAATAACAATAACAATAGTAAGAAAAGGAGAGCCTCGTCCATTTGATATAAACATAATAAGAGATATTATAAAAGTTGATTCTGTTTATGCAAAAAATATAGAAGATGAAGATATTTTATACTTAAGAGTTACAAATTTTGATCAAAAAGTTACAAAAGAGTCAGCTAAATTTATAAAAGAATTTGCTAAAAATAATAAAGATGCAAAGGGTATAATCTTAGATCTTAGAAATAATCCAGGTGGACTTTTAGATCAAGCAATTGGACTTACAAATTTATTTGTTGATAAAGGCGTGATAGTATCTCAAAAAGGAAGAGATGCAAAAGAAAATCTTGAATATAGCGCAAAAAAAGATGAAAAAATTACCGACTTACCTCTTGTTGTTTTGGTAAATAGCGGAAGTGCTAGTGCAAGTGAAATCGTAAGTGGAGCTTTGCAAGATTTAAAAAGAGCAGTTGTAATAGGAGAAGAAACTTTTGGAAAAGGAAGTGTTCAAGTTATACTTCCACTAAATGAAAAAGAAGCTCTAAAAATGACAATAGCAAGATATTATCTACCAAGTGGACGAACTATACAAAATAAAGGCGTTACACCAGATCTTGAGGTGTTTTATGGAAAAGTTCCTAATGATGATAAAGCATTTAGCATAAAAGAAACTGATCTAAAACAACATCTTGAAAACGAACTTCAAAAAATTGATGATAACAAAACAGAAAGCAATAAAACTATAAATTTAGATCATAACAAAACAAACACTAAAGAAAAAGACAAAGAAAAAATAATAACAACAAAAGATCTTTATGATGATATGCAACTTAAAACTGCTGTTGACACTATAAAGGTTTTAAATCTTACAAAGGATGGAAAATGACAAAAGACAAGCTAATCTACGAAGGAAAAGCTAAAAAGATGTGGAGTATAAAAGAAGATGATGATCTTTTAATAGCTGAGTTTAAGGACTCTTTAACTGCATTTAATGGTGTTAAAAAAGCTGAAGAAAGTGGAAAAGGTGCATTAAACAATAAAATAAGCACTGAAATTTTTAAACTTTTGGAAAAACATGGCATCAAGACAGATTTGGTAAAAAAAATCGATGATATAAATCAAGTAGTTAGAAAATGTAAAATTATCCCTCTTGAAGTTGTCGTTAGAAATATTGCAACAGGAAGTCTTACAAAAAGACTTGGCATAAAAGATGGCACAATTCTTCCTTTTACATTAGTTGAGTTTTGTTATAAAAACGATGAACTAAACGATCCTATTTTAAATGATGAACACTGCTTGCTTTTAGACGCTGTTAAAACAAAAGATGAACTTGAAATTTTAAAAACAGAAGCTAAGAAAATAAATAAAATTTTAAAAGATTTTTTTGATAAAAAAGATTTAAAATTGGTTGATTTTAAAATCGAGTTTGGAAAGACAAAAGATGGTGAAATTATTCTAGCTGATGAGATAAGCCCTGATAGCTGCAGATTTTGGGATAAAAATACAAACGAAAAACTTGATAAAGATAGATTTAGACAAGATCTTGGCAATGTAAAAGTTGCTTATGAAGAAGTTTTAAGAAGAATTTTAGGGTAAAATTATGAAAGTAATTGTAAATATAAAATTAAAAGATTTAGTTTTAGATCCTGCTGGTAAAGCCACGCAGGATGCTCTTTGCTCACTCGGTTTTAATGTTAAAAATGTAAGAATTGGTAAGCAAATTGTTTTTGATCTTGATAAAAAAAATGAAGATGATGCAAAAAAAGAAGTTACTAAAATGTGTGAAGAGCTTCTTGCAAATACAGTTATTGAAGATTATGAGATAGTTTTATGAAAGTAGTAATTATAAAATTTCCAGGAACTAACTGTGATGAAGATACAAAATATGCTTTTGATAAACTCGGCTTTAAGTGTGAGATAATAAATCATAAGCAAGACAAATTTTGTGCTGATTTGGTTGTACTGCCTGGTGGATTTAGCTATGGGGATTACTTAAGAACGGCTGCTATTTCTAAATTTAGTCCAGCTATGAGTGAGGTTTTAAACCATGCAAAAAAAGGTGGTTATATTTTAGGAATTTGCAATGGCTTTCAAATGCTTTTAGAGTTAAAACTTCTAGAAGGTGCAATGCTTAAAAATAAAAATTTAAATTTTATTTCTAAATTTCAAAATTTAAAAGTTATTTCAAATAACAATAAATTCCTTTCAAAATGTAGTAAAGACGAGGTTTTAAATATACCAATAGCTCATGGCGAGGGAAATTATTATGCTGATGAAAAAACTATTAAAACTTTAGAAGAAAATGATCAAATTATTTTAAAATATTGTGATGAACTTGGAAACATAACAAATGAATCAAACCCAAATGGTTCAGTTTTAAATATAGCAGGAATTTGTGATAAAGATAAAAAAATATTTGGTCTTATGCCACATCCAGAGCGTGCTTGTGAGGAAATTTTAGGTGGTAGTGATGGTGTTAAAATGCTAAAAGGCTTTCTTTGTTAAGAGTAGTTTTTTTACTCATTTTTGCTAGTTTTGTTTTTGCACAAGACATTGATATAGAGTTTTTGAAAAGTATAAAGCCAGTTTCTTCAAGCGAGTTGCTAGAAAAAAATTCAAACCAATCAGCAAAAACAACTGATGAAATTTTAAATAAAGATACTCTTACACTTGATGATTTAAAACAAATTGCACCAAACGAAGATGGTAATTTGGAGCTTGATGATTCATTGATTTATCAAGAAGTAAGAGTGACTGATTTTTTACTATCAACTAGAAATGTTCCTAAAAACGTTTATCAAAATCAAATTTTTAGCATAAATTTCGATGCAGATATTCAACAAAACATAAGTTTAGATTTAAATTTAACAGTTGGCAAAACTCCGAATTTGGAGTGGTTAAATGAAGGAAAAATAAACTGGGATAAAGATATAAATGGCGTTTATTCAACTAAACTTTGGTTTGAAGCAAAAGAGACAAATGCGAGTTTAAATAAAATTTCAATTATAGCAAAAAGAAACGGAGAATTTTTTCAAAAAGCAAACATAAGTCCAAAACTTCCTAAAATTCTACCCATAGAAGAAAAGGATGGCTATGCTCATATCGTAGCTGATGAATTAAAAGTATTAAACTACAAAACGGCAAAATTTGATGAAAATTCGAATATTATGACTATTGAACTATCTTCAAAAAATGCAAATTTAAAAAGCTTTTACGTAAATAATGAAAATATAATAAGACAAGGTATAAATTCCACAAAAGGTGGATATCAAAACCAAAAAGGCTTTTACTTTGTTGTTTTTAATAACAATATAAAGAAATTTGATTTTTCTTATTTTAATGCTAAAACGAAACAATTTGAAAGTTTTTCTTTGGGTATTAAGCTTGAAGTTGATGATTTGAGTACCCAAACAGAATTAAATCCACAAAACGATCCATTTTATGCTTACAAAAAAACTGCTCTTTACGTGGGTGTTATACTGCTTTTATTTTTATATATTTTTAGTAAAAATACCACACCGCTTATATTTGCTTGTATTTTGATAGGATTTCATATATACAATAAAGATCCTCATAGTGTTGGAATTGTAAGCAAATATGCAAAAGTTAAAATTTTACCTATTGAAAAATCAACTATTTTTTATATACCTAACAGTGATGAAAAAGTTGAAATTTTTGAGCAGAACAATAATTACTATAAAGTTCTTTTCGAAAATGGAAAAATTGGCTGGGTAAATAGTCAATATTTAATTAAAAAATAATTTTAAATCTTAATACTCAGTAAGTTGATAGTAATAATATCAACTTACTTTATAAAAATATATTATTTCTTGCAATTTTAATCACTTTGTTGTATAATCTGCTAAAAATTTGAAATAAAAAGGAATAATTATGGAACAAAAACATGAATTTCAAACCGAGGTTAGCGAACTTTTACATTTAATGATTCACTCACTTTACTCAAACAAAGAAATTTTTTTAAGAGAGCTTATATCAAATGCAAGTGATGCGCTTGATAAGCTAAACTATCTATGTCTTACAGATGATAAATATAAAGCGCTTTCTTATACTCCAAAAATAAATATTGAGTTTAATAAAGATAAAAAAACTCTAGTTATAAGTGATAACGGTATTGGAATGGATAAAGAAGATTTAGTAAATAATCTTGGAACAATAGCAAGAAGTGGAACAAAAGGGTTTTTATCAAATTTAAGTGGAGATATTAAAAAAGATTCAAATTTAATAGGACAATTTGGAGTTGGATTTTACTCTGCTTTTATGGTTGCCGATAAAATAGAAGTAATGAGTAAAAAAGCATTAAGCGATGATGCAAATATATGGAAAAGTGATGCTACAAATTTCAGTGTTGAACTAGCAAAAATGGAAAACTTTGGAACAAAAATAACTCTTTATATGAAAAATGATGAATTTTTAGATGAATATAGACTAGAAAATATCATTAAAAAATATTCAAATCACATTCCTTATCCTATTTTTATGGATAAAAGCGACTATATCCCACCAAAAGATGGAGAAAAAGAGGGTCGCACAGAGATAAAAAATGTTCAAATAAATAAAGCAAGTGCGTTGTGGCAAATGCCAAAAAGTGCGTTAAAGCCAGCTGATTACAATGACTTTTACAAGCAAATAAGTCACGATAGCAAAGATCCACTTTTATATATACATACAAAAGCTGAAGGAAAAATAGAATATTCTACACTTTTTTATATCCCTAGCATTGAGCCTTTTGATTTATACAGGGTTGATTATCAAAGTGGCGTGAAGCTTTATGTAAAAAGGGTTTTTATAACCGATGATGAAAAAGAGCTTTTACCATCATATTTAAGATTTGTAAGAGGCATAATCGACGTTGAAGATTTACCACTTAATGTAAGTAGGGAAATTTTACAAGAAAACATTATAATGCAAAACGTAAAAGAGGCAAGTATTAAAAAAATTCTATCTGAGTTAAAAAATTTAAAAGAAAAAGATTTTGAAAAATACTTAAAATTCTACTCTCTTTTTGGAAAAGTTTTAAAAGAGGGACTTTATGGTTTTACACCATATAAAGATGAAATTTTAGACTTAGCACTATTTAAATCAAATAAAAAAGATGGTTTTATAAGCCTAAAAGAATATAAAGAAAATATGCAAAAAGATCAAAAAGAGATTTATTATATCACTGGAAAAAATGCAAATAATTTGAAAAATTCCCCTCTTCTTGAAAATTTTAATAAAAATAAAATTGAAGTTTTAATCTGCGATGACGAGATAGATGCCATTATTATGCCTATGGTTTATGAATATGATAAAACTCCTATTAAGCCAGTAACAAGTGCTGAATTTAAAGAAGAGTTAAATCAAGATGATTTTAAAGAGCTTACAGAAAAAATAAAAGAGGCTCTAAAAGATGAAGTAAAAGATGTAAGAGTAACTTCAAGGCTTAATAAATCAGCTTCATGTTTGGTTTATGATGAAAATGATCCAGACTTTGCAACACAACAAATTTTAAAACAAATGGGACAGGATAATCTACCAAAAATTCTACCAATTTTAGAAATAAACCCAAACCATGAAATCATAAAAAAACTAAAAGATAATAATATGGTATTAAACGATGTAGCAAAAGTTCTTTTAGGGGTTGCAAAAATTCAAGAAGGCATCACAATAGAAAACACAGATGAGTTTACTAGCATTCTAACTAGTTTTATACAAAAAGCAATTTAAAAAGCAAAAGAGTAGATTTTTCTACTCTTTTATGAATTTATAATTATATTCTTTAGCTAATCTCTCAACGCCACCTTTTAAATTTACTACATCTTTATAACCATTTTTATCAAGTAGTTTTGCAGCTACACTAGATCTTGCACCACTTCTACAAATAACAGCTATCTTTTTATTCTTATCAATGTTCAAATCTTCTAGCTCATTTAAAAAATTAGCATTATAACCATTTTCAGTTGTTATAGGAATATTTAAAGTACCAGCTATATGAAAGCTTTTAAACTCTTCTTTTGTTCTTACATCAATAAGTAAAACATTTTCTAAATTTTCAGGTGAGACTAAAATTTCCATAATTTCAGAATAAGCAAAATTTGCAAACAATAACAATAAAACTAAAATCTTTTTCACTATTTCCCTTTTTTATATCCATATTTTTCAACTAATTCATCAATATTTTCAACTTTAGTTTTTTCTATTTTTTTATAATTAAAATTATTTTTTAAAGCATCCATTCCACCTTCCAAAATTATTACTTTTTCAAACCCACGCCCTTCTAGCATTTTTGCAGCCACCGAGCTTTCTGTGCTAGTTTTGCAGATAACTCCAACTGGTTTTTTAGAATCGATCAAAGAATCTAAAACTTGACTAACAAAAGCATAATTCAAAGAGGTTCCATCATCATTTTTTATAGGAATCCAAATAGCTTTTTCAAGATGACCTTCTAAAAAGTCTTTTGATGAACTAACATCAAGAATTTGTAAATTTTCATCTTCTACAGTCTGAGGTGTCACTTCTAAACTGATAACTTCGGCAAAAATCGCACAAGTGCTAAAAATTAAAATAAAAAATATTTTTTTCATTTTCAATCCTTTCTTTTTTACTACTTGTTTAATTATACAAATTTATTCTTAATAAAATTATTACATTTCTTTTTTATAACAAATATATAAATTTTTTATAATTAAAAAAAACTTATCTTATAATATAGTTTAATTAATGTTTTTTAGATTCGTTTAAAACTTATTGTGATATAATTATTCAAAATCTTTAAATAAAGGAGAAAAGATGGCAACAAGAAAAGAACACGATTTTATCGGTGAGTTAGAGATTAGCGATGACGTTTATTATGGCGTTCAAACTTTTAGAGCAGTCGAGAACTTTAAAATGACTGGAAGACAAATAAAAGACTATCCATTCTTTGTGAAAGCTTTTGCTCAAATTAAAAAAGCAGCAGCACTAGCAAATAAAGAGGTTGGTGTTTTATGCCCAGAAAGAGCTGATGCTATTGCAAAAGCAGCTGATGAAATCATAGCTGGAAAATATCACGATCAATTTGTTGTAGATATGATCCAAGGTGGTGCAGGAACTTCAACAAATATGAATACAAATGAGGTTATAACAAATGTTGCACTAGAAATTTTAGGTCATAAAAAAGGTGAATATAAATACCTTCACGCAAATGACCATACAAATTTGGGTCAAAGCACAAATGATACATATCCAAGCTCAATCAAAGTTGCAACTCATGCAAAACTTACAGACCTATTAAAAGCAATGGAGCTTTTAAAATCGGAGCTTGAGAAAAAAGGCGAAGAATTTAAAGATATGATTAAAATGGGTAGAACAGAGCTTGAAGATGCTGTTCCTACAACACTTGGAAATACTTTCAATGCCTTTGCAAGCTATATCAAAGCTGATATTGAAAACATTAAAAAAGCAAGAGAGTTAATGAGCTTTTTAAATATGGGAGCAACAGCAATTGGAACAGGAATTAACTGCCACCCAGATTACAAATGTGCAGTTCATAAACACCTTAGCAAAATTACAGGTGCAGAATTTAAACCAGCCGAAAATTTCATAGCTGCTACACAAGATACAGCAGACTTTGTTCAAGTTAGTGGAAGCTTAAAAACAGCTGCAGTTAGACTAAGCAAGATTGCAAATGACTTAAGACTTATGAACTCAGGTCCAAGATGTGGTTTGGCTGAAATCGAGCTACCTAAAATGCAACCAGGAAGTTCAATTATGCCAGGAAAAGTAAATCCTGTTATAGCTGAAGTTGTAGGTGAGGCTTGCTATGAAGTTATAGGAAATGATGTAACTATCATGCTTTGTTCAGAAAGAGGAGAATTTGAACTTAATGCGTTTGAGCCAGGAATTGCTTATGCACTATTTAATTCACTTGTAATCCTTGAAAATGCATACATAACTCTAGCAGAAAAAGCTATCAAAGATTTGCAAGCAAAACCTGAAAATTGCCTAAATTTAGTTCTTAACTCAGTTGGTATAGTAACTGCATTTAACCCAGTAATTGGTTACGAAAACTCAGCTTCAATTGCAAAAGAAGCACTTAATAGTGGAAAATCAGTTGGTGATATCGCAATAGAAAGAGGACTTTTAACAAAAGAAGAAGTTGATAAACTTCTAGATCCAAAAAGTATGTTAAATCCTCATATGTCACATACTGGCAAAGATAAATAAATAGTCGGCACAAGGAAAATTTCCTTGTGCTTTTTCAAAAGCAAAATTTTAAAAGGGGTTTTTATGGACTTCATGCTTATTTTAGAAATAATCGTTTTACTTGGAGCGATTTTTATAGGTGTCAAGTTAGGTGGCATCGGCATAGGCTATGCAGGTGGTCTTGGTGTTATAGTATTAACCATTGGACTTGGTTTGAAAATGGGAAGCATCCCTTGGGATGTTATTTTAATTATTGCTTCTGTTATTTCAGCAATAGGTGCGATGCAAGTTGCAGGTGGACTTGACTATTTAGTTCAAATTGCTGAGAAGATTCTTCGTAAGAATCCAAAGCATATAAACTTCTTAGCTCCTGCAGTTACTTATCTTTTAACTATTTTTGCAGGAACAGGTCATACAGCATTTTCAATGATACCAGTTATTGCAGAAGTTGCAAAGGGACAAAATATTAAACCTTCTGTTCCACTATCAATTGCAGTTGTTTCTTCACAAATAGCAATTACAGCAAGCCCTGTATCTGCAGCTGTTATATTCATGGCTGGAGATATGGCACTTGGCGGACTTGGAGTTAGCTATCCTATACTTCTAGCTATTTGGATTCCAACTACATTTGCAGGTTGTATGGTAACAGCTCTTATAATGAACCTTTTGTGGAAACAAGACTTAGATCAAGATCCTGTTTATCAAGATAGGCTTAAAAGAGGTTTAGTTGCAGCTCCGCAAAAAGACGGTAGCTACAAAGAGCTTCCAAAAGGGGCAAAAACATCTGTTTTAATATTTTTATTAGGAATTATTTTAGTTGTTTTATATGCTTCAGCTATAAGCCCTCAATTTAAATTAATAGAAAATGTTAAACTTCCAAGAGATGGTGCAATAATGAGCATTATGCTAACAATTGGAGCTTTAATAGTTATGATTTGTAAAATTGATGTTGATAAAGTTCCGCTACAAAGCACATTCAGAAGTGGTATGACAGCTTGTATATGCGTTTTAGGTGTTGCTTGGCTTGGAGATACATTTGTATCAAATCACACAGATGAGATTAAAGGCTTAGCAGGAAATTTAGTAAGAGATTATCCTGTTTTACTATCAGTTGCTCTATTTTTTGCAAGTATGCTTCTTTACTCACAAGCTGCAACTGCAAAAGCATTGATTCCTACTGTTATAGCTGCTCTTGGATTAAGCGCAACAAATAATGGAGATGTTTATATTCTAGTTGCTTCATTTGCTGCTGTTTCAGCACTATTTGTTCTACCAACCTACCCTACACTTCTAGGTGCAGTTCAAATGGACGATACAGGAACAACAAGAATTGGAAAATATGTATTTAACCACGCATTCTTCTTGCCTGGTGTTTTAGCTATAGCTTTCTCAGTAGGCTTTGGCTTTATTTTAGCACCAATTCTACTTTAAAATTATTAGTTGGGGTAATCCCAACTAATTTTTATATAATTTGACTTACGATAACTCTTATTAATACACTGACATTAATTTTTGACACTTGATATGTTTTACTAGTTTTAAATCTAACGGATATCTTTTTACTGATTTTTTTACAATAAATAACAATGTTGGTTATAAAAAAACTAGCATTTAATTACTTAGTTCATATTTTTCAATGTTTAATTACATTATATAATTTTTTACAATTTAACAGTATTTAACTCTACACTATAGTATTCCAATATTTTAAAACATAAATTTTTTAGTTATAAAAAAACTATGTTTTGATATTAAATTATATATTTTTCAAAATATTAATCATAAAAAGCTTTAAATTGTTTGAAATATTTTTCAAATTTGGATAATGAAATTTCTAAATGATATGTACTTGTTTTTATCGGTAAAATACAACTCAAACTCTTTTTTAGAGTTTTGAGTTAAATAAAATTCAATATATATTATTAATAATAGCCTTTATTTTTTACGAATTTGCAAATTTAATTATCTCTTTTGCAAGCTCTTCAGTAGCATCTACAAATTTAAATTCATTTGGTACAAATGGTAAAAATAATGGTATCTCAGTGCAAGCAGCTATAAATATATCAGCATCAATCTTGGACATAGTCTCAATAAAAAAATCTTTTTTTTCAGCTATTTTCCCAGCTTTTACACCCTCATAAATACATTTCATAATGTCATTTTCTATCTCTTTACTAAACTCAACACTTTCAAAACCATATTTTTCTAAATTTTTATCATAAATTTTACTTTTTCTTGTAGTTATTGTTCCTACAACAGCCACTTTTTTAGCATTTTTATAATTTTTACTTATATTTTCAACGGTTATATTTGGCATATCTAAAAATTTCATTTTTGTTTCAGTTATAAGTTTTGGTGCAAAATAATGAGCAGTATTACACGCCATGCAAAATGCATCACAACCTGAATTTTCAAGTCTTTTAACACTATCAAGCAAATAAGGAAATGGGTCTTTTCCGTCTCCATAAATATAGTTTGTTCTATCAGGAATTTTTGCATTATTATCGATTGTCAATAAAATATGATCTTGGTCGCATTTTGCAGGAGTTAATTTTACTATTTTCATATAAAGATCTGCACTTGCCATGGATCCCATTCCGCCAATTATTCCAACTCTTTTCATAAATTTTTCCTTTTAATTTTTGTGAATTAAAATTATACTATCAAAATACTTAAAAACATAAAAAACTAACTAAATTTATAAATTTAACTTTAAAAACAAAATCTAACTTAATCAAATTAAAATCTATTTTTTAAACTCTTTTAAAAGATCAGCTACTAAAAAAGCAAGTTCTAAGGATTGATTTGCATTTAGTCTTGGATCACACTGAGTTTCATATCTTTTAGCTAAGGTTTCTTCTTTTACATTAAAAAATCCACCAGTACATTCAGTTACATCATCACCACTCATTTCAAGATGGATTCCACCAGGGTATGTTCCTTCACTTTTATGAATTTCAAAAAAGCTTTTTACCTCTTTAAGTATTTTATCAAAAGCCCTTGTTTTATAATTATTTGTTGTCTTAAAAGTATTTCCATGCATTGGATCACTGCTCCAAAGTACCATTTTTCCCTCACTTTTAACAGCTCTTAGAAGCCTTGGTAAATTGCTATCTATTTTATCAGCACCCATTCTAACAATTAAATTTAATCTTCCTGCTTCATTATCTGGATTAAGCTTTTCACAAAGTCCTAAAATCTCATCTGGTGTTGCAGTAGGTCCAATTTTTACACCAACTGGATTTTTAACTCCACTTAAAAAATTTACATGAGCTTCATTAAGTCCTCTAGTTCTCTCACCTATCCAAAGCATATGAGCCGAACAATCATACCAATCACCACTTGTACTATCTATTCTAGTTAATGCCTCTTCATAAGGCAAAAGTAAAGCTTCATGGGAAGTATAAAACCTAGTTTCATTTATAGCTTGAGTTTCTGGGTTTATACCACAAGCTTCCATAAAATCTAGTGCTCTTGTAATTTCATTTACCAAATTTGAAAATTTAGTCTCAATTTCAGCTGCTTTTGCAAAACCCAAATTCCATCTATGAATTTCGTGTAGATTTGCTAGTCCACCTCTAGCAAAAGCTCTAAGTAAGTTTAATGTTGTAGCGCTTTGATAATATGCTTGAATGAGCTTTTCAGGCTTTGACTCTCTTGCTTCTTTAGTAAATTCTAAATCATTTACAATATCGCCTCTATAGCTTGGAAGTTTTACTCCATTAATCTCTTCAAAATCACTACTTCTTGGTTTTGCAAACTGTCCTGCAATACGCCCTACTTTGACAATTGGAAAACTCCCTGCAAATGTTAAAACAGCCGACATTTGTAAAATTACCTTAAACATATTTTTTATATTATCAGCTCTATAGTTTGCAAAACTCTCAGCACAATCTCCGCCTTGAAGCAAAAAGCTTTTTCCTAAACTAGCACTTGCAAGTTCTTTCTTAAGACTTCTTACCTCTCCTGCAAAAACAAGTGGAGGAAGTGTTGCTAAGCGAATTTCGGTATTTTTAAGTTCATCTAAATTACTATAAATAGGCTGCTGTTTAATAGGTAAGCTCCGCCAACTATCTTTATTCCATTTCATATTTTTCCTCACTTAAAATTTATAAATTTATCCATTTTATCTTAAAAACCTAAATTCAAAGTTGATTTTAAAGAAAAAATTATAAAATAATGATAAATTTTAAACTTTATTTCGGAGAGTTAATGAAAACAGAGACTAATATAGGTTTTATTGCAGGAATTTCTACATTTGTTATGTGGGGTCTTTTTCCTTTATATTTCAAGCTTTTACAAAATATAAGTGCAGTAGAAATTTTAGCCCATAGAATATTTTGGTCTTTTGTTTTTGTATTTTTTTTTATACTTTTTTCAAAGAAAATTAGCAGTTTAAAAAGATATATATTAAATAAAAAAGTAGTTCTAACACTAACTATTAGTGGAATTTTTGTTAGTCTTAACTGGGGAATTTACATATATGCAGTAAATTCTAATCAAATTTTAGAAGCAAGTTTAGGGTATTTCATCAACCCTTTAATGTATATAATCTTAGGTATGATTTTCTTTAGAGAAATTCCTTCAAATTTAGGAAAAATAGCAATTTTTATAGTATTTTTAGCTATTTTAATACAAGTAATATCTCTTGGAAAGCTTCCTTTTATCTCACTTATTTTACCAACATTATTTGCATTATATGGATTAATCAAAAAAAAATTAAGTATAGGCTCACTTGAGGGACTTTTTATAGAGACATTCTTACTCTCAATTTTAGCATTTTGCTATATTTTAATAATGCAAGATAATGCTACCGGACATTTTGATTTTGGTAAAACTGGGTTTCTTTTAGCACTTTCAGGTTGCGTGACAGTTTTGCCACTCATAACATTTAATATTGCTGCATTGAGATTAAAATTTTCAACCATAGGTTTTTTACAATATATTTCGCCAACAATGACAACAATGCTTGCTATTTTTTTATATAAAGAAGATTTTAGTATCTATAAGCTAATAAGCTTTGCTTTAATTTGGTTAAGTATTGCCCTAATTACAATAGATGGCTATAAAAACAATAAAATATTGGAAGAAAAGTGAAAAATTTAGGTCTTATTTTAGGAGTTGCTTCATTTTTCATGTGGGGAGCTTTTCCTGTTTATTTTAAGTATTTATCAAACATTTCACCATTTGAAATTTTAGCAAATAGAATACTTTGGTCTTTTATATTCGTCTTTTTTGTCCTTTTATTTTGTAAAAAACTAGGAAGCTTAAAAAGATATCTACTTGATAAAAATCTATTTTTTAAATTAAGTATTTGTGGTATTTTGGTAAGCCTAAATTGGGGAATTTATGTTTATGCAATAACCATAAATAGAGTTTTAGATGCAAGCTTAGGACAATTTATAAATCCTTTAATGTATATGTTCTTAGGAATTGTCTTTTTTAAAGAAAAGCCATCTAAACTAGAATTTACAGCTATATTTTTGGGGTTTTTAGCCATAATGATACAAGTAATTGAGCTTGGAAGTTTTCCATATATTGCTTGCTTTTTATCACTTAGCTTTACAATTTATGGACTTTTAAAGAAAAAAATGAACATTCCATCACTAGAAGGTCTTTTCATAGAAACATTTGTTGTTGCAATAATTTCTTTTTTTTATATAAGCCTAACTCCTTCAAATTTAAATTTTGATTTAACCGGACTTTTGCTTTTAGGATGTGGTATAGTAACACTAGTTCCTATGATCACATTTAATTATGCAACTCTTCTTTTAAAACTCTCAACTATTGGATTTTTACAATATATAACACCAATTTGTACTGTAATTTTTGGTGTAGTATTATTTAATGAACATTTTAGTATTTATAAATTTATAAGTTTTGGACTTATTTGGATTGCACTAATAATGATAACCTATGATGGATATAAAAGGAGAAAAAATGTTTAATGTTGAGCTTATGCTTGTAGTTGCGTTAGTGGTTGGTTTTATAATATATAAAGAAATTTCAAAAGTAACTTCAAATATAGATATTCACGAACAAAATCCTGATATGAGTAAATATTCTAAATTTTGCGATTTTATAGATGATGAAATAACCTCGGTTAAAAACTCACTTATGCTTGAAAATATAAAATTAAAAAATGAAGGTTTAAAAGATGAATTTCTAGATAAAGTCAGTACTCTTAGTAAGGAACTTGTTTTTTTACAAAATATGAGTTCAAGCAACAAAAATGCAAAAGATTGGGAAAAAAGACTATTTGATTTTTTAAATAAATTTGAGAGTTTAAATGATGAATATTTGCAAAATTCACAAAACTTAAATGATGAAATAAGGGAAAGACTAGCTAATAAATTTAGGAATTTATAAAATTTAAATTAAGATAAATGTGCATATTTAAAATTTAACTGATAAAATCATATTAAAGATGGTACAACTTTTACTCTGAGCTTATGATGTATTTTATCATTTTGGTTGACACTTTAACCTCAAAAATATCTTATTTTTATAATAATCTGTTTTAACTATTTTTGCCAATCCATAAATCCTGAACACATAACTTTATAAAGCCAACTAAATAACACAGAACATCATAAAATGATTAAACAAAACTATGACAAAATCTTTTAAGTGTTTGGCAATAT
>QWCY01001528.1_pt1 | contig 33336 bp, 43 predicted proteins | sample 1972631 | NCBI WGS metagenome assembly QWCY01 (sample SAMN09866696, study PRJNA288562) | Human gut metagenome isolate pre1_stool, whole genome shotgun sequencing... | isolation source: gut | host: Homo sapiens | place: USA: California
AATTTTTTATATTTTTTGCTGCTTGTTTGATTCGGTTTTCATTTTCTATTAAAGCAATTCTTACAAATTGATCCCCGCCACTTCCAAAGCCACTTCCAGGACTTACTGCAACATTTGCTTCCTCAAGCAGTTTTTTGCTAAATTCAAGACTTTTTATTTTTGAAAATTTTTCTGGAATTTTTGCCCAAACAAACATAGAGGCAACTGGTTTTTTAATCTCCCAAGAAGCATTTTCAAAAGATTTTATTAAAAAATCTCTTCTTTTTTCATATTTTGATCTTATCTTATCAATGCAACTTTGATCCCCATCAAGTGCGATTGTAGCTGCAACTTGAATAGGTGTAAACATACCATAATCAAACCATGATTTTATCTTTTTCAAAGCTGCTACTAGTTTTTGGTTTCCGCACATAAAACCAACTCTCCAGCCTGCCATATTATAAGTTTTTGATAGTGTATAAAACTCAACTGCTACATCTTTTGCTCCCTCAACTTCTAATATAGATGGGGTTTTATATTCACCAAAAGAAAGCTCAGCATAAGCAATATCACTAATTACATAAAATCTTTTTTCTTTTGCCATTTTTACAAGGCGTTCGTAAAAACTTAAATTTACAACCGCGGTTGTTGGGTTGTGTGGGAAATTTACAACTACATATTTTGGTTTTGGAATGCTTTCTTCAAAGGTTTGCTCTAGGTCTTTAAAAAATTTATCTTCATCTAAAAAGAAATCCTCCCCATAAACCAGCGGCATTTTTACAACATTTCCACCAGCTATTATGAAAGCTTGAGTATGTATAGGGTATGCAGGATCGGGCACTACAGCTACATCACCAGGATTTATAATAGCTGTTGTTAAGTGAACAAATCCCTCTTTGCTTCCCATGGTTGCAACTATTTCTTTATCTGGATCAAGAGTGACATTAAATTTCCTTTTATACCAAGAAGCACATGCTAGTCTTAATTTATAAATTCCTTGAGAAACAGAATATCCATGGGTTTTGTCTTTGTTTGCGCTTTGGCATAATTTATCAATGATGTGTTGTGGAGTTCTTCCATCGGGATTTCCCATGGAAAAGTCGATTATATCTTTACCTTCGTGTCTTGCTTTCATTTTTATTTCATTTATTTGAGCAAAAACATAATTTGGAAGACGTTCTATTTTATTAAAACGAATTTCATCAAACATAACATTCTCCTTTTTATTTAAGGTTAAATTTAAGTCCATTTTTTATGTTATCTAGGCTAGCGCTATCGCCAACTTGTATATAGGTTGTATCTTTTGGGATAGATAAGTTTAAGCTTTTTTTTATCTCATCTTCTCTAATGCTTTGTAACAGATTTAACTCATTATCAAAGACTCTAATTTCAGGGTGCCAAGCATCCATATTTTGAGAGATAATATTTATCTCATTTTTGCCTTTTATGTTTAAAAAATATGGTTTTTGTGGTTTTTGCAAGTCGTATATAAACTCAGGCGCTAGATTTAAATTTGATAAGTTTACTTCGTATATGAAGGTATTATTTCTTCTTGATACGTTTTTGATATATGCTGATCTTTTTTTAAACTCATCATAAACTTTATCTGGAGTTAAAACTCTTGAACCCATTATTAGAATTTTATAACTTGAGTTTTGGTTGTTTGTAAATTCTAAATTTTGATAGTTCTTAAATCCAAGCTCTTCTAAAACATCACTAACAAGCTTTAATAAAACAACACCTTTTGAATTTGAGTTAAAAACAATCTCAGTTTTTGAGTTTTTTGAGTAGTTGCTTAAAATTTTATCGCCAATCAATTTTTTTGTAATTCTTCTAATATCGGGGTTTTGGTACTCATCTATAAACTCACTTACGCCCTCGCCATCTCCGCCTAAATTTAGTGATATTTCTTTAGGTGTTGCCCCAAATGTTAAGCTTAAAAAACATAGCGTTAAAATTAAACTTCTTACCACGCTTTGCCCTTATTTAGCTTTAAGAACTCATCATAGCTTATCGCGTTTACATCGCCTTTTTTTATTAGAAATCTATGTGGGTTTTTATCATTAAATTTTTCTTCTTTTTCTTTTGTGTTTAGTGTAAAAAGTCCGTGTCCTGTTAGAATAAGTTGATCTTTATTGAGATCAAATTCAAAGAATTTATCTGTTGTTTTTGTGGTTTTTGAACCAGTTTTTAAATCAATTATGCCTATCCAAATTTTCTCAGTTGGGTTTATGCCTTGTTTTTGATCTTTTGCTAAATTTTCATTTAAAGGTTCTTTATCAGTCAAATTCTCACTACTTAAATTTTCATTGCTTAAATTCTCATCTTCGTTTAATAGAGTAAGTTTTTCAAGGGCATTTAAACTCTCATTTTTATCAGCTACTTCTTCTAAATTTTCTTCGTTGTTAGAATCTGTTTCTTTAAGGCTAAACTCCGGTGTTTTGTTATTAAGATTTAAAATTTCAATTCCTGTTTTTTCAAGCTTTAAGTTTGTTTCATCTATCATTGTAGAATTTGTTGAATATACTTCTGTTTTACTGTCTTTGAAATTTAAAAACTTATCTATTTCATAAAGCTTAAAGTTAAAAATAACCCAAACAATGATAACAAGTAACACTAGCCAAAATAAAAATTTTGGAAGTTTTTTATGCTCTGTTATTGCAACTTTTTGTTTTAAAGGGCTATTAAATTTAGTTTCTTTTTTTATGGTTAAATCTTCTATGTTGTTTGCGTTAAACTCATCAAGCCATGGTTGTAAGTCAACCTCATATTCTCTTTCAAGTATCTTTATATATGCTTTTACATTTGTTTCTTTTAATGAGTCAAAATCTTTTTGTAAAATCCATCTTATATAATCAACTTCAATATGCGTTGTTTTGGCTATTTCGTTGATTCCAATACTTTCTAATTTTTCTAAAGCATTATTTTTATTGTTGTCCATTTGTCATCCTGTCACAAAATATTGCAAATGCTGCATTAACATTTAAAGAATCCCAGTTATTTCTCATTTTTATGCCGATTAATTCATCGCATTTTTGAATGGCTTTATTTGGAATTCCCTCACCCTCGCTTCCCATTACAAGCACCTTTTTGCTAGCAAATTCTTTTAAATTTTTACCTTTTGCATCTGATGCGTAAATTTTAAAACCAACTTGCTTTAACTCATTTAAAAGAGTTAGTCCATCTTCGAATTTACAAATTGGTATTTCATACGCAGCACCACTGCTAGATCTAATAATACCCTCTATTGCTAAACTTTTGGTTACAATAATTACACCATCAACTCCAAGTGCGTAAGCTGAGCGAACTATCGCGCCTATGTTTCCAACATCGCTTAGATTATATAAAACTGCCAAAAAATTCTTAGATTTTAAATCTTTAAATTCGCTAAACTTATAATCTTTAACTTCAGCTAAAAAACCTTGATGATTGCCACCTCTTGCTAGGGCTTGAGCTTTTTTAAAGTCAAGTTTTTCTATTTTTATATTAAGCTTTGAAATCTCCCTAAATAAAGCTTTATCGCACTCTTTGGCAAGAAAAATCTTTAAAAACTCATCTTTGTGGTTTTTTAACAGATGTAAAAATAGCTGTTTTCCATAAATTATCATTTTAAAATAATATCAAAAGAGGCTTAAAAAATAGCTTATTTTATTAAATTTTTATAAATTTCTTTTTGGTTTATTCCTGTAATTTTTGATAAAAGTTTTGATTTTTGTTTGGGTGGTATATCAAGATCTAAAATATCACTTTCTAAAATGGTTTCAAACTTTGTATTTTTACTTTTGTCTATCACTAAGCAAAACTCACCATTTAAATTTTCATTTTCTAAAATTTGAGCTAAATTTATAGCTTTATCAAAATATTTTGTTTCAAATTTTTTAGTTGCTTCTTTTATGATAAAAATTTTTCTTTGTGGGTCTAGGCCTGAAATAGTTTTTATTAAATTTAAAATCCTCTTTGGGGATTCATAAATTATCACTGGATAGGGTGAATTTAAAGCATTTTGTATAGCTACTTTTCTCTCATCGCCTTTGTTTGGTAAAAAACCTAAAAAGCTAAACTCTTTTTCTACTAACCCACTTGCAACAGCTGCCAAAATTAAGGCATTTGAGCCACTTAAAACTTCATATTCGACTTTATTTTTTTGAGCAAATTTAACTAAGCTATTTCCAGGATCGCTAATGCATGGCATTCCAGCATCGCTCATATATGCACATATTTTTTTAAAAATACTTAAATCAATATTTTTTAAAATTTCATCTTCATTGTGTGAATGGAGTGAGTAAAAAGATACATCTTTTAGCTTTAAAGAATAGCGAGTTTGGAGTAGGTTTAAAAATTTTTTAGTAACTCTTGTATCCTCGCAAAAAATAACTTCGCATTTGGCTAAAACTTCTAAAATATGCAAGGATACATCAGATAAATTTCCTATTGGTGTAGGAATAAAATAAAGCAATTATTTCATACCGTATTTTTTCTTAAATTTATCGACTCTACCTGCTGAATCTACGATTTTTTCACTTCCTGTAAAAAATGGATGACATTTTGAGCAGATATCAACTCTTAGCTCTTTTTTGTTTGACTTTGTTTCAAAAACATTTCCACAAGCACAAGTTACGGTGCAATCCATATAGTCTGGATGAATATCTTTTTTCATAAAATTTTCCTTTTTATATTTTTAGTTTTGAATTTAGAATAAGTTTGCATTTTACTATAAAAAATATAAAAAATCAAATTTAAAGTAAAATTTTTGATGCAATTCCTACGACAGCACTATTTGATTTTAAAATAAAAGGCGAGTTTAGTCCAACCTTATCTTTAACTTTTAATCTTTCATTCTCGCTAAATCCACCCTCAGGCCCTATAAAATAAATTTTATTTTTATTCAAATTTTGGATTTTTTCGCCGCCAAAATCTACCAACGCAATGTTGTCAAATTTAGTTAAAAACTCATCAAAACTATTGTAAATTTCAAACTCTATTATAGAGTTTCGCCCGCATTGTTGTGATGAGTTTATCAAAATTCTTTCAAATCTTTCTAAATCGAGTTTAAAATTTTTTTGCGAGAACTCAGTATAGACAAAAAATATTTTTTTAACTCCGATTTCATTTAAAGTTGGAAGAGTTTTTTCTATAACTATAGGATCTACAACTGCCCATGCAATACTTAAAAAAAGTTCATCTTTTGGCAGGGAATGTTTAAAAACAAGCTCTAAAGAGATTTCTTTTTTTGAAATTTCTGTTATTTCATAAATATAATTATAATTATCTTTCAAATTTCTTATATCAATTCTTTGATTTTCCTGAACGCGTCTAGCTTTTAGATGTTTAAAGTCATTTATTTTTAAAAGCTCATCTCCGGCATTTTTATCATATAAAAAAACCATTTATAAAACCTCCAAAATAAGTGTAATTGTTAAAATTATACTAACTAAAATTTTAGCTTTTTTCTTAAAATTTTCATAATTTTTTGTGTAATATCCTTTTTTTAAGACTTTAAAACTAATGCCAATAAATGCTGGAAAAATAATACTAGCTAAAATCATCAAAAAAACCTTAAAGCTTATGTGAAAATTAATAACAGGCAACATTATGACACCTGTAAAAATTAAAGCTGAAAGACTAAAACTATAAAGCGGTATAAAAAATCTTATTCTTTTATGGAATTTAATACCATTTTGCGAGTTAGAAAAAATAAAAATCAAAAAAATCAAGCTTAAAACTATAAAAAACTTTGAAAAAAAACTATGTAAAGCAAGACTTAAATCATAAAATTCTATCATTTAGCAATCTTTTGGAAAATTAAATTTAGAACCATTTTTAAGTTTTGTAAAAAACTCTTCATCATCTAAATCAGCTAAAATTTCAGGACTAAAACTTATATCTTTAAGTTCTATTTTTCCCATATCTTCATTGTATGCATCTTCTCTAAAACATTGTGCATATCCAGTGGCTGTTTCATGAACTATAATACTATAAAGTGTAACATTTTTTTCATTATTGTGCATATTTGTAAGGCTTAAAAGTCTGTCAATTAAAATAAAAAAAACTCTACAAAACTGCTCTGCGCTTGGGTTTTGTGGAATTTCTATCCATCTTTTTGAGTGTTTTTTAATATCATTTTTATACTCATCGCTATCGCCTGAAAAAAGTGTTGTAGCATGGTCAAAACTATCAATTATTACTTTTATGCCTTGTTTCATTAATCCAAAATCATATACCATTCCAGCACTATCTAAAAAATTTGAACTAAGCATTACTTCGCACTTATATGAGTGTCCGTGAATACTCGTCCTGCAACGTTTTGAAGAGCAAAATCTTACAATATGTGCATTTTCAAAGTCATAAATTTTTCTTATTATCATACACCCTCTTTATCGTTAAATATTCTAATATGAACTCTATCTGTATAATTATAGCCGTTTTCAAGACAGAAATTAAATGCAAATTTAGCATTTTTTTTGAGTTCATCTATGTTTTTAGCTAGTGGCATACAAAAAACATCACTTTTTTTAGCATCTTTAATAGCGTTTAAAATCTCACAAATTTCATCATTTGGATTAAAATCAGGACTTATTACAAATTTATAAAAGCATTCTTTTGTGTTTTGTTTTAATAAATTTAAAGCTTTAAAATTTAGCCTTTTTTCTTTTGTTTCGCCAGAAATTGAAAGTTTTGTAGAGATTGCATAAATGCAGTTTTTATAAAGAGGAAATTTCTCAAAATCAATCTCAATCGTCCCATTTGTTTCAAAGTGAACTTCATAGCCTTGATGTAAAATTTCGGTAATAAAATCATAAAAAATGGGATTTTTATGGTGAATTAGTGGCTCACCACCTGTTATTATAATGGCTGGCTTATAATCTAGTTTTGGAATTTTTGATAAAAGAGTTTTTACACAATCAATTTTTTTATAATTGAAATGACTTGTAAAAACAGCTTTGATTGTGTCACATCCCTTTAAAGCCTCCCCTGTTTTTGGAGAAATTTTAACTACATTAAAGCCTGGACATTTTAAATTGCACCCAGCAAAACGAAAGAAAATAGCATTTATGCCAGTATACTTTCCCTCACCTTGAATACTGTGAAATACCTCAACTAGATTTAAAGACATTTAATTTTTTACTCTAAATATAAAAACTTTATTCATGTCTTAGCCACCAGTTTTATAAAAAGCTCTACTTGAAATTTCATTTTGATTTATGCTGTTTTCCCATCTATTTTTTTCAGGTTTATTTTTTAAAACCTCTCTTAAAATTTCACTTGCTTTTATAATATCACCGCTTTTAACAGCTTCTTTTATGCTTAGTGCATCTTCAAAATACAAACAAGGTATTAAAAACCCTTCCGCACTTAGCCTAATCCTATTGCAAGTATCGCAAAAATCGTGTTTATGTGGATCAATTATTCCAAATTTATATCCATCTTCTAGCTCAAAAAGAGTGGCCGGGGAGTTTAGTTTTTTAACGCTTTCTTTGAATTTAAATTTGTTTGATAAAATAGCTAAAATTTCATCTTTTTTAAGACTTTTTAAAAAGTTTTTTGCATGGATATTTTCCATATATTCGATAAATCTAATTTCACATCCGTGATTTTTAGCAAATTCTAAAAGATTTATAAGCTCATCATCGTTAAAATTTTTTAAAGCTACACAGTTTAATTTGACTTTAAGTCCAACATTTAGGGCTTCCTCAAAGCCACTTATAACTTTTTCAAGGACGTTTTTTCCAGTTAATTTAAAAGCTTTTTCTTTGTTTAATGTATCAAGAGACATATTAATTCTTTTTAGTCCGCTATCTTTTAGTTTTTTGGCAAAATCTTTTAAGAAGTATCCATTTGTAGTCATAGCCAAATCAATATTTTGGGCATAATCACTTATCATTTTGATAAATTTGTCAGTATCTTTTCTAACTAAAGGTTCTCCGCCTGTTATTCTTATTTTTTTAACACCTTCATCAATCGCAACTTTTATAAATAAAAATAACTCTTCAAAGCTTAAAATTTTTTCATGCGGTACCCATTCAAATGGCTTATCTGGCATACAATACTTGCATCTAAAATTACATCTTTCAGTAACAGAAACTCTTAAATAATCAACAATTCTTCCATGCCCGTCTATTAACATCTTTTATCCTTTTGTTGGATTATAAAAGACTTTTTTAAATTTAGCACAAATAAAATTTATTTATTAACAAGTTTATCTATGTTTTGCAAAGACTTAATAACAGGCTCAATCTTATCATCGATTTGTTTATCAAGCTCATCGGCAAGTATACCTATATCAAACATTTCAAGTTCTTCTTTTAGTTTTGCAACCTCTTTTTTTAAGATAAAAATTTCGTTCATATTATCATTGACTATATGATCATATCTATCAAATTTTTTATTTGTTTGGCTATCCTTTACATAAAGTAAAATCAGTACTATAAAAAGCACTACGCAAAGCCCTAAAATAATAATGCTATTAGCATCCATTTTTTCTCCTTAAAATAAGTGATCTAAAAATATAAAACAAAAAAACATTATTCCCAAATAGCCATTTAGTGTAAAAAATGCTTTGTCTATTTTAGTAAAGTCTTTATTCACAATCTCATGTTCTTTATACAAAATAATAGCTGAAATTATAACACCCAAATATGCAAAAAATCCCAAATTTGAAGCTATGCAAAAAAGTAACCAAAATAAAATTGTAATTGCGTGAAAAATACTTGATATAAACATAGCTGCTTTACTTCCATAACATGCTGGAATACTATAAAGACCAGCTTTTTTATCATATTCCATATCTTGAAGTGAGTAGAGTATGTCAAACCCAGCTACCCAAAAAGCAACTCCAAAACATAATAAAATAGCCCAAAGAGGAATAGCTCCTAAAACTGCCACACTTCCTGCAATTGGAGCAAGCCCTAGACAAAATCCAAGCATTATATGAGCAGTTTGTGAAAATCTTTTAAAAATTGAATATCCACCTAAAAAAAGTAAAATTGGAAATGATAAATAAAAGGCTAAACTATTTATAAAATATGCTACTATTATAAAAATTAAAGCATTTACTCCTATGAAAATAAGTAAATTTGTCTTTCCAATTCTTCCATCAACACTTGGTCTATTTGCACATCTTGGATTTGGTTCATCTATGTCTTTGTCCATAAATCTATTAAAAGCCATAGCAAAACTTCTTGCACTTACTGCGCATAAAATTCCTAAAATAAACAGTCTCCAGCCAAACCACATCGTATTATTTTCAAGTTTTGAAGCTGTAATCATAGCTATGAAAATAAACGGTAGAGCAAAAACTGAGTGCTTAAAAACAATAAGTTCGTTAATATCTGCTAAAACTTGCCTAAATTTTTTCATTAATTCCTTTCAAAGTTTTTATTTTAGCTAATTTAAGTTACAATACAATAAAGGTATCTTATAATTTACCCATATTTTATAAAAAAGGGGTAAAAATGAGCGAATTTTCTTTCTATTTTAGAGAGGATGAATTTGTGATCGAGGCTACAAAAACAATTAAAAAAACACCAAATGGAACTCTTGTTTTTCGTAATAAAATGAATTCTATATTATTTCCTGTAAATTTTACAGCTAGAGATTATGATGTATTTTTCACGATTTGTTGGTATGCTAAACAAATGGGCTACGCCGAGAATAGAGGGGCTATTGAAATGCCATACTCTGAAATCGCTAAGTTTTATGAAAAAGACATAAACAAGACTAGATTTAATAATGAAATTAAAATTTTCAGAGATAAGGTTTTGGGTAGAAATGGTGCAGCAATTTATAGAACAGTGGAATTTACAGAAGATGATGAGATTTCAAGCGTTGGTGTATTTTTCATTGATATAGATGTTTTCAGAAATAAACAAATTTTAAGATTTAGACTCAATCCTAGAGCTTTGGACATTTTATTTAAAACACTGAATTTTATGAAAATTGATCTTTATGATTTTGTTTCAATTAACGGAAAATTTGCAAAAACTCTTTATCGTCTTTTGCACCAATATGATAATCTGAAACCAGATAAAGATGGCTTTAAATGTGTTAAATTTACTAGATTTGATTTTGAAAACTTAATGAGTGTTCCTATAAAATATGATTCCACTGATTTAAATCGTCGTGTAATTGAACCATCAGTTAATGAACTTAACGAAAAATACTTTAAAAAGCTTATGTTTGAAAGAGAATTTTCAAAGAAAAATAAAAAAGAAATTACTGGATATTCATTTAAATTTATGCTTAATGAGCAAGTCGTTTAAAGCTATTTAGCCCTATACTACATTAACTTGAATTTAGTTTTTGCTTTGTAGGGCTTATGACAACTTAAATTAATCTTAAATATTTCACTTAATACTTATTTTTTACCCTCTTATTCTCATTGCTATATATTCTTCAAGTTCTAGGTCAAAGTTCATTGCTTCTGCTCTGAATTGCATTATTTGATCAAATGTAAAAATATCTTTTAACTCATATGTTGCTGTGAGCTTAATTTCTGAATATGTAGCCATACTTACTCCTAAATTGTCAGCTATTTTGCGGATTAATTCTTTGTTTTCATGGCTTATATAAATAATATAATTTGTCATACGTTCTTTTATTTTTTCATCATTTGGCTGTGGTGCTTCTATTAATCCCATTTTAAATTTTACAAACTCACTCATGCTTGTGTTGTACCATTTTGCTTGATCAAATATCCAAACTAAAACTTCGTCTTTAATATAAGGAATTTGTGACACAAGTGAATTTTCTATAAATTTAGCTAAGGTGTATGTTGTGTATTTTTTTCTTATTTTTACTCCAAGTTCTTTTGAAAATTTTGCCCCAAATGACTCTTTTCCTTTTTTAGATGATAATTCTTTTTGTGTTTCTGCTCCATCAATAAAACTATCTAAATTTTCAATTGAATTTGTTGTTTTTTTAAAATTCATTTTTTCTCCCTTTTGTCTTAATAAATAATGAAATAAAAAATATTTCAAAAGTATTTTATAGAATTATTATAACTAAAAATATAATAAATAATATAAAAAAATACTAAAATTTAAAAAATAAAAACATAATTTTATAAAATTTCATTACATAAATTTTTTATTTCATTTTCTGCTTTATTACCATCATTAATCTCAACTACTCCAAGTCCAAGTTGCGTTGCGATTTTATATCTTTCTCTTTCATAAATAATCGTGTTTGCTAGTTTTATATAATCTTCTTCTATATCGTTTATATAGCTTATTAGACTTTCAATTTTCTTATATAAAACTGGATTTGGAGATGCCCTGTTAATAACAATATATGCTATGAGTTTGTTGTTTTGTTCTTTTGCCATTTTTACGACATTTATCATTTTATCTAAAACACTTACATCAAACTGGCTTGGAATTGTTGGAATTATCACTATATCGCTTAATGCAATTGCTATTCGCATTTCTCTGCTATCTCTTCCACCTGTGTCTATTAATATATCTTTTTCCCCTTTATCGTTTTGCAAAAATTCTTTTAAATTTTCGCCGTATTTATATGCAAAATCAAAAGCTTTATTATGGTTTTCTTCATTTCTTATATTTAGAAATGTAGCTATTGATTTTTGTGGATCCGTATCAATTAATAGCATAAATTTGTTTTTAGCTATTCCTTGATTTATGGCTATATTTGTAGCTAATGTGCTTTTTCCACTTCCACCTTTTTCGTTACAAATTGATATAATCATTTTGTCTCCCTTTTTAAAATATTACACTTATCTTTAATACATTCTATCTTTGTATCGTCAAGCAATATAAATGTTGTTTCATCTATTCCTAAAAACCAAGTAGCTCCTATTTTCTCACTATTTACTCCTATTACTTTCTTTCCATCAAAATACAATTCATCAAATTTCCCTATATCTTGGTAAATAATATGATTTTTTTGTTGAATTCTTATTTCTTTACCTGCTTCTGTCATTAAGAGCATTGTTGAAAAGAAAACTAAAAGAAAGAATGGCTGAAATTTTTTTTCTTTAAAAATTAGTGAGAAGATAAAATATAAAATAATTGAAAAGCCAAAAGCTATGAAAATTTGAGTATTATAATTTCCCATATCATTTTCTATTTTATAATACCAAGATAAAATAAATATGCTACAAAGCATTGTGGTTAAAACCATTATTAAGATTTTGTTTTTCATTTTATTATTTCTTGAATTGAAACATAGACAGTTAGTCCATATATTATAGTTAATATTATTCCCATAAATATAAATATTCCTTCATTTTTAGAGTTTTCTATTCTTTCATTTAATTTAGAAATAGCCATAGTATAAAAAATAAGCATAACTATATTTAATAAAGTAACTGTTGGGTTTTCCATTATGATGTTATTTATTTTTTCCATTTTTAATCCTTTATTCAATTTCTATAGAATTAATTTCTTTTTTAGTTTTTTTTTCAATAGTCTTAGTGTTTTTTATATTTTCTTTTTCTATTTTTTTAACTTTATCAGCCATTTTACAAATTTGTATATAGCTTAAATTGTTTAGTAGTTCAATAGGTATTATATCGTTAGTTTTACTCATACATGCAGGTTGGTCAATCGTACAGTTTTTTGCTAATTCTTGACAAATTTTTGAACTTGAATTATATTTGCAATATTTTGCTGCATATACTTTATTTATTTTACTAATTCCTATATTAATTACACCACAAAATAAGATAAGTATTATTGTAAGTCCGAAAAGAAATTCATAAAAATTTGGTTTTATTTTTTCCATTTTTTATCCTTTTTATTTTTATTTGTTTCTAAGCCCATAATTTATTTGCTATTTCTACTTTCTTTCTAAAATCCTTAACTGCATTATTTGCGTAAGTTACGCTGTAATTATGCTCTTTTGGTATTGAACCATCTTTTAGCCCATTATGTTCCTTTATTGCATTTTCAAGTTTTAATGTAAAATATTCCAAGCTCTCTGGCATAGATAGATTTATCTCTTTTAATTTATTTTCCCAGTAATCTATTTTTGTTTGCCTTGCTTCTGCCATATCTGAGTGTTTAATTGAATTTTCAAGTCTATTCCAATTTCTTTCTAGTAATTTGCGATGCCTATGTTCGCTGTGGTGTCCTACTTTGATCGGCTCTCCTAGGCTTAAAAATTCCTTATCTTCTTTTGATTTTTCATACCATTCTTTACTTAGTTTTTCATGTCTTACTTGTGCATTTTGGTGTTTATTTAATCTTCTTTGTGCATAACTTTCATCTAGTCTTATAATTGAATAATAAAATTTATTATCTTTTTTATAAAGTAAATTATATACTTCACATTCTACACCTTTGCCATATTTGGTGGTTAATTCTATTATTTCTCCTTTGGTATGTTCTGCTTCACATTCTGCTATCCATACATTTGGGCAGTATTTTTTAAATTTGTTCATTTCAGCACCTTTTGCTTTTTTATTTTTGGATGTTTAACATCCTTTTTATAATTCAAATTATACCATTTTATAACTTAAAAAATAATAAATATTAAAATAAAACAAAATTAAAATAACTAAATAAAATAAAAAATACAAATATAAAAACAATAAAAAAACATAAAAATAACAATAATATTTAAGCTTATTTTAAGCTAAAATCTGCTTTCTCTCCCTTTTTAAAGAAAAATATAAAAGTCGTATGGGTAACGGCACATTTTGTAATTTTTTGACATTTTGCAAATAGCTACAAACCACGACAAAAAGGGGAAAAACAAAGGATAGTAAAATCTTAGTTAAAGCTTAAAGTTCAAAAATGGGCTAAAATTTAATTTTAATTTTAGCCCCATATTGATTACTCTTTTTTTGATAATAAAAAATGTATTTTTATGATTAGATATAAAATTAGATTAAAAGCTATATAACATATTATTGCCGTAGCTATAAAGAAAAAATCAGCATTTAGCAAAGTTTCTACTCTATTTGGCTTATTAAAAAAATAAAGTATAAAATTTACCCCAAAACCTAATAAGTTTACTACAAAAAATACCCACATAAATATTTTAACTGGGCTGTTAAATAGCTTAACTTCTCTTTTTTTCATTGTCTGTTTGACCTATGTTTTGATGTTGTGATTGGATGTTGTTGAAGTTTGATGTGTTGCCATTTGTTTGGCTATTTTGTACTTGTGTTTGATTATTCCAATTTCCTTGCCCTTGCATTTTATTGCTATTTTGTTGATTGTTTTTTGTTATATTGTGTTGTTTGTTATTTTTGTTTTGGTTTTGATAAGCTTGGGTGTAGTTATTTGATTGCTCTAAAAAAACATTTTCATACATCTGCTCAATATTACCATCTGAATAATTATTAAAATTTGTTTCTTTTTCTTCTTGGTTCTTTGATCCTAGAAGTGTGAATTCTTCTATTTTTATATTTACGCTTGTTCTAGGCTCTCCTTGATTGTTTTCATAATCATTTGTTTGAATTTCGCCACGAACGAGTAACTTATCTCCTTTTTTTGTATATTGTGCCAATATTTCGCCTTGTTTGTTGAAAGCAACTAATTTAAGCCACTGAGTTCTTGTTACTTGAGTATTGCTATCTTTTGGCGTATATTTTTTAGTAATTGCTATACTATTTTTTGCTACTATTCCGTATTGGCTTTGTAGTATCTCCCAATCACTTCCTAAATTTCCACATAAAATTGCATTGTTCATTCTTTCTCCTTTAAAATTTGTTCTATTCTTTTATCAAAAAGATATCCTATAAAATATCCTATTGTTATTCCAACTAGTGCTAAATAATCCATATTGAGCCTTTACTCATCTATCCTATAGCTTTGAATTTTGTTGTTATTGCTTTGAATATTTAAAATTTGACTCATTTCTTCCCTTTTTTCATTTAATGCTTTATAATTCCCACTCTTCATATTTGCGTTCTTCTATGCAGTCTAATTTTTTTATTAGCTTTTCAGCATTTTCTATTTCATTTTTTATTTTTCTTAATTGAAATGATAAGTGGTCTTTTATTTCTGGTATAAATTTTTCTAAATTTTCTTCGTGAATGCTATTTTTTAAATTTAATATTTTTTCTTGTATTCTAGGTATAGACATGTTTATAAAATAGTCATTGGCTTCAGAGACTCTATAAAAATCTTTAAACACCCCCATTTTATTTCCTTTCTTGTTTTTTTCGTACAAATATTTTTCTATTAAATTTTCTAGTTTTTCATATTTTTCATAAGTAAGCTCGGTTAAATCAGCGAGAAAAAATATTCTTTCTTTTAATTCTAATTCATACTCTACATGATATTTCATTGTCTCTATAAGTGCTTCAACTACATTATTGTGTTCTTTTGTTACTATGTTGTTTATTATATTAGGAATATTTTCAAAATTATTTCTAAAAATTTCAGTAAGCATTTTTTCAAAATTATTATGTATTTTTTTTAATTTTTTATCATAAAACTCTTTATCATCTTCCACGCTTCTAAAATTAAAAATTTCTTTTGGTGTTCTATGTTTCATATTATTCCTTTATTTCATCAGTGTTCTTTGTGCTATTATTTCTATATAAAGTAATAATTCTTTTTTTTCATCACTTAAATAGTTTTTTACATTGTCAGATAGTTTTTCTACACCCCCTTTTTCTAGGTTTTCCAATCTTTTTAATGTCTTTTCTAACTCGCTTAATTTATTTTTAATTTCTTCTTTTAGATTTATAATGTCAAATAGATATTTTGGACTGTAAGGTGTTAAAAATTTTTCATCTTTTAACTTTTCATAGTCTTGAACGCAATACATATCTTTCATCATATAACTTTTTGTTTCTTTAACATTAGGCATTTTATTTCCTTATTTTTTCTTTATGTATTTATCTATAAATTTAGAACACACTTTGACATTTTTTTCTATATCTTTTGGAAGCTCTACATTGTTACTTTGTGCCAACTTTTTTGCTAATGCGATTTGCTTTTCACTTGGTGGTCTGATATCTTTATCTTTATTCTTTTCTATAAATTCCGAGCAAATTTTCCAGCTTTTTTCAATATCTTTTGGCAGTTCTATATTTAAATTTTTTGATAAATTTCTAGCCCATTCAAGCTGTTTTTCACTTGGTGGTTTAGTTTCTCCGCTATTTATCTTTTTAAAACTCATTTTTTCGTGCAGTGGCTTTATAAAATCTAAATAATTTACTTTACCACTGCTTATTTCATCTAGCACACTTTCCATCTGTTTTGTGAATTCACTTTGCGTGATCCATTCATCATCATTTTTTATTGTTTCAATGAAATTCATACCTTTATTTGTGGCTACAATATTGTTATTTTTACCTTTTGTTTGTATTTCTATAAAATCTCTTTTTAGTAAAATCGGTAAAAATGAAGCGTATGTACTTGGTCTTCCGATACCTTCTTTTTCTAAAAGGGAGATAAAATTGCTTTCTTTATAATGTTGTGGAGCTTGTTTTTTAACTTCTTGCAATTCAAATCCTATTATTTGCAACTCGTCGTTTTGTTGTAAATTTAGCGTTATTTCTAATAAGTCTTTGTCTTTATCTTCATTATCTTCATCTTCTTGCTTTAAAGCCCCTTTAAAACCTTTATAAACGCATTTACTTGTTTTGGTTTTAAAGCTAAGAGTTTTAATATCTATGTCGTATGTAGTATTTTCATTGATAGCATTTTTGGCTTGACTTAGAATTGAATTTAAAAAGATTAACTCATATAATGCTTTTTCATCATCTGATAAATTTTCATTTTTTGCTATTTCATCAATTTTACTATATTCATGCACATGTGATATTCTGATAGCTTCGTGAGCTTCAGCTTGACTTTGAGCTCCTGCTTTATATTCTCTTTTTTGATACCACTCATTTTCTTTGAATTTTGACTCTACTTCGTTTATAAATTCGTTTGATAATGCATTACTATCTGTTCTATGATATGTTATTAATCCTTTTTCAAATAATTTCTGAGCTAGTCCCATTGTTTTATCACTTGAAAATCCTAGTTTTTTATTTGCACTTTCTTGTAATTGGCTTGTTCTTAGTGGTGCTGATGGTTTAATTTCACTTTGTTTTGTATCTATTTGATAAACTTTTGCTGATGCTCCGTTTAGATCATTTATTTTTGCTTCTGCTTCATCTTTTTGTGTAAAAATATTGTCATTAATTGCACTAAATTCTACGCCATCTTTTGTCTTTAAATTTGTTTTTAATTTGTAGCTTACTTGTTTTGAGGCTGGATTTTCTAAAAATTCCTTTATTTCTAACTCTCTTTTTACGATCAAGGCAAGTGCTGGAGTTTGAACTCTTCCTACGCTTAAATTTTTATCATTTAATTTATTGATATAAGTTGGCGACATTATAAAGCCCACCAACTTATCGCCAACTGCTCTTGCTTTGAAGCTATCAAATTCTTTTAAATTTGAGTTTGCAAATGGTACAGCTTTTTCAAGCCCTTTTTTAATTCCACTTTCTGTTATTTCGTGGAATTCTGCCCTTTTTACACTATTTGCTATATTTTTGATTGTGCCATACACCATGTAACCGATTCCATAGCCCTCTCGGTCAGGGTCTGTTGCTACAATTACATCTTTACCTTTGCAATCATTAAATATTGCATTAATTTTTCCTTTTTTTGCTTCTTTAAATTCAAATATCGGTTCATAATTTTCATAATCTTTTACAATTTCTTTACTTAATTCTTTAAAATGTCCTTGTGTTGCATAAACTTTTGCACCTGTAATTTTTGCGATTTTATCGCATTTGTTTGGGCTTTCAATTATGATTATCGTATTTGTCATTTTTCATCCTTTATTTGTTTATTTTTTTCACTTATGTGTTGTTCTAAAAATTTCATAAAATAAATTTGATTTACTTCATCTATGTAATTGTATTTTGGATAGTTTTTATAGTCTTTTCCTTGCTTTATTCTAATTAAATGGTAATGTAGTAATTTATAATACGAGGCTATAAAGTCATTCATGATTTCTTTATTTGAAAACTCTATAACTAGTTCATTATCATTTATTATTATATTTCCACTTCCATTACCATCTTTTTCGTAAATTCTTTGGTTTTCATTTTCCTTTATGTTTATTTTTTCTTTTGATTTTTCTTCTATATACTCTTTAAAAGATTGTAAAAATCTATAAAAAAATAATTTGCTTTGCATATTTACTTTGCTGTTTATTAAGTCTTTTGTATTTGCTTCTTTGCATAAATCCATATATAAAATAAAAAAATTAAAAAAAGCATTTTTATCACTAAAAACAATTTTAAATATATTTTCTTTTATATTTACATGTGTGCTTATATCTCCAATGCTGTTTTCTTTTTTCATTTATTCTCCTTTTTAAAATTCAACCATTAAGGTGTTGCATACCCACCTCTAAATTTTTTATATGTATCATAAATCTTGCCAACTCCTTTTCCCATGTCTTTCATTGCATTTGCTGTTGCTCCTGCACCAATACTTGCAATTCTAGCCCCAGCTGAACCACCAGTTGCTCTTCCTAATCCACTCATAGCTCCACCTAAGAAACTTTTACCCATTGATTTTGCAGTAAGTCCACCAAGGAATGTTTTTCCAGCTATAGCTCCTGTCATTAATGCTCCACCTACTCCACCTGCTCCACTTTCCATTTGTGTTCCTAAAACTGCATTTATCCAATTTGGAATTTTCTTTATAATGTAATATGCTGTAATGCAAGTAATTGTTCCAGTTAATAAATATTCGAATTGTTTTACGAATAAATCACCTATATTGTTTTCATAATTTGCAAGTTTCATAATTGGATTAATTGCTAAATTTAAAGCTATAAATGATAATGGTGCAATAAGAGCATATGATAAATAAAGCTTATACCAACTCCATAAATATGGTAAAAATCCCCTATAAATTAAAAAAGGGATAATGATAGGCATTGTGCTTAAAATTAAATATGCCATAAATGTTGATATGAGTATAACTGCTGTAATTCCTACTAGTAAAATAAAAAATATTATGTAAAATATCCAAAATGGTATCATTGCAAAAATAGTAAATATCCTTGATGTTAGGGCATCTATAGGATTTTTAATTGTAAAACCAAGGAAATTTACACCACTTGAGAATTCATTTTTTCCATACTCCCACATCATCTTTCTTATATTTTCGACTTGATTTAGAGCATCTGTTATCATTGCCCCAAAATCTTGACCTTGAAACATTGATCCAACTACACCTTTAACCATGTTTACTGGAATATTTAACACATACAAAGCACCTTCATATGCACCATATGAGCTAAGTGTTGCAAAAATAAAGCATAATATAATTATGTATTTTATGGCTTTAAAAAGTTCTTGATTTGTTGGGTATCCATTTTTTAATTTATCAAGTAGCCAAAACATTACAATTATTGAAATTGCTGTAAGCGATGCTGATGAATAAACTAAATCGTGAGCTCCATTATAAAATTTTTCAAATAAACTAAACACATTATCTTGCATTACCCCTTGAATTTTGTCTAGCCAATTACTATCTTGTAAAAGCTCTTTTGCTACTTGTTTTTCATTTGCCATTTCTATATCCTGCCTATAATTTTTGTTTTTACTCTTTTTAAGGCTTTACCATTTCCCAATGGTATAATTTCTGTTGCTTCTTGTATTCTTTCGTTCTTTGAATTTGTAAATTCTTTTATATCTATATTATATTTTTCATTGCTATTTATTATTTCTGTATCTTCACTATTTTTGCTATTTATTTTTGTTTTATTATTTATTTTATTATCTGATAAGCCTAAAAAATTTAAAAATTCAAATAACATTTTTTATCCTTATAATTTGGGGCTTTCGCCCCATCTATCCTAAGTTTCATAAATTTACCTTTCCATGCCCCTGTCTTTGGTTTGCTTTTTAGCTTTGTCTTGTTCTTTGTTCATATCAAGCTTTTGTGCTGGATTGTAATAATCAACTCCTTTAATTTGTGCAATGCTTAAATTATCTAGTTGTTTTGCTAAATTTCCACCAATTCCAAGAGTTTTTCCGTAATTTACTTCTATTTCAAAAGGTTGACTTTTTGCTTTTTCTCGGTAGTTCTGTATTGCAGTTAGGTCTCGTTCTTTTATTTTACTTTCATCAAGCCCATTAAACTGACTTACATGGTAAAGTGTCTTAGTTTCAAGTCTTGGTTTGATTGGAATTTTTTCTTTTACTGTATAAGTGATTGGTTTTCCGTCTTTATCAAGCCTATCGTTTCCATCCTTGTCTTTGGCAACTGCTTTAACTTCATTGCCGTTTTGATCAAGCTTTGGTCTTATTTCATGAGTTGCGATATATAACATTTTTACACCATCAACTCTTGCATCTTTACCACTTTTTGTTTTTAGAACTTCACCAGTTTTTTCGTCGTGTTTAAGCTTTAAAACTCCACCCATCGCATTACCTTGCTCCATTGTTACAAATTGAGCTTTATCATAACCTTTGATTGCCATTTCAGCTCTTAGCATCATGCTGGTTTCTCTTGAGTATGTTTTTCCAGTTGAGGCGTTATATGGCATTGTATTATCTACTTGTTCTTTGGTCATATTCTTTTGCCAGTCTGCCTTTGCTGTTTTATGTGCTTCAAAAAGCTTGTATTTGACATGTTTATCAAAACTCTCTTTTTTCTCCACATTACTCATTTCATTCCAGCTTTTTCTTACTTCTGCTTTTTGTTCTTGCTTTATTTCTGCATTAACTTCTTTTTTTCTTGGCATTTTGTATTCCTTATATCTGTTGTTTACTCATAACTTTTGGGCTATGAGTCTGTGTTGGGTTCGTTTTCATCAAAATCTTCTAAGCTTTGATTGGATTTATTTAAATAATCCCACTCCTTGCTTTCTTCATCGCTGATTTCAAACTCACCATCTTCGCTTGTTTCAAATTGTTCGGCAAGATGTTTTTCATATTCTTTATATGCTTTATCTTGTGCTAATTTTTCTGCATAAGTCATTTTTTACTCCTTAGGATAGATTTAGAGCTTTTTAAGACTCTAATCTAAATCTTATTTTTTTCTTAAAATTTAGATTAAAATCTTTAAAAAATAATAAAATATAAAATAAATAAATTATATATTCACTAATTCTATTAATAAAATAAGAAATAAAATATATAATTTTTTACTAAAATTAATATAATAAAACAATAATTTTTAATCCCTTTCAACTTTGATTTTTAATGATTTTAATAACTCATATTTTTGATTCCTTTCCTCTGTCTTTTTTAATTCTTCTTCATTTTTTATTTCTGTTTGAACTTGCTTTAAATTTTCATCTTTTTCTTGATTTATTTCTTTTTCTTTATTTCTATCTTTTATATTTGTATTTTCTGTCTTATTGTTTGTTTTGTTTTCATCAGTTTTTTCTTTATCTTCTAATTTTATTTTATCTGCTCCAGCCCATTGTTTCATCTTAAACCAATAAGGAACTTTTGCTTTAATTGGCATTTTATAAAAGCCTTTTACTAAAATTATTACATCGCTACTATCTTGATTTTTAAGATCTTGTGAGGTTACTAATTTTTTACCTTCTTTACTTTTTGAAATATTGCTTTTTAATAAGTCCATATTTCCTTGACTTTTACTGATTTTAATATGTGTATAATCTCCTATTAGCTCACTCGTATCTTTTGCGTCTTTATCACTATTCATATTAAAAATTATTTGATATCCACTATTATTTTTAACTATATTTGTGTCGTCATCTCCGTAGTATTTTTTAATTTGCTCATAGCTTTGAGTCACAAATACTGGTAATAGTCCGTAACTTCTACATAGTGCTGGTGCTTCTAATAAAAATGGCATTTTTCCAAATCTTACAAATTCGTCTAAATAGCAATATATAAATTTATCAGGGTCTGAGTTTTCTTGTCCACTCATTAACTTTTTAAATAATGTTTCTATAAAAATTCTAATTAAAGGAGCTAAAATTTCCATATCTTCTGTTTGAACTACTACATACATTGAGAGTCTCTTTTCTCTTAAGTCTTCAAATGCAAAGCTCATTTTACTTGTTGCATTTGCTACTTGCGGATTACTAAAAACTTTCATAAATGTATCATAAGTTGATTTTATACTTGCAAACTCATTTTCGGCTGCTTTTGAATAGGCTCTTGCCTGATTTCTTGTGCTTGGATCAATACTTTCATCAAAGCTGGTTTGTTTTAGCCAAATTTTAAATGTGTCTGCATCATAATCTCTTTTTCTAGGCTCATTTGGGTCATCTTCGTTTTCAGGAAGCATTGCTTCTTCTCCAAATTTTTCATCTAAGTATTCAAAGTAATCCATTTTTGGAGCTTCTGCAAGTTGAGAGAGTGTTGCGTGTTTATCTTTTTGCATAAAATATTCGGCAAAGAATACAAACATTGTTTTTGCTGATATTATCCAGTGATCATTTTCTTTCCCTTTTTCGCCTACAAAAATTGTAGAGGCTATTTGTTCTGCCAATTTTTTAATATGAATGTATTGCATATCTTTTACAATTGAGTTATCAAATGGATTAAAAAACAGTGTATTATCCCAGCTAAAAGGGGAGAATAATTGAACTTCATTATTGAAATTTTTCTCTCTATATCCAGCTGTTTTTTGATATAGTTCACCTTTTATATCAAGTACTAAGCATGAATTTGAAACACTTAACAAATTAGGAATAATCATACCTGCTGTTTTACCTGAACCAGGGGGTGCGACTACTAGTGTTGATAAAGGTTGGGTAGCTCTTATAAATTTAGGATTTTCGCTCTCAATATCTAAACATCCTAGAACTAGACCTGTATCATAATTTATTTTCATTTTTTTAAAATCACTTGGTGTTGCAAATCTAGCTGAGCCGTATTCTCCATTATCCTTTAAAAATGGAAATAGCCACCAAGCCAAAACTACTAAAAATGGAGCAATTAATAAAAATATAGCAACATAAGCCTTTAATTTAAGTGTTGGCTCTCCAATGTTTTGCAATATTTGAAGTGCTACTACTGGAACTTTGACTAAAATCGGATTAAAAATTACTTTAATCATAATCAAATACAATATTACACCCATAAATATAGAGATGATAAACATTGCCAACCACTCTTTTTTACTAAATTCCTTATCCATTTTCTTCCTTGTTTAAAAACTCACTTGGTGTTTTAATATGATTTACTCCTATGTCTATTTCTAATTTTTTTATTTCTTTTTTTAAATCGTTAATTTGAGTTTGTAATTTACACATATTTTTTTCTAAATCGTTTTTAGCTTCTTTAATGTTTGTAATATCTGCATTTAAGTGATATGCTATTTGATTTAAATTTGTTCCTACATGATTTAGTTCTTGTACCAATTCACCAATTAATCTATTTCTTATTTCAATTTCTTTAAGGGTGTTTGTATATTTCTCTACGCTTATTAATTTTCTAACAACTGATGATTTACTTTCTTTTTTCTGTTTGGCGATTCGGTTTAGTACTCGCATATTTGTTTCGGTAAAATATATACAATAAGGTTTTTTCATAATCCAACCTTTTGTATATCAAGTGCTTTTAAATTTAAAATATCAGTGACTACTCTTTTGTTTTTAACTCTTTCAATTTGAATTATGTAATCAATTGCTGTTACAATTAAGCTATTTAACATTTTATCATCCACGCTTGTTAATCCACCACCTAGTATCACATTTGTTTTAATAGCTTTAATAGCATCTTTTGGACTATTTGCATGAAGTGTGCTTAAATTTCCAGCGTGTCCTGTGTTATTTACTCTTAAAAATGAAAAAGTGTTTCTGATGTCAATTTCTCCTAAGAATAATCTATCAGGTCTTAATCTCATAGCATTGTCTATTGCTATTTGATAACTATAAATTTCAGTTGCAATTTTTGGAACTGCAAGTTGTGTTTTATTAATGTTTTCTACTCGTAATTCTTGACTATCTTCAATTGTTACGACTCTTTCGTTTTGGTCAATTTCGCCCATTAAAGAGTTTAAAAAGCTTGTTTTTCCGCTACCTGTTCCACCGCTTAATAATATATTTTTCTTTTTTCTGATTAACTCTTTTATTTTTTCATAATTCCAACCATCATTTTTTACTTTATCGCTTAAAATAAAACTTTCTAATTTAAAAATTTCTTTACTTGGTATTCTTATACAAATAGATATATCACTGTTAAAAAGGCTAGATTTATGCTGTGCTTGAACTCTATATCTTAAATATGGACTTGGTAACTCACACGATAAACTGCAATGCATTTCATCAAATCTTTGATTTCTTCTTGTTGCTAATTCAATTAAAAAGTTATTTAAAAAGGTAATGTCTAGTTTTGGGTCATGCATTATTTCCCAGTGATCTCCATAATCAATGTGAATTTCACAAGGCTTATTAAAAATAATTTCATTTGCTTTTAGTGTTAAATACGGCTTTAAAACACCCAAGATATTATTTAATATTACACTTTCACTCATTACCGTTTTCTTTCGTAAAATTTGCTTGGATTTGATTAGCTAAGTTTTGCTTTTCTTCCATTAGTTTTTCTAGTTTTTCTTTTTCCTTGTCTACATTTGCTTGTGCTTTTTCTGTAATTTTTATCTGGTTTGAAATCTTTACAAGTAATTTATCATTTGCTTTTTTATTTTCGATTTCAGCTTTAATTTGATTTTTTATATTTTCATATTCCATTTTTTATCCTTTTTAATCATTAAAATATTGCATTAACACTTCGCCATTTTTTGGTTTTGCAAACCACATATGATTTGTTGGCACTAAAAATATCCTACTACCACTTTGAATTTCAATTGTTGGTTTTATTTGGCTTTGTTGTTGGATTATGTCTTGAACTACGCTACTTATATCGCTTTTTGCATTTGAATACACTTCCGTTGCATATTGGTTTGAATTTTTCATTTTTGATGCAATTGTTAGAAGTAAAGCATTTGTAACGGTTGATATTGAATAAGCTATGCCGTATCTTTCCCAGTATTTATTATTGACTGCACCAACTGCCCCATTCATTCCCATATTATCAGCAACAATAGCATCAGTTAGCATTATGTTAATACCTTGTGGAGTGATAATTTCTCTCCACATAATTTCTAATCTTTCATGACCAATTTCTGTATCGTTTGTATAAAATCCTATTGCTTTGCTTCCCCTTGGTATTAATACTGCTTTTCCCATTGTTGCGTATATATCTTGTTCTATTTGAGCTGTTACGACCCCATTTAAATCTGAACTGATTGCAGTTGTTAAAATTGCAGGTATCATTCTTCCAGCTCTGATTGTTCTATAAAGCCTATGTTCATTTGTGCTTATATCTATGCTTTTTTGATTTGAAAAGCCATCAACACCAAATTTTGAGCTTTGATTAATGCTTGATATTTCACTTCCACGATCTGATAAAATTTGAGCTCTGATTAGTTTTTTCATTTTATATTCATAAGCTCTTTGATTATCCATTTGAATTTCATTTTTTAATTCTATTTGTTGTGTTTTTAAAACTTCTTGTTTTTCTATTGCTTTTTGTTTTAAATTTTCTTGTTCTTTTAAAGTATCTTCTGGGCTACTTGTTTGCTCATTTGGTTTGGTTTTTTCTTCAAATTCATCAAGTTTTTTAATAACTTCAACCATACTAGCTCCATCTTGTTTTGGTTCTTTTTTACCAGCTTTATAAATATAATCATCAACTGGAAATTTAGAATTATTAAACAGATGATCCAAATTTGACTGATTTTGTAAATTTTTCATTTCTTCGTCTGTGAAAATATCACCACCAAAAAGGGGAGATGATAAAAATACAATAAGGCTAAAAATCAGCGTTTTTTCCCTTTTTTTCATTTATATTCCCCTTAATTTTTTTACAGCTTCGTGTTCTTGTTTTTCTTTTTTATTTTTTATTATTTTATTATTGTTTTTTATTGTTTCTTTTTTGTTTTCTATATTTAAATTCTTTCTTTCTTCTCTTCTTTGAATTTCAGCTTGTTTTGGTTGCCTATTTACACACACATAACTATTTCCACTTTTAATTGTAAATTTTGGATTTGTAGTTTCTGCTATGATGTAATCTCCTACTATTCTTGTTTCTACTGGACTATCTTGTTTATCAATTACTGCAAAAATTGCTGGAATTTGTGGCATTTCATCTTTTGAGTATTTAAAATATGTAAATTTTTTATCGTCAAATATTTCAGCTGATAAAAGCCATTCATTTTCTTCTTTTGCTTTTTGAGTGTATCCACTATAAATATCGCTTTTTTTGACTCTTACTTCTGCAATGCCATCTTTTATTATTCTATATTCTTTATTGATTGCTTCTTGTTTTGCTAGTTTTATTTTTTTTGCTTCTTCATCTTCTATTTTTATCACAAAACTTGGATCATTTACATTTTTATAGTCTGTTGAAAAAAGATAAAAAGTATGAATTTTTCCATCATTTGTAAAAATGGTTAAGCTTGTATCTATTCCAATTAATTGTGGAATTATGGCTATAGCATTTGCCTTGCTTGGAATTTGTGCTATTTTAAAGCCTTTTTGGTCTCCTAGTATAAAATTATCTATATCGCTTTCAAATATTAAAGTTGTAGCCATTGCTTGACGAGTTCTTATTTTATGCGTTTTATTTGGGGTATAAGGTATTGTTTTAGTGTTTTCATAACCACTATATTTTTTTGAGTGAAATTTTTTCTGTAATGCTTTTAAATCTTGATTTCTCATAGCTCCTTGCATTAGCTCTAGCTCTTCTTTGCTAAAATCTATTACTTCCATATTTGCATTAAAGCTATCTTGTGAATTGTGAAAACTTTCTATATTTGGTTGTGTTTCTTCTCCAAGCATCCCAAGTGGATTTATTTTAAAATTCGATCTTATATTTTTGTTTATATCTTTTTCTTTATCGTTAAATATGCTTTCGCCCATTCCTTGTTGCTCGTTTGCTAATTCTTGGGTTTGCTTCATAATGGCTCTTATTTCATCCATTTGTGCTTGGCTTAATCCAGCATCGTTATTGTTTGCATTTAAATTTAAAGCAAACATTGCAATTAGTGAAAATTTAATTAAATTTTTCATTTTTTACCTTTTCATCAAGTATTTGTGTAACTTGATATTTATTTACAATGAAGCCAGTTGGATTTTTCATTACATCTGCATATGTGTTTCCATCTGTTATAAAGTCATATTCCAATGCACTTCTATATTTTTTATAACTTACTTCTGTTCTTCCTGCATTTGTGATTTCTGCTTGAAAGTCAATTGTTGCGACACTACTACTCAAAAGAGAGACATTTAAAATCTGTATATCTCTGAAGTAATTTTTTGCTGTGTAGATTGAATTTGGATTTGCTACTAAATTTTGAAATGCTTCCCATACTTGACGACTGCTTTGTGTTCTTATTTCGTTGTATCTTTCTATATCATCAATTCTATTTATCATTTCTCTATTCTTTACATAACCTGCAAGAATGCTTTTTAAAAGCTCTTCACTATTTCTAACATTTAAATCCGTATCATCTATCGTCACAAATCTTGCATCAGCTTCTGAAAATTTTAAAAGCACAGGTTTTGTTTCTTTTAAAGGTGTTAAAAAAATCAATGCTACTGATAAGCTTATACTAACCACTGAAAGTGCTATTATTATGTAAAACATATAAGCTTTTATCGTCCTTTCTGTTTTAAAGATGAAATTTGGATCTACTTTTTTATCTTCAAATGCCATTTACCCAACCTTAATTAAACTACTAAAAGCACAAGGGCTGATTTTTTCTATTTTTTTTGGCTTATCTGCACATCCATTTAAAAAAATCATTAAAACTCCCATAATTACTGCTATTTTTTTCATTTATTAGCTCCTTTATCTTCTATATAAAATTTACGCCAATGTTTTGGACTATCTTTTTTTAGTTGTTTTAAAAGCATTACCTTATCTGAGCTTGATGAAAATACTTTCATATAATCGCCAAGTCTTGATAAATTTATATCTAATTTTGCACTTTCGTTTCTTTGTTTCATCATTAAAAGAACTTGCCTTGCATTTGAGTTTGTCTCTTTTAAGAATTTAGCTTCTGTTGGTGTTATTCCGATTGAATTATTAAGTTGTTGTATTGTTTCATCGTTACTTGTTGGATAAATTATAAAATTTGCAATATTATCTAAAAATGATGATCCCCTTTCAATTCCACTAAACAAATTAATATTTTGAAAACCCATGCACATTACACCACCTATTTTTCTTACTTCAAGGATGGCTTCTAGTATTTTTTCTTGCATTGTAGGATCTTGTAAGTAATCTTTTAATTCATCTATAAAACAAAAAAAGCCACGCTTTTGGGTGTTGTTTTTTGCTTGATTTTTGAGTTTATGAAATATATACATGGCTGTTAATCCAGACGCTTTTTTGTCGCTTAATATTCCATCCATATTTAAAACTGATAGTTGTTTTGTAAAATTTAAAGCATCTTCTTTGTTATCAAATATTGAGTCTTTAAAATTTCCAAATCTAGTTTTTAGTTTTGCTTCATCTTCTGCTGGAAGTGATGTTATAAAATCACTCAACGACATTACTTGATCATCTTCTTTGTTGTTGTAAATTCTTTCTACTGTGCTACTTATATCTTCTATTGCTTTGTGTTCATCATTTTTAACTTCAGCCATAAATCTTAGCCACATTTTTAAAAAGTCTTTATTTTCGTTTGTATTGGATAAGCTAAATGGATTTAATTTAAAATCGCTACTTTCACTGTCGTGATATTCTCCATCCATATAATTTGTAAAATTATGCATACCACGAAGCTTATCCATTGCAAATATGTCTATTGGATATTTAAATAAATTTGTCATTAAAAATTGAGCAAGTGTTGTTTTTCCGCTACTTGTTCCACCCATGATCATTGTGTGTCCACTTGGACGATCACCTGATGGTTGGCAGTGAAAATTAAATAAGAAAGGTGTTCCGTTTAAGTGTTTAAATGTAGTTACTGCTTCATTTCCCCAATCGTTTTGATTAAAGCCAGTTACTTCATTTTCAAAACTAGTAATTGTTGCAAGGTTGCTTATGTTTAATGTCTTTTTTCTTGCGTTTAAATTTCCACGACTTGGAAAAAAGCTAAAATATAAAGCTTTTTGATTAATTGTTTCTCTAACTACATTTAAGCCTTGATTTTCAAGTATATTTTTTAATTTATTTGATTTCTCGTCTAATTCATCCAAGTCGTCTGCTAAAGCATAAATTGAAAAGCTTGTCTCTACTAGGTTTTCTCTATCTGCTTGGACTAACTCCATTAATTGATCAAGTTCTGCTTTTACTAAATCAACTGAGAATGTTTTCGTGTCTTTAATTTTTTTAAGAGCTTTTCTTTTTTCATATGGCTTTAAATATATCATCGCCATAAATTCGTAATTACTTTTAATTAAATTTGATGTAATAATTGATTTTATTTGCTCTGTCTCATATGCTTTTACGCTTACAAATCTACCATACTTCGTTCTTCCATCATTTAAATGAAATTCTATATAATCTTTTTTAAACTCAACGTCTGAGCTAATATAACAATCTGTAATTAACTCATTTGTGTATTTCAAATTTGTTTCTTGTGCATTCGAGTAAGTTGCATAAAAGTTTAAAATTTCATCACCATCCATTTGTCTTGGCTGATAAATTGATAAATGATTTTTTATATTTAGAAGAATTTCTTTTAAAAGCTCCATTTTTTGAGTTAAATTTACACTATCTTTATTTTTTTCCCTTTTTTCACTTGTTACGTCTGTTTTAAAGCTTTCGAGCATACCTGTTATATTTTTTGTGACTGTTGAAATAAATAAAAAATATCTAATTTCATAAATATCTTGATTAATTTCCCATTTTTTTATGATTTCGTTTGCATATGGATTTATATTTTTTTCTATATAGCTTTTATTTTCTTGTTTTCTTTTTTTGATAATTAAATTAATTTCTGCATCGTTTTTTAGTGTTGTAAAAAACATTACACGGCTTAACAAATAATCAGTCTCATCGTCTAGGCTAATTCCTGCATAGCTTGTCCCTTTTAATTCTACGCCAATACAAACATTACCATCTTTTGTAATAATAAAATTTTCATCATATTTACAAGCGATATTATTTTCCTTTGCAAGAGTATAAATTTGTGGTTCTTTTAGCATTATTATTTCATCGGCTTTTTTATTAATTCCAGATAAAAAACTATTTTTATTTTTCTTTTGTTTTTTATCTTTTTTGTTCTCGATGTTTTTTTCTTGCTTTGGTTTTTTAAAATTTTTAAATAGAGTCATTTTATTTCCTAAGCATAAAATTTGTTTTGAGATATTTTCATTTTTGAGCCAATGATGTCATATATGTCTTCATCTAAGTATTCAATTGTGAAAAAAAAGCAATATAAAAATACAACTACGATTAAAGAATATAAAATCATAATGAACCAAAAAATAAATCCTATAATGATTGTTAATCCTAGGCTTGTTGTAGTTAAACCTAAGATTTTTGTTTTTTTGGTAAGATCCATATAGCAATCTGTCACAATCATTTTTTAACTCACATCATTGATGAAGATAATGCATAAACTATTCCGATAATTGCCAATGCACCAAATAAAAGTTTTGCATTGTTTTTAAAAGCTTCAATATTAAAATAAGCAATTAAAAGCATGATGACTATCCAAAGTCCACCGAACGTAATTGAAATCGTATTAACGATAGAAGCTACACTTTTTCCAACTTCTGTGATTTGAGTGTTTGCAGCATCTGATAATTTTTTAGCTATATTATCTCCTCCACCTGCCGCAAATGAACCTGTTAAAAAAAGAGTTAAAAGTAAAAAAAATTTTTTCATTTTTTGTCCTTGTTTTTTAAAAAATTTAATATTTCAAGCACTATACTAAATTTTCAAAAGCGACATTTTGTAAAATGAATTTTTAAAAGTTCGGTATATTCGCACTTATAATTTTTGATTTAATTTTAAAATAAGTTTTCATTTACTTTTTAATTTTTTTACTTTGCTTATAGTGTCGCTGTTTGAGTTTATTTTTTTAAAAAAATATCTTTGACAAAATGTCGGTATAAAAAAATTTGTTTATTTTTTAATGTTTTTGCATATTTTTTAAATTTTTACACATTTTTTAACTATTGCGAATATTTTTAATTTTTTCTTATTTGTTTAAATTTTTACAAATAGTAAATATTTTTTCTTAACTTTATATTTTTCAAATATTTTTAAAATTTATTTTGTCTAATATAAAAATTCTACAAATATTTTTATAAATTTCTTTTTTTCGAAACTTTTTTAAAATTTTTAAAAAATTTCTAGCATTATCTAAAAAAATAAAAATTCATTTTTATTTTTATTTTTGATATTTGTTAAAATATTAAAAATTGCTCTTAAATGCTGATTATATCGGTGTTTAAGGCTAAAAACTATATATAAAAGGGGTTATCCTGCCTAACTTCTCGCATAATCTTTTTTTAATCTTATCTATACTAACATTTACAAAGATTTTTTTAAAAGGGATAAAAATATTTTTTAAAAAGATTTTATTTTTTTAGAATTTATTTTTTAATTTTTTAATTTTTTAGGAGTTTTTATTGTGAGCAATATTAATTGGGATGAATTTTTTGATAATCTAAAAAAAGTTAGAGCTGGACGAACTAAATACACAAAAAGTCAACACAAGTATGTTTCTTTTAGTGGTGGTGGATTTTCAAAAGCTGGGACTTCTTTTTCAAAAAATAATTTTTCAAAGCAATCAGTTATAAAAATGATTTCAAATTTGCCACAAACTTCCATTAAAAGATGTATTGATTATACTTTAAAAAATTCTATTGATGGACTTGCTATTGATGAGAATGGCAACAAGGTAAGCAGTGATGAGATAATGAAAGGTTGGAGCAAAGATTTTGGCAAAAATTTAAACTCAAAAGATGCATGGCATTTGATTTTTTCAATTAATGAGCCATGCAGTGACGAGAAAAAATTAAATGCTTTATGTGATGCTGTTAAGGATACTTTGGGAACAAATTTTACAGGTCATAAATACGCTTTTGTTTTACACACTCACCAAAACAATCCACATGTCCATGTTGTTTTAAATAAAAGAAATATTTTTACAAATAAAAAAATTCACTTTAATTCCAAAGCTGAGATTAAAGATTTCTTTGATGAAGCTAGAACAAATTTTGCTTTTTCTTTGGGAGCTAGAGGACTTAAATATGAAAATAAAAACTCTCTTTCAAAAGACTTAAAATTAGAGTTTTCAAAGATAAAATCAAGTGTTAAACTCGAAGTTGATGACTATACTGCTAAGGATAAATTGCAAGATTATTATTTTAACATGGAGGATAAAAATAAAGAAATTTATAAAACTACTAAAAATAAAATTGATAGTATGAATGATGAATTAAACATCCTTAAAAAGCAAAATGCCGAGCTTTTGGCGTTGTTTTTACAATATGTTAAAAAGAAAAATAAAAGATCATATAAACTAGCTAAACAATTAAAAGCAAACAACCAAATAATTTATAAGAAAAACAAAGCTCTTTTAAGTGAGATTAACAAGCTTGATAAAATTTCATATAAAATTAATCAAATTAATGAGATGAAAATGACTAATTACAAAGATAGGTCAGAGGCTCTTGTGTTGCTTGAAAATTTTAAATACAACTACCACAAACTCTATCCAAAAGGTAAAAATGCTACAAAGTCTGACTTTGAAAATTATAAAAAAGTTTGTAGGGCGATTGCAATTTATCGTAAAAGGCAAGGTGATGATGCTATAAAATACTTTGATGATAGTTTGATGGCTTCTAGGATGCTTGGTAAAAATAATAGTCTTTTTAAACTTGGTAAAAAACTTGAAATTTTAGATAAAAGCTTATATTTGTTGGAGCATTCAAATTTGAGTGATGATGACAAAAATGGCTATAAAAAGCGTTTAAATGATAATAAGGAGTTTATCATTGATATTACTAAAAATCGCTTTAATTTCGTGCAAAGTAAGCTTTTAAAGGCTGATAAAATTGATAAAAATAGTTTTTTATTTAAAGAGTATTTTAAAGGTGTGGCTGTTCTTAATGTAACGCCTGATGATGAGCTTTTAAAGATAAGAAATAAGCAAGTCCTTATGAAAGATATTTTAAAAGATAACTCATACCATAGAAATAATAACACAATTAAAAAAGATAAATTTAATAGTATTGAAAAAAGCAGAGGTGGTAGAGAATAGTTTTTCTTTTGCATTTGTCTGTATTTTATTTAAAAAACAATAAATATAAAATAAAACTAAATTAAATAAACGAAATATACTAAAAATATCAAAATAAAAAGCATAAAAAAATATAAAAATAAAAATAATATTTAAGTAGTTATTAATTTTAAAAAATACTTTTCCATTTTAAAAAATTTAAAAGTCAATACCTTTGTCATATCCG
>QWCY01003442.1_pt1 | contig 33281 bp, 34 predicted proteins | sample 1972631 | NCBI WGS metagenome assembly QWCY01 (sample SAMN09866696, study PRJNA288562) | Human gut metagenome isolate pre1_stool, whole genome shotgun sequencing... | isolation source: gut | host: Homo sapiens | place: USA: California
CATCTTATCTTCCAAATTTTTCAGGTAATCTCTCAATTTCTGAATCGTTCGTCCTACGGATGCACGGTTCTCTGCATCGGATAGAATATCGGGATATTCACGGAAAACGCTTTCCCAGCGGCGCATCATACTGTTGGCGGCTCCCGATACCTCACAAAGCATCGCCGCACCATTGGCAAGCTGCTTGACATGGTAGCGATTGTTTGCGATTTCAAGAATCTGCTGACGGTCAACTTTCAACGGGTCATTCTCCTTTTGTGGAAAGATCGGCTCGGATGGAGCAGGAGTGGACGTTGGTTCTTCGTCAGGTGCTTTTTCATCGGATGTACTGGCATCGGGCAGCGGTGCGGCTACGGCTGGGGGAGCTTTCTGCTTTTGTGCAGGCGGTTTTGGGGACTTCGGCTTGCAGATCTCAGCCACCAGTGCAGGACGTTCTTCGGGAGGGGCACGGGCAACGGATGCAATCTCAGCGGCGGTCGGTCTGACCTCGCCGGAAAGCACTTTCTGTCGTGTGCCTGGAACGGCTTCTTCGGCAGCGTCCAAACCTTTAGCATAATGTTCGGCTTCAATCACATACGTTCTTCCTACACCGCTTTCCGCAGCGACTTTATAACAGGTTTTGGGTGCACCGATCAGGTTACGCTTTCCGTAACCTGATTTTGCAGCAGGACTTTTTCTATCACCGCCGTTGGCGCATTTCTCAGCTTCATACTGCTTACCGATAAGGTACTTCTTCTGTTCCGGGGTAAGGTTGCGTCGCCCTAGCTGGTTTTTGCAGATCCAGATAATTGCTTCATAGCGGTTTGCAAACGCTTTCTCATGAGTGGTAAAAGGGATCTCCGGGTGCTTCTTGGCGATGGCGTAGCGGTTGTGCCCATCTACAATCAAGCCCTGCCATACGATGATGGGATTGATGATACGGCCATCTCGCAGGATGTTGGCTTCGAGCTGGTTCAGCTCCTCAAAAGTCAGCGGCGGGATCTTGCCCTGAAACTCCGGGTCGATCTTAAGCGCATTCAGATTCATCATCGAACCGTCCCTTCTTAAAGTAGGTGGATTTCGGGCTGGTGGGCTGGATGTAGTAGTCGTAGCCGAAGTTGGTCTGGCAGTAGGTGCAAGGCTCCTTGGTGAGCTGATAGGGGTCTGCACGGCGGACACGGATGCCACGCGTGTTCCGAAAGGCATTCAGGCAGCGGGGACAGAGGGTGGTCAGGGTCGATTCATCGGTCTTGTGGGTAAAAGTACGGCTCATAGTCATTACCTCCGTGTCATCAGAATGAATATTCGGTATGGAAAAAGCCCACTGCCTTGATTCAGAAGAATCCCGGTGGTGGGCTTTGAAGTTTTGTTTTAAGTGTCCCACCCTATTTGTCCTCGACGCCCGGTGGGGGTTGGAATACACCTCGGTGAGGGGGACTGCACCCTTCCTCTCATTGGCTTTTGTGACCATAGTGTACCTGAAAACTGAATGCTTTTTTAGGAGGTCGTACCTCCGGTTTTTTGGCTCGAAAAACCGGAAGTAATGCTTCCGGTTTTGATATAAAAACAACGTTGAACCGATATTTCACTTTTGCGAAAAATACGATAAAATTGAAATTTTTCAAAAAAGTTTTTTGAGCACAAAAACAAAAAATGCCCCTCTGAACAAGCAGCGCAATGCTGCCTGCCCGGAGGGGCGCAATTTTATATAGAGTTAAAGTTCTTCAGCGATTGCAGACAGTTTCTGCATAATACGCTGCAATTTCAAACGGAGCTTTTGATTTGTCAACCGCTTTTGCTGCAACTTGTTTCGTAAGCTTTCTTCTTGGTCAGATAACGACTTTCCCATAATCAAATGATCCAGTGTTACATCAAAAAATGCAGCGATCTCGATGAAAAGGTCAATAGAAGGAATATACTCCCCACTCTCAAGACTGCGGAGGTGGCGGTCGCTGACATTCAAGCGGACGGCCAGCTCTTCCTGCGTCAGGTAACGCTCTCTGCGCAGCTTTTGAATACGCTTTCCGGTGTTGAACTGATCATAATACATCATATGCCGGCCCTCCGACCAAGCAGGTAGGCAGCCACAAGCTGCGCCACAAGGTCAGAGCGCAAAGATACAGTCGGCGGGTCAGATTCTGTTTGCCGGGACTTGGTTTGTACTCGATGATTCTCCTTTTCATGTTTTTGTCCTTTCGTTTTCAATGGTGGAAGGCGGGCAGAGCGCAAAAAGCGCGGTGCATCTTTAATAACAGAGAAAAATCTCTATGTTATAGGGCAAGAAGAAAAACGTCAGGGCTATAATGCAGGCATTGATAAATAGCAGCGGCTTCGTACAATGCTGGTACATTTCCAATAGGGCACATAAACCGATGTCAATGTGTTATTTATCGGATTTCCTGATCGATTGCAGTGAAAATCGAGGCGTTAAAAAAATCTACAAGCGTAATTCCAAGGCCATCACACAGTTTTTTGACGGTTGGAACGGTGACGCTTTGCTGGGAGGAATCAAGCATACTGTAAACGGTGGACGGAGTGACACCGGAACGGACAGCAAGGGCATTGGGACTTATGTTGCGTTCCTCGCAAAGCTCTTTGAAACGTAATGCAACGGCATCTTTTACTTTTGTATCTTCATCGGTCGCTAATATCATATGTCTGTTCTCCTTTTTTTGTAGATATTAGCGGAAATAGGTTGTTTTTGTGTACGGCGCGCCGTATATTCAAGAATGATGTTCCCGAAATTTTGCCACGAAAATCAACCGACAGAAAGACAAGAAAAGGTATCCTCCATTTGGTTAATGGAAGGAAATGTTCAATAAGCTGCGTTTTATCGAAAGTTTTGCGGATTCCTGACCACGAATTGCCCCCTTAAAAGTTTTCGAAAACACGATTTATTTCTCGTCGTTTGCGCGTCATATCAGAGTGAACATATTTTTTTAACGTGACTGCTGCATCTGCATGACCCAACAGTTCACTCAAAGTTTTAATGTCGCAGTGCGCCTGCAAGCAGGTCGTTGCAAAGGTATGACGAAGCGTATGAGGATGCGCCTGATGGACACTGGCTTTTTTCAGATAGCCGTAAATGCTCTTACGGTAGCATCGAGGTTCGACTGGCCTTTCCTCATTGCCAGAAAGAAACCAAGTTCCACTGCTGAAATCTTTCGACAGCTTCTTCAGGACACGAAGCAGCGATTTTGGAAGTGGAATCTCACGATGGGAGTTTTTGGTCTTGGGGGATTGAACAACGACTTTTGTGTGGCCATTTCCACAAGAAATCCGAGTCACTGTCCGTTGGATCGTCACAGTTCCTGCCGATAAATCAAAATCGCCCCATTTCAATCCGCAAATCTCGCCGATACGCAGCCCTAACTGAAAACCAAGCAGTAGACCTATTTTCCGAGGCGTAGGTGCATCCATTACGAACGACTGTAATTTCTTTTGTTCTTCTGTGGTAAACGGCAACAGTACTTTTGAGGATTTTTGTGGCAGTTTTACCGTGATCTCTAAAGGGCGAATGAGATGAAAATGCGCTGCATACTTGCAGATGCGCCGCAGCATCGACAAGCACTCCTGTGCCATGGTTACCCCTAAAGCCTTTTGCTTTCCGTTGGCTGGTGTTATCACTGCCAAAAGTCCCTGCTCCAGAATTTTTTCGCTTAAAGCACTCACTTTGAAATCCCCGAAAACAGGCTGGAGATAATGTCGTAGAGTATACTGATAGTGTGCGAAAGTTGATTCTTTTACACCCTGTCGGACAGAATACAACCATTGCTCTGAAATTTCCGAAAAAGTAATATCGGTGCTGTTCAGGTTATAAATACCGTACTCTGCTTTCTTGCGGGCAGAGATTTCCCTTACTTCGGTATAAGTCGCCCCATATACATAGCCCCAGCAGGGCTTTCCGTCCGCAGAACGGCCTTTGATATATCGACCCTCCCACCGTCCATCGCTGCGCTTTCGGATGTTTTCACCTCGTCTTGCCATATAAAGCCTCCTGCTGACACCTTATTGACCACTAATGATTTGAAAATTGAAGTTGTGGCTGATTATCTGAACAAATTGGACAACAAATCACAAAAAGATTGACTATATCGCTGAAAATTCTCCGGGGGGGGGGGTACAAAATGATGCCGAACCCTCTTTACTCAATGGTAATTCAATGGTAAAATAGAATGGTTAAAATAACAAGATTTGTCAAACACATGGTATCTTCCATTAACCAAATGAGAGATACCCCTTTATGCGGGAAGGGGTGAACAAGGTGGCATTGCGCCTGTTTGAGCACAACAAGAAAGCATATCATGCGGCAGTCCGGATGATGGAGCAGTATGGCAAAGCTGCCATTGTTCATCCCACCGGCACCGGAAAGAGCTACATTGCGTTCAAGCTGATCGAGGACAACCCGGAGAAGGTCGTGATCTGGCTTTCTCCCAGTGAATATATCTTTAAGACCCAGCTGGAAAGCCTGAAAAGGAACGACCCGGATTTTCCGTTGGCAAATGTTCACTTTTATACCTACGCCAAACTGATGTGCTGTACACAGGCACAGCTGGACGAAATAGCAGCGCAGAAGCCTGCCTATATTATACTCGATGAATTCCACCGTGCCGGCGCAGAATGCTGGGGCGAGAGTACGGTGGCGCTATTAAAGTTATGCCTGGACGCAAAATTGCTGGGGCTGACAGCAACAAATATCCGGTATCTAGACAATAACCGCAATATGGCTGAAGAACTTTTTGACGGACATATTGCGAGTGATATGTCCATTGGCGAAGCAGTCGTCAGGGGGATTTTGCCTACCCCGAAATATGTGACCACAGTTTATCAGTACCAGAAAACGCTTGCAAAGTATCAGGCACGAGTGGACAACCTGCGGGCACCGGGCATTCAGGATGTGAATCAGAAATATCTGGATGCTCTGCGCCGCGCACTGGAGCAGGCAGACGGCCTGGATAAAGTATTTGCCCATCATATCACAAACAAGTCCGGTAAGTACATCGTGTTCTGTGCCAATAAGGAGCACATGGACGAGATGGTGTCCCATGTGCCGGAGTGGTTCGCAGGAGTCAACACGGACGTTGTGGTATACGAAGCCTACTCGGATGACCCGAACACGGACAAGGCTTTTGCGAACTTCAAAACGGACACAAGCAACCGGCTGAAGCTGCTGTTCTGCATCGATATGCTCAACGAGGGTGTCCATGTGGAGGGGATTTCCGGGGTCATCCTGTTCCGACCTACCATCTCGCCCATCATCTACAAGCAGCAGATCGGACGCGCCCTGACCGCTGGTGATAATACGACACCGCTTATCCTAGATGTTGTCAACAACTTTGAAGGTTTGACCAGTATTTCCGGCCTGCAAAGCGAGATGCAGGAGGCTGTTCACCGGCTCTATGCCAACGGCGAGAGTGACAAGATCGTGACCGAGCGGTTCGAGGTCATCGAGCAGGTGCACGACTGCCGGGTGCTGTTCGAGCAGCTACAGGCAAGTCTCTCTTCCGGTTGGGAGCACTATTTCTCTGAGGCAAGTATCTACTATGCGGAGCACGGCAATTTGAACGTCCCGAAACTGTATACCACGCCCGGAGGTCTGAGCCTTGGGGTGTGGCTGGTGACCCAGCGCCGTGTGCGGGAGGGGCAAATCCAAGGAAATCTGACCGAGCAGCAGATCGCACGGCTGGACAGCATCGGCATGGTCTGGGGCAACCGAAAAGAAATTGCGTGGCAACGCGGCTTTGAGGTCGCAAAGAAATACCACGACACCTACGGAAACCTGATGGTGCCCGGAAAATACACCGACCCGGACGGCTACCCACTGGGGCAGTGGATCATCAAGGCCCGACAGCAAAAGCTGAATGGCCGCTTAAAGGAAGAACGCATCTCGCAGCTTGATGAAATCGGCATGGTGTGGAACATATTCGATGCCAAGTGGGAAAAGGCTTATGCGTTGGCTGCGGCCTATTATGAGGAGAATGGCAATCTGAACATCCCTCGTTCCTATGTGACATCTGGCGGCGAACGGTTGGGACTATGGCTTGCCAGTCAGCAATGGGCGTACCCGAAAGGAAAGCTGACAGGCGAACAGGTCGAGCGGCTTAACCGTATCGGGATGTACTGGGGCAACCGCAATGACCGCCAGTGGAACGAAGGGTATCAGGAAGCGAAGCGCTATTTTGAAGTCTATGGAAATTTGAATGTCCCAATCAATTACGTTTCACCGGGCGGATATGCCCTCGGAAAATGGATCAAGCGGCAGCGGTACGCACGGCTGAATCCCGAAAAAAGCGGTGCGGTGCTGACGGAGGAACGGATTGCAAAGCTGGATGAAATCGGGATGCGGTGGGAGAAAGCGGATTCGAGGCTGCGCCGGTTAGAACCGGTACAAGAGTCCAAGAGAAAAAGTGAAAACCTGAATGTTTCGGCTAACCACAAAACGGGGGAAGAGATTGGTTTGTGTAGTTGATAGCGCGATCCAAAGCGCTTGCTGCAATTTGGGTCGGAAAAGTTACGTGAGTCGTAAAAAGAAAATCTAAAGGAGTTATTGGAGAGGATTATGTCAAAGTTTCAGCATGATGTGATGTTGAGGGTCGTGAAGATCCTGAATGTTCTTATGATCGAGCTGCCGTTTGCGGCCTGCTGGTTCCTGTACTACTCGCACCAGACCTATGCAAATCTGGAATGGGAGGGTCATTTTGCGATTTTAGGCCTGTTTTTTATCCTGTACATTGTACTCGGTAAAATCTACGATGCGTTCTGGATGTCGATGCAGCGGGTCTCAGAGCTGGTGTACGGCCAGATCCTTGGCGCTATGGCAACCGATGGTATTTTGTACATCGTGATCTGCCTGATGTCGGCAAAGATTTGCAACCTGTTGCCGGGTATCGCGGCAATTGTGGGACAGTTGGTGATGGCTGCGATCTGGGCGTCCTGCGCACATAAATGGTATTACACGACCTTCCCGCCGCAGAAGACCGCTGTGGTCTACGATGTTCGTCATGGCATGGAAAAGCTCATCAACGAGTATGGCCTGAGCCAGAAATACGATGTGCAGGTCACCTTGAGCGTGTCGGAGTGCTTGGCAGACCTGAGCATTCTGGACGGCATGGAAACTGTTTTTGTCAGTGGTGTTCACAGCCATGAACGAAACATTATCCTGAAGCACTGCGTAGGGAAGGGCATCAATATGTTCGTCATCCCCCGTGTTGGCGACGTTATCATGAGCGGCGCATGGCCGATGCATATGTTCCATTTGCCGATGCTGCGCGTCGGTCGTTACATGGCCAGCCCGGAATTCTTGTTCGTTAAGCGCGCGATGGACATTGTGATCTCGCTGGTAGCACTGATCATCTTGAGCCCGCTGTTCCTGATCACAGCCATTGCGGTCAAATCCGATGGTGGTCCCGCCTTCTACAAGCAGGTTCGCCTGACCAAGGACGGCAAGCAGTTCGAGATTCTGAAGTTCCGCTCCATGCGTGTGGATGCAGAAAAGGATGGCGTGGCACGTCTTTCTACCGGCGACAAGGATGACCGTATTACAAAGGTCGGTCACATTATCCGCGCCTGCCGTCTGGACGAACTGCCTCAGTTGCTGAACATCCTGAAGGGTGATTTGTCTGTTGTGGGCCCTCGTCCGGAGCGCCCGGAGATCGCCGCACAGTACTGTGAGGAAATGCCGGAGTTTGCGCTGCGCTTGCAGGCAAAGGCTGGTCTGACTGGTTATGCACAGGTATATGGCAAATACAATACCACCCCCTACGATAAGCTGCAGATGGATCTGATGTACATTGCCCATCCCAGCCTGATCGAGGATTTGAAAATCATGCTGGCAACCGTGAAGATCCTGTTTATGCCGGAAAGTACCGAGGGAGTTTCCGAGGGTCAAACCACTGCTATGAGTGGAGAAAACAACTAAATATCGATGATTTCGTATATCTTGAACTGCTAAAAATTGGAAATAAATCCAAAGTGGAGTCAGGGATAAATGCAGCTCTTGCAGTAGCGTCGTAGCAAGAAACCGGCAAAACGCCCTGTACAAGGGCAATATAGCACTCCCAACAGTGCAAAATGCTAGGAGCATGGGTGCGAGAGAGGGCAAAACGAGGTCATTTCGAGGTTTTTACGCCCCAAATAGCACTTTTATGGATGCGACGGTAGCTCGTGAGCTTATGCCTGATTGCACCGTGAGAAGATGTACCGAGATTGCGGTGATTTTCACATAGCGGTTTCGGGACTTGACGATGATAACATCATCTGCGATTTCATCCCGGTCTTGGAGATAACAAGCCGGCTGTGAGAGTGATGGTGATAACTACATGGCTGCAGAAATGCTCATTCGTGTGGGGTAATCCGGCATAAGCAGGGGAGCTACGGTAGCGTGGATGAGTGGAACCTGGAATAAAGGCAGGGGTTACTGTAGCGAGTGATAGTGTCATCAGGACTAAAGATAGCGGCTACCGTAGCGTGAATTTGCCATAGCAACGTTCATTGTGGCGGTACAAGAGACATAGCGGCAGTGTGTAGATCACACTGCCGAGGACGATTAGTAGAGCTTTATAAGGAAAAAACGGCTCAGACTCTTTGAGATTGAGTCTGGGCTGCAATCTTTGATATGCGGAGAGAGGAATGTAGATGAAAAAGGTATTATTTGTTGCGACCGTTGTAAAGACGCACATTATGGAGTTTCACATTCCATATCTCAAAATGTTCAAAGAAATGGGCTGGGAGACTGCGGTCGCAGCACGGAACGATTATGAGAATCCGGCAGATTGCGTAATCCCTTATTGTGATATCTACTATAACGTTCCTTTTGAGCGCAACCCACTGAAACCGGGTAATTTGAAGGCATATAATGAACTGAAGCGTGTAATTGATGATGGTGAGTATGATATCATCCATTGTCATACTCCGGTTGGTGCTATGCTGACCCGTTTGGCGGCAAAACAGGCACGCAAAAAGGGAACGAAGGTGTTCTATACCGCACACGGCTTCCATTTCTATAAAGGCGCACCAGCAATCAACTGGATTCTGTATTATCCGGTTGAGAAGTGGCTTTCCCGATATACTGATGTTCTTATCACAATCAATAAGGAAGACTATGAGCGAGCAAAGACGTTCAAAGCTGGCAAGGTGTGCTATGTGCCAGGTGTTGGAATTGATTTGAAGAAGTTCAATGCGGGGTATGTGAATAAGGAACAGAAACGTAAAGAAATTGGTGTATCTGCGGACGATTTTGTGTTGCTTTCTGTAGGCGAGCTGATTCCTCGTAAGAATCATGAAGTTGTCATCCGGGCGCTGTCAGTATTAAAGCAGCTGGACAAGTTGAATCATATCGAATATGTGATTTGTGGTCGAGGTGCCTATGAGGCTGATTTGAGAAAGTTGGCAGAAGGACTGGATGTGGCGGATCATGTTCATTTTCTAGGTTATCGCAATGATATTTCTGAAATCTGCAACTGCGCAGACCTGTTTGTATTCATGTCCCATCAGGAAGGGCTTCCGGTGGCACTGATGGAGGCCATGGCCTGTGGACTACCGGCTGTCTGCTCGAACATCAGAGGCAACACGGATCTGATTGAAGACGGAGTTACGGGTTTGCTTGCCAATAACACACCGGAGGAAGTCGCACAGTCTATTAGCAAAATGAAGAACGATACAGCTCTCCGTAACCGTGTGGCATCGGCTGCATTACAAAAAATCAAGCAATTCGATTTGAGTAGTGTAGAAGATGAAATGTCAAAAATTTACGGGGGGGGGTAAGAAATCTTGTCCTGCAGGGAGTATACAAGGGACAGAGAATTCGTAAAGAACTTGGTATTCCGCTGAATGCAAAAGTAATCCTTTCTGTTGGTGAAGTCAATAAGAACAAGAACCACAAAGTTGGTATTGAAGCTCTTGCCAAATTGAGAGACAAGAACACCTACTATGTAATTTGTGGACGTGGCCCTCTGATGGAGGCACATAAAGAATTGGCACAGAGTTTGGGTGTGGGTGACAGAGTGGTTCTGACCGGGTATAGAACGGATGTCGCCGATTTCTATAAGATGGCTGATGTGTTTTTGTTCCCTTCGTTTAGAGAAGGACTTCCTGTTGCGGTAATGGAAGCAATGGCAAGTGGACTTCCGGTAATTGCCACCAAGATTCGTGGTAGTAGTGATTTGGTACAACAGGGGGCATTGTTCGATCCGACAGATGTTGATGGGATTGCAAGGGCGATTGAAACACTGCAGCAGAGCAATGTGAAACATGAGACGGCTGTATTTGATATCCATAAGGTAATGGAATCAATGAAAACGATTTATGGTGTATGAGGAGAATTGATACGTGGAGAATCGGATGAAGTTTGAAGGGCAAATTGAGTGCATTTCAATATTACGAGTTGTCGGAGCCTTAGGCATTGCGTTATACCATATTGGCACATTCAACGATCATATCGCTACATTACAGGCCGGCGTGAGCTTGTTCTTTTGTATTAGCGCCTTTCTTATGATGTATACAACTCAGAAGGGGATATCCAGTCATTATATCTTGAAGAGATTGATTCGGATTGTTCCTCTCTACTGGATTATGACGGCGTTTACTTTTGCAGCAATGCAGGTTGTTCCGTCGATTTCAACGGGGGGGGGGTACGCCTGAGTTCATCAAATCGCTATTCTTCATACCGTATGTTCGCCACGCCCTGAAATCTGCAGATGTAGTAAGACCGATGGTAGGTCCCGCATGGACGCTTTTTTATGATGTTTACTTTACGTTCATTTTTGGCTTATGCATGAAGATTAGCCATAAATTCAGAGGAATACTGGCTGCTGTGGCTTGCACGATGCTGTTAATGATTCAGTATAGGTTTAGTCCGGAGCATCCTTTTCTGTTTATTTTGGCACAACCGTGGTGGATTTCATTTGTAGTAGGCATAGGCGTATTTTATGCGCTTCGATCCGTTTGGAACAAGAGCGTTACCACGAGGCTGCAAATTCTGTTAGGTGCATTGGCTGCGATTGCATTGGTACTTATGTTTCTAAGTGATTTGAATATTTACAGGAATGCAGTTCTGTCTGGAGTGGCATTATTTTCCTTGGTACTGGTTTTTAAGAAACAGGCAATGCCCAAAGCAATCAATCATCTTGGTAAAATAAGCTTTTCTTTCTATATGATTCACTATTATGTGATTTTGGTTGTTGGAAAAGTAATTGACTTAAAAGTCTTTTCTGTAAAAAGTATGTTTGCAATTGCTATTATCATGCTATCAAGCGTTGTGTTGGCGAGCATTTCGAATTATCTCATTGAGGACAAATTTTCCAATTTCTTAAAGAAGAAACTTAGTAGGGTGTAAAGAGGAGAAAAACAGTGAGCAAAATGATTTCATTTATTATACCAGTTTACAAGGTTGAAAAATATATAAATGAATGCGTAGATAGCATTCTTAACCAGCTCACTGATGCTTGTGAAGTCATTTTGGTGGATGACGGTTCGCCGGATCGTTCTGGTGTTATTTGTGATGGTTATGCAGATAGGGATTCGAGAGTAAAGGTTGTTCATCAGAAAAATGGTGGACTTGCAGCTGCAAGAAATACGGGGCTTGACTGCGCTCGAGGAGAGTATATTGCATTCGTTGATTCTGATGATTATCTGGACGGACAGTGTGTCTCCAAAATTTTAAACTGGATAACTCTTGGCGGTGCGGATATCTGTTTTATGAGAGCCATGAAGGTGTTTCCGGATGGCAAGCAGCAGCTGCTTGATGATGAGATGAATGCTGCAGAGCTCAAAGGAAGCAAGGAGTCCGCAATAAAGTACCTGTCGGAACGTTCCAAATATCCGGGAAGCCCTTGTACAAAACTTTTTCGTCGCGCACTGCTGGAGAGAAATCACCTCAGATTCCCGGATGATAGAAGAGTATCCGAGGATTTGGGCTTTGTTCTGCAATGTATCTTGAATGCAGACTCCTACGATGCACTGCCAATAGATTATTACTACTATCGACAGGCGCGGGAAGGCTCAATTACTAATAATGTGACTTACAAATCATTCTTAGGGCTGAGAGCGTTTGTGGAGGAATCAATCAATATTCTGACGGAGAATAAAAGTCCAAAGGGAAATATTGAGCGATATGCGATGAGCTTTGTGGCTTACGAGTTTTCAATCATGATTTGGCAGTATAGCCGAATTGGAGAAGAATTCAAGAGTGAGGCTGCTAAGACGTTAAATGAGTATAGCTGGGTTTTAAGCTACGGAAGAACAAAGAAAACACATCTAGTTCGTTGGACAATGCAGATATTGGGAGTTAATACGACTATGAGAATTCTGGATATTTATATGAGACTACGCAGTAGTAATCGGGGGGGGGTAAAGTGCAGTAGCTTTACAATAACCCTGCAGCCTTTTGCAAATAGCTATTTGCCTGCTTGCGGAGGTTGCTGCTGATGTCTCCTGTTCTGAGTTTTATTATTCCCGTGTATAACGTGGAAGCCTATTTAAAAAAATGCATCAACAGCATTCTGGAGCAAAGCGGAGCAGACTGCGAGGTGATTCTCGTGGATGATGGATCAACCGATGGTTCCGGCCTGATTTGTGATGATTTCTCTGAGAAGAACACCAATGTCAGGGTGCTCCATCAGAAAAACAGCGGGCATTCAGCAGCACGAAATGCCGGGCTTAAAATGGCTGTGGGTGAATATGTGTCCTTTATTGATTCGGATGATTATATCGGGCAAGGCTGCGTAAAAGAGATTCTTAACTGGATCAAGACCACTGATGCAGACATTTGCTTTATGGAAGGATACAAGCTCTTCTCGGATGGGACGACAGAGAGCCTTGGAGATGAGATCGACAGATCACAGATTTTAGGCAGAAGCCAGGAAGAAGTATTTCAGCATTTGGCAACACGCCCCAAATATCCGGGCAGTGCATGTACAAAGCTGTTCCGGCGTGAGTTCCTGATGGAGAATGATCTGAAGTTTCCGATTGATTTGACTCATGCTGAGGATTTGACGCTCTGCTTGAACTGCCTTTTGAAGGCAGAAAGGTTTGATGCACTTCCATGTCCGTTTTATTACTACCGTCAGAATCGCGAAGGTTCAATGACAAGTAAAATCAGCGGTTCTTCCTTCCATGGATTGAGCAAATTTGTGTCAAACTTTGCAGACAGTCTTACGGATAAACAACGAAACCCTCACACGAGGATAACAGGGTATGCGATGGCATTTGTAGCCTACGAGTATTCGATTCTATTGTGGGAATACAGCAGACTGAATACCGCTGAAAAGAATGCCGCTAAGGAGTTCTTACAGGATTACAAGTGGGTTTTGAGCTATGGAGCATCGAAAAAAACAAAACTGATTCAGAAGGTCGTTCGCATAGTGGGGGTAGACCTGACTGCGAAACTTCTTGATGTTTATATGAGAAACAGATAAAATCCGGCAGTTGCTGTGTGCTGATTGGTGACTGTAGAGATAGAGAGGGAGAATAAACAATGAAGGTTGCCATTATTACATTGCATCGCGTGTATAATTACGGCTCTGCCTTGCAGGCGTATGCCACACAGACTGTATTCGAGAGAGCTGGATATGAAGCGGAAGTTATTGACTATATAACTGCGCAAAGAACAAAGAAACAAATTATGAAAACTGCTGCAGCTGGAAGTAATAAAGGAATGTCCAGCACTGCATATAGATTCTTTAAGGTGTTTTCTGTTTTGCTGAAGGAAATGACATTCGGAAAATTCGTGGAAAAGAACCTGCACCTGACAAAACAATATATTACGGCAGAGGATTTAGAGAAAAATCCTCCACAGGCAGATATATATGTAACAGGCAGCGATCAGACATGGAACAGCCAATATAATGGAGGCGTAGACCGAGGGTTCTTTTTGACCTTTGCTCCGAAAGATAAGGCTAAGGTTTCCTTTGTGGCCAGCTTCGGAAAATCGCATCTCAACGATAAGGAAGTGGCTGAGACGAAGCCTCTCATTGCGGAGTACAAAAAGTTATCCGTCCGGGAGGACTCTGCACTTGATGTCCTGCATCAGCTTGGCAGAGATGATGGCGTTCAGCTCATTGACCCGACTTTGCAGCTCACAAAAGACGAATGGCTCCGGCTGGCATCTCCCAGACTGGTAAAGCAACCGTATCTCATTCTGATGCTCCTCTACAATGAAGATAACCATGCAACGGAATATGCCCGTAAGATTGCGGATAAAAAGGGGCTGAAGCTGATCAAAATCTCGTGGGAAATGAAGAAACCGCCCATGGTCGATCAGCTGTTCACCCATCGTTCTCCGGCGGATTTCCTGTCGCTGTTTGCAAACGCAGATTTTGTCGTGACCAATTCTTTTCACGGCTTGGCGTTTTCCATTAATCTGGAACGGGATTTTGTGGTCGTTCCGAGAAATGAATTTAATTCCAGAATCGAGAGTCTTCTCACGCTTACCGATCTTCAGGAGCGGTTGGTCTCAACAGAAAATGCTGCGCTGGCAGAGTCGGAGAAACCTATTGATTACGGAAATGTCAACACTCGGTTGGCGGAAGAACGTCAAAAGGCAAAAGAGTACATTGAAAGTTTGAGGCAATTATAAATGTTGAACTATCTTGCTACACAAGACGAGAGCAAATGTTGCGGTTGCGGTGCCTGCGTAGAGATATGCCCCACAAAAGCGCTTTCCATGAAACCAAATAAAGAGGGATTCCAATATCCCGCCCTTGATGCGAATCGGTGTGTCGATTGCAAATTGTGCGAGAAAGTCTGCCCAGAGATGAATCCGCCGCAAAAAGCTGAACCGCTGGATATATACGCATTGCAGAGTAAAAATGCGGAAGAACTATTTGAAAGTTCTTCTGGTGGAGCATTCCGGTTGGTCGCAGACAGTGTTATCCAACAAGGTGGAGCAGTCGTTGGCTGTGTCTGGAATGAAAAAATGGAACCGGTGTTGACGATTGCGGATTCTTTGGATGGACTTAGACCCATGCAGGGAAGCAAGTATCTGTCCAGTAGCACAGAGCATACTTATAGCCAGACAAAGAAACTTCTGGATGCAGGAAGAATGGTTCTATTTACCGGTACACCGTGCCAGTGCGCTGGTCTGCTCAATTTTCTGCGAAAGCCTTATGATAATCTGCTCACTATGGACTTCTTATGCCATGGTGTACCGTCACAGATGGCTTTTGATGCGTATCGGGAGCGTTGCGAGAAACAACGTAACGGTAAGATGAGCCAGTACAAGTGTCGTGATAAGAGTGCACATGGTTGGGCTATTTCAGAATCGTACTGTGTAAACGGCAAAAAGTATACAGCGCATGGTATGACGAGTCCATATCTGTTTGGCTTTATCAGTGGCTATTTCAACCGGTATAGTTGTTATACTTGTAAGTTCAGGGGACTGGAGAGGTTCACAGATTATACGATCAGCGACTTCTGGGGATACCAGCAGAAACTTCATAATCATGATGGTATTTCTGCATTTCAGGTCAACACGCAGAAGGGCAAAGAGTTTATGACTCGGTTTGAACAAAACGCCCGATATCACATCGCAAAACGGGAGGATGTGGCGGTTGAAAATCCGGCCATTCTCCACTCACATGAAGAGAACGTGCCGGAACTGCGGAAAACGATTTATCAGCAGATCCAGACAGATGGCTGGGCAGTTGTCGAAAAGAAATACCTGAGGTGCAGGCATTTTTACCTAAAAAAGCTGTGGTATGCGCTGCCAGATGGGGTGACGCGGAAGATCAAGAAAATGGCGAAAGGATAACAATGATGAAAGTACTCTATTTATCCTCTTTGTGTTCTATAAAGGAATACGAGAGGATGTTTAAGACGTATGGTTCAACATCAAGCCATGCTTCTCAGAAATTCAATCGTATGCTGGTCGATGGTTTGATTGCAAATGGCTGCGAGGTTGATGCACTGACGCAGCGCATTATCGTAAAAGGCGGAGAAAACGACCTGACAAGACCTGACGAAGAGGAAAATGGTATCCGCTATAAATATTTGCCACGATACGCCAGCAAAAAGAAAAACCGTCTGATGACGATTTGGAACGCATGGCAGGAGATTCGGAAGTGGAAGCAGAGAAACCCTGATGGAGTCGTTATATGTGACATAATTTTAGGGGAACTGTCCATTGCTACATGGCTTTCCTCTTTTGGCTCATCTGTGAAGAACTATGGAATCGTCACGGATGTGCCCGGAATCAGAGCAGGTGATCAGCGAAAGGGAATCAAGGCGATTCCTCAAAAAATCAAGAACCATATGATATCTGTTTATGATGGATATATCTTCTTGACAGAAAAGATGAATGAGCGCCTGAACAAAAAGAACAAGCCTTATGTGGTTGTCGAAGGCATGGTCGATCAGGCGGTTCTTGAGATTCCAAACACGGTTGAAAACAAATATCCGGAAGCTGTATGTATGATGGCTGGTCTTCTGGAAGATATCTTTGGCGTATCAGCTCTGCTAAAAGCCTTTATGAAAACAGATAAGGCAAATGCAAGATTACTTTTTTACGGCAAGGGAAGTGCAGTCTCTGAAATCAATGCGTGTGCAGAAAAAGATCCACGGATAAAGTACTGCGGCGAATTGACCAATCAGCAAATTGTCGCGGAAGAAAAGAAAGCAACACTGCTGATCAATCCGAGACCTGCAGAAGGAGAGTGGACGGCATATTCCTTCCCGTCAAAAAATATGGAGTATATGGCATCCGGAACGCCACTTGTTGCGTATGACTTGCCGTGCATCCCCAGAGAATACCTTCCTTATTTTTATCAGATTACAGATGAAAATCAGATGGGACAGCTCTTGCAGGAGCTTTTGTGCAAGGAACCCGAAGAGCTACACGGCTTTGGTCTGAAAGCGCAAAAGTGGGTCACGGAGCACAAGAACGCTAAGGTGCAGGCTCATAAAGTGGTGGGAATGCTTCAATAAGAAAAAATGGAGGATGAAGATGTTTGATATCCCAGTGGTTCTTATAATATTTCGCCGATGCGATACGATGCCAAGAATCATACAGCGACTGGCGAAAGTAAAGCCTAGAAAAGTATACATACTTGCTGATGAAGGCAGAAATGAAAAAGAAATAGAACAGGCTCACGAATGCAGAAAAACCGTGGAATCTCTCATCAACTGGGATTGCGAAGTGGTAAAAAACTACGCTGAAGAAAACCGTGGTGTTTACCGCAATATTGGTGAAGGTGCAAAGTGGGTGTTCGAGAGAGAGGAAAAAGCTATCTTTCTGGAAGATGACAATCTTCCGGAAACTTCTTTCTTTAGGTACGCCGACGAGATGCTGGAGAAATATGAAACAGCACCGGAAGTTCTCTGGATATGTGGAACCAACTACGTAACCGATATGAATGGCAAGGAAAGCTATGCTTTTACGCAACACTTGCTGCCTTGTGGATGGGCATCATGGAGCACTAAATTTTTGAAGTACTATGATGGAGAGTTAAGTACATTCCGTGATGAGGCGCATAAAAGAAAGTTTTATAGCAGCTATTCAAACAGATGGCTGGCACAATGGCAATACCAGTCGGTTCGCAACGAAGTTGAAAGACATGAAAGAACGGGACGATTCATTTCTTGGGACTATCAAATGCTGTGGTCGGTTAGATCGAATGGCTTATATGGAGTAGTTCCGTTACGAAATCAGATAACGAATATCGGCGTTGATGAGTTTTCGATTCATGGCGGAAATTCAAAAAACAATGTCATGACGGATCGCTTTTGCGAGGTTCCTTCCAAGCAGTTAGATTTCCCTCTTGTACACCCAAATGAAATTGCAATCAATAAGTCGGTTGAACATCAATTGGCCGATATTATTTGTCCCCCGCATTCGACTGTTTTGAAATCCTTGCTTAGTTCAAAAATGAAAAGACTGATGAAACAAGATACAGCGAAGTCGTGGAAACAAATATTAAAAGAAATGAGGAGGTGATTGTTTGAATTTGATTATTATTCTAACAATCATCTTCTGTAGCGGCTATTTCCTCTCTATTACAACACTTGGAAGCACAATGACCATCATGGCAATGGCAGTCTGTTCTCTTGTGATTATTCTCGAAGGAGTTCTCCAAAGGAAAAGAAAGCTGCAGGGAGGATTGTTAATAGGTAGGAAAACTTTCTACTTGACTGCATATCTAATAGCAATTGTGCTATTTTCTTCTGGATTGTCCAGCATTGTGGGAAAGCAAGTGATTTTGTACTTTTGTGCGATGCTTATTGTTAGTGTATGCGATTGGAATGATTTTAAAAAAGAATATATTAGGGTAATGGTTGTAATATCATGCTTTGCATTGATTGGATATGCGCTACAATACACGCCGGTTATTAATATGCTGCCCACAATGGTAAACTATAATGGAACAGTTTATGTCAATGGTATTCTATTCTCCTTTATTAAATATACATATTCGGGATTGACAGAAAGATTGCACGGACTGTTTTGGGAGCCGGGATTGTTTGCGACATATCTGGCGATTGCAATTGCTTTCTTGAAAAAGGAGAATACAAAAAATTATTGGATTACGCTGGGTCTATTTACCGTTTGCTTGATTATGACAAAATCGGGTGCGGGCATTGCAATGATGCCACTGATCTTGATTATTAAACTGACTGATAGAAAAGATGAGGAACTGTCGTTAAGAAGGAATGTACTGCTTTGCGGAGTTCTTATTCTAATCTTTATTATTGGACAGATAGGTTCAGATGTAATTGATCAATGGCTGAACGATTATTTGCTTGTAAAATTAAATGATACATCTAATGTCAGCAATTTTATGAGAACTAATGCCGTTCTTGTTGACTTGCAAATTGCATGGAATCATTTTCCGTTTGGTGTTGGAATTGCTCAGTATGCTCCTGAAGTGGCTAAGTTCAATTCCACGTTGCAATCGTCAGGAACATCAACTATAACGACATACTTAGCTGAATATGGGGTGCTTGGAATTCCTGTTGTTTTGATATGGATTAAAGCTTTATTCCAAATAGCAGATAGTCGTAAATTTGTTACAAGGCTTGCGACTCTTCTTATGTTTTTAACAATCCTGACTAAAGAGCCACACGGTAACTTGCTCTTTATGAATTGCATTCTGTTGTACTCAACTGTTGGTTATCGGTCTGAAAATGACTTGATAAATATAAATATGGAGGAAAATTAAAATGTCTGCATTTGATAACGCAACCCTTATGATCACTGGTGGTACTGGTTCTTTCGGTTCTACCGTTCTGAAGCACTTCTTGGACTCTGACCTGAAGGAGATCCGTATCTTCTCTCGTGACGAGAAGAAGCAGGACGATATGCGCCATGAGCTTCAGGCCAAGCATCCGGAGAATGCCAAGAAGGTTAAGTTCTACATCGGTGATGTCCGCAATCCTCAGTCTATCCGTGACGCTATGCCTGGTGTTGATTACATCTTCCATGCTGCTGCTCTGAAGCAGGTTCCTTCCTGCGAGTTCTTCCCCATGCAGGCCGTCCAGACCAACATCATCGGTACTGATGCACCCGTTACGGCAACGTCATGTGCAGCCGTGGCTCTGTCATCCCTCTGTTCATCGACCAGATCAAGGCTGGTAATCCCATCACCATCACCGATCCCAACATGACCCGCTTCCTGATGAATCTGGACGAGGCTGTGGATCTGGTTATGTTCGCCTTCCAGCACGCCAATCCCGGCGACCTGTTCATCCAGAAGGCGGATGCCTCTACCATCGGCGATCTTGCCAAGGCCGTCCAGCAGCTGTTCGGTGACACCGGCACGAACATCATCGGCACCCGTCACGGCGAGAAGCTGTTCGAGACCCTGATGACCCGTGAGGAGCGCCTGCGTAGCGAGGATATGGGTCACTACTTCCGTGTTGCTGCTGACAACCGCGACCTGAACTACGATAAGTTCGTGGTCAAGGGCGAGGTTCATACCATGGCTGACGAGTCCTACACCAGCCACAACACCAATCGGCTGGATGTGGAAGGCACCGTCAAGAAGATCATGACCACCGAGTATGTCCAGAACGAGCTGAAGGGTATTCCTAATGTCTAAGGAGAAGCTCCTGTTGGTCGGTGCCGGCGGCTTCGGTCGTATGGTTGCTGAACAAGCGATGATAGAATATGACTGTGCCTTTGTAGACGATGGGCAACCTGTGGGCACTGACATCTGCGGCATTCCGGTGGTTGGTGGTCTTGCTAATCTGCCGGAGCTGCGGAAGGAGTATGGATTGCTGGTGGTGGGAATCGGCAACAACCAGTTCCGGGCACAGGTGTATGAAAAGGCAAAAGCCCTTGGCTATGCGTTTCCAAACATTGTTGCCCCCAGTGCCTACATCAGTCTTTACGCCAAGTTGGGCTGTGGTTGCGTGGTTCTGCAAAACGCTTGTATCCAGAATGGTGCGTCCGTTGGCGATGGTGCTCTGCTGAATGCCGGAACGGAAGTCCACTGTGACGCAGCGGTAGAGGACTACGCCCTGATTTACACCAACAGCGTCATTCGCACTGGTGCGACTGTGGGCAACTTTACCCGCATTGGCAGCAACTGCACCATCTGCAATCATGCAACCGTGCCGGATGGCGCAGATATTCCGGACTGCACCGCAGTACACTAAGAGGTGAGAGAATGAACATTCTAGTCACAGGTGCCAAGGGCATGGTGGGAACCGCCCTGTGTAATAACCTGAAAAACATCCGGGATGGGAAAAATAAGACCCGCCCGGCATTGGATATTAAAGAAATCTACGAGTATGATCTGGATTCTACCCAGGCGGAGCTGGACGAGTACTGCCGGAAAGCAGACTTTGTGTTCAATCTGGCAGGTGTGAATCGTCCGGAAAACCCGGAAGATTTCATGAAGGGCAACTTTGGCTTCGCATCCGACCTGCTGAACTGCCTGAAAAAGCACAAAAACAAGGCGACCATCATGCTGTCCTCCTCTATTCAGGCCACTCTGGCAGGCCGCTTCGGCAACAGCGAGTACGGACGCAGCAAAAAGGCTGGCGAGGAGCTGTTCTTCCAGTATGCTCAAGAGACCGGGGCGAAGGTGGCAGTCTATCGCTTCGTCAACCTGATGGGACACAGCCGCCCCAAGTACAACAGTGCCGTCAGCACCTTCTGCTGGGCAGTTGCCAACGATGAGCCCTTCACTGTCAACGACCGCAGCACCGAGCTGGAGCTGCTGTACATCGATGACCTGGTAGAAGGAATGTTCGATCTGCTGGAAGGCAAGGAGCAGCACTGTGAATTTGACGGTGTGGAAACTGTTCTGCAAGCGGATGGTCGCTACTGCTGCGTTCCCGTGACCCACAAGGTCACGCTGGGGGAGATTGTGGATCTGCTGCAAGAGTTCAAGGCACAGCCGACTACGCTTATGATGCCGAAAATGCCGGATGGCTCTTTTGCAAAAAAGCTGTACTCCTTGTACCTGACCTATCTTCCCACGGACAAGTTTAAGTATGTCCTGAAAATGAACGTGGACAACCGTGGTTCCTTTACAGAGCTGGTACACACTGCTGACTGTGGACAGGTGAGCATCAACATCAGCCGCCCGGGCATCACCAAGGGGCAGCACTGGCACAACTCCAAGTGGGAGCTGTTTATCGTGGTTGCTGGTCACGGCTTGATCCAAGAACGGAACATCAATACCGGAGAAACGGTGGAGTTTGAGGTTTCCGGCGATAAGATCGAGGCTGTCCACATGATTCCAGGCTGGACCCACAACATCATCAACCTGAGTGAGACGGAGAATCTTGTGACGGTGATGACCTGCAACGAGATCTTCAACCCCAACCACCCGGATACATTCTTCGAGCCAGTGTAAGAGAAGATACTGGTTGACGTTAGGAGAATTTTATGGAACACAATTTTAAATGGAAAAATGACGGTCGCACCAAGGTCATGATTGGTTGCGGTACCCGTCCGGAAATTATTCGGTTGGCTGCCGTTATCAAGCGCTGCCGGGAATATTTTGACTGCTGCGTGGTCTATTACAATCAGAACTGGGACAGAAACCTCTCCACCGTTTTCTGGGAAGATTTTGAACTGAAGAACACCTTCGGGGAGTATGGCCCTGACATTCTGGTGCCCGTGGTTGGCGAGAATCTGGGTGTGACCTGCGGTAATATTCTGGGGCGTAGCTATGAGCTGCTCAGCGAATTGCAGCCGGAGGGCTATCTGGTGCTGGGCGATACCAACTCCTGCCTGTCTGCCATCTCTGCAAAGCGGCTGCATATCCCGCTGTTTCACATGGAGGCGGGCAACCGCTGCAAGGATGAGTGCCTGCCGGAAGAAACCAACCGGCGTATCGTGGATGTGATTTCCGATGTGAACCTTTGCTACTCAGAGTTCGCCCGGAAGTACCTGGCGGATACGGGTCTGCCCAAGGAGCGTACCTACCAGACAGGTTCTCCTATGGCAGAGGTGCTGCACATGAATCTGGAGAAGATTCAGAAAAGCGATCAGAGAAGTACGATATGCCAATCCTGTACTCTTGCCATCCTCGCAGCAAGCACCGCCTGGAACAGAGCGGCTTCCAGCTGGATTCTCGTGTTCGGGTCAATGAGCCGCTGGGTTTCAACGACTACAACAAGCTGCAAATGAACGCTTTGGCAATCGTCTCCGACTCCGGTACTCTGCCCGAGGAAAGCAGCTTCTACCTGTCCATCGGTCATCCCATCGCTGCCGTGTGCATCCGTACCTCCACCGAGCGCCCCGAGGCACTGGAAGCCGGTGATTTCATTCTGGCTGGCATCACCACCCGGGAGCTGCTCAATGCCACCGATATGGCTATCGAAATGAAGCAGAAGGGCGTGCTGGGCAAGCCCTGCCCCGACTATGTGGACGAAACCGTGTCCATGAAGGTGGTTCGCATCATTCAGGGATATGTCAACGTGGTTAATAAGATGGTGTGGAGAAAGTTCTGATCTCTATTCTCCGAAATGATATGAAGGAGTACATTTTATATGGTAGATATTAAACGAAAACTTCAAAAGATGTCGGAGAGTGCGAAGTCGGCGATTGTCTATACACTGTCTACAGTCTTTTCAAGAGGATTGGCGATTATAACAGTTCCGATCTTCACCAGACTGATGACAACAGATCAAATTGGCGAGGTTAACCTGTACAATTCATGGTATTCCCTGATAAGTGTTGTTGCAACGCTCTCGTTGACATCGGGTGGCTATTCAGTGGCAATGAAGGAGTATCCGGATAAGAGAGACCAGTACCAATCTTCTGTGCTGTCACTGACATCTTTGATTGCTCTTATTATTGCCATCATATATTTTATTGCTCCTGATTTTTGGAGTAGATTGCTGGGACTGCCAAATGGATTGATGGTTTTGATGTTGATTGGATTCCTAGTGGCCCCGGCTCGTGATTTTTGGCTGGCACGTCAAAGGTACGAATATAAATATAAGTTATCAGGATGCGTAACGATAGGATCTGCGATATTGGCATCAGTATTGTCGGTTGTTGCAGTGCTTGGCGCAAATAGCATTGGACATGAGGATATTGCAGAGGTACGACTTTATGCAAACTATCTCGTTGTATATGGTGTGGCTGCAGTAATTTGGGTGTGCCTGTTTTGGAAGGGAAAGACACTGTACAATAAAGAATATTGGAAGTTGTCTTTGTCTCTAAGCATTCCGCTTATTGGATATTCAATAGCTGCACAAATTCTAAGCGTATCTGACCGAATGATGATTAGTCAGATGGTAAATAATAGTGCAGTTGGAATTTATAGTACCTTGTATACAGTGAGTTCGCTGTCCTTGATGCTTTGGCAGGCAATTCACGCTTCTTTTGTTCCGTATCTATTTCAGAATATAGAGAGTAATGTAAAAGGCATAAAGAGGATATCATCTCAAATTATGCTTTTGTATGCAGTGATGGCAGTGATGATGACCTATATGGCACCGGAAATTGTTAGAATACTCGCAACAGAAGAATACTATGAGGCTATCTATATTATGCCGCCGATTGCTGCAGGAGTCTTCTTCACGGCATTTGCCAATATTTATTCGGATATAGCTGTGTACTACAAGAAAACACAGTATGTGATGTATCCGGCAATGATTGCAGCTGTGGCAAACCTTGTGTTAAACTACATCTTTATCAATGCTTATGGATATATGGCTGCGGCATATACAACGCTGTTCTCTTATATTCTGATGGCGCTCTTCCAAGGAATTTGGGCTAGAAAATTGTGCAAAGAGAATGGTATTGCAGGATCTTCTGTTTTTGAAGATAGAAAACTAATATTACTCGCATGTGTAACAACGGTTCTGTGTTTGTTTGGTATAGCTTTGTATAATTTCTATCTTATCCGGTATTTGGTTATTGTTCTTATGGCAGTGTTGAGTATAGTTCTTTATAAGAAATACAAAACAGCCAAGAAAAACTGATGTAAAATAGGCCATGTTGTCCCCAAGCACATGGCTGTGCTGCTCAAATATGCTACCTCTCTGTGGTGAGCAGCAGGCAACGAGATTTCCTCTCGGCTAAAGCATATGATCGTCAAATCACTCTTTGGATGAGGAAAAACTATAATGGGAAAGTATTTTGGAACCGATGGCTTCCGTGGCGAAGCTGGAATCACTCTGACTGCAGACCATGCCTATAAGGTGGGCCGCTTCCTCGGCTGGTATTACAACGCTCTGCGTGAGCGCAACGGCAACAACGAGCCTGCACGCATCGTCATTGGTAAGGACACTCGCCGCAGCTCCTATATGTTTGAGTATAGCTTGGTTGCTGGTCTGACTGCTTCCGGCGCAGACGCCTATCTGCTGCACGTCACTACTACGCCCAGTGTGGCCTACATCGCCCGCGTGGACGACTTCGACTGTGGCATCATGATTTCTGCCAGCCATAATCCCTACTACGATAACGGCATCAAGCTGATCGACTGCTATGGTGAGAAGATGCCGGAGGAGATCTTGTTGTTAGTCGAGGATTACATCGACGGCAAACTCCATGTTTTCGATAAGGACTGGCCGGAGCTGCCCTTCGCACACCGGGAACACGTTGGCTGCACGGTGGACTATGTGTCCGGCCGCAACCGTTATATGGGCTACCTGATTTCTCTGGGCATCTACTCTTTCAAGGGCGTGAAGGTCGGTCTGGACTGTGCCAACGGCTCCAGCTGGAACATTGCCAAGTCTGTGTTTGATGCTCTGGGAGCAGATACCTACGTCATCAATGCACAGCCCAACGGCACCAACATCAACAACAATGCGGGCTCCACCCACATTGAGGGTCTGCAGAAGTTCGTGGTAGAGAAGGGGCTGGACATCGGTTTTGCCTATGATGGCGATGCTGATCGTTGCCTGTGTGTGGATGAAAAGGGCAATGTCATCACTGGCGACCATATCCTGTACATCTACGGCTGCTATATGAAGGAGCGTGGCAAGCTGCTGACCAACACCGTAGTTACCACGGTCATGTCCAACTTCGGTCTGTACAAGGCTTTTGATGAGAAGGGCATCGGCTACGCCAAGACCGCTGTGGGCGACAAGTACGTCTATGAGTACATGGCCAAGAATGGCTGCCGTATCGGCGGTGAGCAGAGTGGCCATATTATCTTCAGCAAGTACGCCAGCACTGGTGATGGCATCCTGACCAGCCTGAAGATGATGGAAGTCATGCTGGCCAAGAAGCTGCCTATGAGCAAGCTGGCTGAGCCTTTGAAGATCTACCCGCAGGTTCTGGAAAATGTCCGTGTGACTGATAAGAAGGCCGCACAGGATGACGAAGCAGTGCAGGCAGCAGTCAAAGCCGTAGCCGAGGCACTGGGTGACACCGGTCGTATTCTGGTGCGTGAGTCCGGCACGGAGCCGGTTGTGCGTGTGATGGTCGAAGCTCCCGACCACGACACCTGCCAGAAGTATGTGTCTCAGGTCGTGGAGACTATCAAGAGCAGAGGCTACGGGGTTTGAGTGCAAACCTGAAACGAGGATGCGGAATCCTGCTGATTGTAATTGTGGTTCTTCTTTTCATCTTATCATTGCAACCAGATGCTGATGCTGATTGCGATGCAGGATGAATGCGAATCTCTTCTGACAATTTAAAACAATGAGGTAAACATTTTTCGTCGATATGCAATAACAAAGATTGAAAGGATTTTGTAGAATGAGTCCAGTTCGATATTTCATGGATAATAATAATTTTGAAAATCGTCGCAATTGTGTACAGAAAATACGAAATGACTGGACAGCGTTAAGAGAAGCTCTTAAAAGTAAACAGCTGTATTATTATGAAACAGAGAAAGCGTTGCAATATAGTTTTCTAAAAGTGTTTGACTCCCATCTCGAACTGTCGGGATGCCAAAGAGAAGTTAATATGACTTTCATGCAGTTGCGTAATTTCACCTTAGGACGTGCAGCGATTCTTAGAAGCGGAGAAACCGCAACGCTTAATCGGTTTATTCCAGATAGACAATATATAAACTCACCAAATCGTTTTAGCCCTGAAGGCATAGAGTGGCTTTATTTGGCAATCGGCACGGATGAGGCAGCTGTAGTTGAGACAACTAAGGCTGAAATTCGTGCTGCTGCAGGTGACCGCTTTTCGTATTGTCCGTTTAAACTTAGTGATAGTATTAATTACCGAAAGGTAATAGATTTGACGGTTGCAGATAATAGCACGTATGAACAGCTGGATGAACTTGTGGATACTACCACACATGAACTATCCTGCAGAGCAAGGAGCGCTGTAAGAAAAGATTTGGAAAAGCTTTTAATTAATACATATTGTAAACTCTTATCAGACTATATATTTGAGCCAGTCGAATCTGTGGACGGCGATATTATGTATGCACCGTTCCAAACGATGGCGCAGTATTTTAAGAGAAAAGGATATATCGGAATAATATATAAAAGCACGCGGTATTCTGGAGGAAAGAATCTAGTGCTGTTTGATAAGAATTACGCTCAACCGATAGGTCCCATTAGGGAGTATATTATATAAACCTTCAAATCGATATAAGTAGGATAAACAATGGATAATAAGGTGTGGCTCACGGACGAGCAAATTGAGGCTATTGTCAGCATCCTTACAAAACAGTGCGATAGAATAGAAGACCGCAATCAAAAATCAAACGTAGAATATCCAGATCTTTACGATGAATTATACTATACTGGTCGGAGACACAGTGATACTGGTGCGGTATATGCCGGATTCACAGAAACGACAGAAATTCCGGGTATGAAAGTTTACAGAATTAAATATGGCCATGGCCTTTGGCAGCCTGAATTACATAGCGATACAGCAGTTATTCAGTTATATAATTCCGGAGCAGGAAAAATATTGGAGTCAAGCGAAATAAGGAATAAGTGTAAACAATATAATTACGTTGGCTCACAGAAAAAATATGGGGCCATCCAATTTTGGACAAGCCCCAAAGGACATCTTACAAAAGCAGAACTTGTTGAGTTCGACGAAAAAGGCAGTGAGGTGAACAGAACGTCCCTCTATAAATATAATGCAGAAGCGATACCCTTTGTTGCATGAGTCAAACATTCTTCAGTATGATTCACCTGTGTTCAGCAGTGAAAAATCCCCCAAAATATAATGCGGCAGTAGAGCTCATGAGAAAAGCTACCCAATAAGGAACGTGTTCTGTATGCACCACAAATTAGATATCCATCCCAACCCGACGGATGTGCTCTATGTCAATGAGCTGTCATTGGCTGGAAAAACACCCTACGAAACAAAACAGGATATGGACAAAGCCCTCACCGGAAGGACAAAGTCAAATGGTGAAATCCTCCCGGACGACAATGTGCGGATCTATGTGCCGATGGATCTGAATGCCGACATTATTATGTGGCAGCTATATTCGTTGCATAGCACACTCGGCTATTCAACAGAGAAGAATGAATCCGCCTATTGTTCCGTGTCGGAAAAGCTATCTCGCAACGGGAAACCTACGATCAAGTGTGGACAGCAAGAAACCTAGAGGACACTGTGCAGAAAGAAGATGGCGGTGTGCGGCACAGCAATCAGGGCATCGAACTTGCAAAGCAAATCGTGAAGTATCTGGAAGATATCGAGGGTACAGCCGAGTGATTTCCGTATGATGAGATTCAGGACCTAAGAGAAGCTTTCTGGCTATAAGCGCAGCTCAAATATTCATATTCTCAAATCGATTTATTGCTTCGCCTAAGATATATTTTCATTCTACAAAATACACCTCTTGCGAACATAAAAGACGAGTGTTATACTGAAGCCATCAAAAAACATTGGAGGTGTCCCCTATGCCCCGTCCCAAAGGAAGCAAGAACAAGCCCAAGACCGCAAAAGCAACCGTTGACTTTGCTGCACAGATTGCCGAAAAGCAGGCCGCAAAGGAAGCTGCTGCCGCCGAAATTACATCCATCACTGCGAATATCGATGCGCTGAAAGCCGACCTGAAAACCAAGAAGGCAGAGCTGAAATCTATCGACAAGGAAATCGCCAGAATCGAGGCTAAAAAGGTCAAGGCTGAAACCAAAGCAGCGGAATCGGCAAAGAAAGCCGAAGCAGAGGACGTGCTGAAAAAGCTGTTGGCCAGTGGTGTGAGCGCAGACGATATTCTCGCAAAGTTGAAGTGATCTGAAAATTTCTGACGCAGTAGTTAACGGGAACATCTATGTCGCAAGCAGGGCGTTCGTATATACAAACGCCATTTTTGCATTGCAAAATGCTTGTTGGGATAGTCCCAAACCCTTTGTGTACTGCATCCGCCGGATGCAGGCTGCGCATTTGTGCCAAATGCTCCTATAACGAAAAAGAACACCGAGGACTCTCCCCCAAATGGGAAGAATCCTCGGTGTTTTCTGTTTAGCGAGTCTGCGATTTTTCCTTGGGGTCTTTTTCCTCGGCGAAGAACAGCTCCACATTCTTCTGTGCTTTTTTCAATTCCTGCATTTCATCCCGTGCCTTACGGTAGGCTGGATATGCTGCTTTCTTCTGCGAAAGCAGTGTAGCGTATTCGGCATCCAGTTCTTTTACCTTTGGCAACTTTTTCAAACTCGCTTCATCAAAAGCGGCTTTTGCAGCCTTGTGCAGTGTAATCTGCTCCCGGTGGGCTTCCAAAAATTTTTTACTGTACCCTGACTTTCGGTAGGCATCATAGACTGGTCGCGTCTTGGCATAGTTGATGATGTGTGCTTTCAGCACCGCAATTTCTGCCAACCGCTTCTCAGACGCTTTAATGGAATCGCCCAGTTCGTGATAGTGAGCAGTAGCGGCATCCACACGCTCCTGCATTTCTTCGATGCTGCCGATTTTATTTTCCTGCAAAAAAATCAGGGTCTTGGACATCTCTTTCAAATTGTAGCGTTTCGCCCACCGTGCATAGCCTTCGCTTTTGCCCTCGGAGAGCCTTGCCTGAATGTCCACCAACAGGTGGAACGGCTGCTCTTTCGGTGGCTGCTTCTGATGCGGGCAGTGTTCGGCTTCTCCGGCAATGACCGCCTTGATCTCATCTTCGCTGTATCCTGCGCCTAGTGTCCGAAAACGGATAAAGCGTTTCTGCCGTGCGCCTTTGACCGAAGTATGCTTTCCTCGTTTGATTTCATAGCCCTGCTGTTCCAGCTTTTGAAGAAAGGCTTCAAAATTTGCAGTTTTTTCGTCCAGAAGGATGCCGTCGATTACAGAACACAGCTTGTCACGATTGCTTTCTTTGGGTGGATAAAGGGTGCGCTTCTGCCGCTCCCGGTACGGCTTGATTTCAATAACAGACAGCTGATGTTCCAGACAAATCAAATCGCTCAACCGTTGCACAGCCAGCCCGGACAATAGAAAATCACGGAATTTCCGGGTGCTGTCCAGCGCAGTGGAATTGTAAATAATATGATTGTGAATGTGTTCCCGGTCAGTATGCGTTGCGACAATAAACGCATACTTGCCTTTTGTAAACCGCATGGCCAGTTCATAGCCCACCTTATTAGCTTCCTCTGCGGTGATCTCACCGGGCTTGAAGGACTGTCGAATCTGATAAGCAATCACATCATTTTTTTGTCTGCGCCCAGTCATCAGTTCATACTGGCGTTTGGAGAGCATAAATTCTTCGTCTGCGGTCAAGGGGCTGCACTCATAGCTGCTGACCAACTCTCCCTTGTTCGTTTTGTCAGGATTCTGCGCATAGTCCGTGCGGCTTTTCAGGCAGGCTGCAACCGACTTTCCTTTGTTTTTGTGCAATGCAATCAGCCGCGTTGCTGCCAGCGTCATCACCCCCCTATTGCAAAGAAAAATGCCGCCCAGAGGCGGCATCTGAATCATTCTTCTAGTTTTTTGCAGTCTGCTGCCCCTGCAAGATACATTGTTTTGTATCGGGCGCATTCCAACTCGTTGCAGATCTCATCTAAGGCGAGGTATTGCTTCCATGCTTCTTGGCAGATGACGCTCTGCAGAGCTTTCTCAGCCGCTATTTTGGATTTTTTCAGCCGCTGATAATCTTCGTCCTCACCCAGCATTTCAGAAAAAATCGTGCTGCTGTGCTCAGAATAACAAGCCTCCAATTTCTGGTTTTCCATAGCATCCCTCACAATCCGGCAACCCAGCCACTAAAACGCTCCGCTGCCTCTACGATCAAAGTGCCCATAAAAATCAGCGCAAAGCAGCCAAACTCTGCCACCAGTAAGATCAAAAACTGTAGCCACTCCCGGCAGTACAGCGTATAAAGGCCGCAGCCGAAGATATACAGCATGGGCAGAGCCAGCACGAACGCCGACAGGTTCAGCGTCCATTTCAGCATCAGCGCAAGGAAAGCCGTAAGCAGCCAAAACGGAAAAACGATCATCTTAAAAACGAACCTCATATCAAGCACCTGCCTTTCTTTCGTCCCTATTATAAAGGTGTCAACCCCTGCGCTGCAAGGATGTCAACCCGTATGTACCCCGCAGTCCTCCAACTGCGGGGAAAATTTTAGAGTTCTGCCAGCCGGGAAAGGATCTGCCGACCAATGTCGATCAGCTCGTCCAGCCGTTGCCGCAGGTCCTCCATGTCGGCAGCGTAGACCCGACCATTTTCGTTAGCGACTTTGGCATATTGGTTCAGGTTGTTGCTGCACATCTGCAAAAGATACGCCATGCGCCTCAGTTGCGGCAGGTCAAGGTTCAGGCAATAGCCGTCCAGTGCCATCTTGCGGATATAGGCACTCAGGCTTCGGATGCCCATGCCCAGCATTTTCTCATAAATGCGGTTCTTCTCGGTTTTTGTGGTTCTCAGGATAATGATTTCATCCCGCTTTTCCTTCACCGGGCATCACCATCCTTGTCGTAATAACTGCGGAAGGGCTTCACCGGCTCCGGCTTATCGGATTTTTCTTCCAGTGCCGCCAGCACCGAGGGACGGCGAGGTGCGTCCTCCTGTTCTTCCTCATCCTGTTCCGGGTCGTGGCTCTTTTCGTCCACATCCAACTGAGCGTTTAATTCGGCAAGGCGGGCTGACTTTTCAGCCAGTTCTTCTTCCTGTGGGAAGGGCTTTTCCACTTCGATTTGCGCCGCTGCCTGCTGCTGATGCAGAGTGGCTAGTTCATTCTCAGCAGAGTTAATGCGCTCCGGAAAGCTGTTCAGGAAATTATCCAGACGGATAATGTTGCCCAGCGGGTCGGTGCCCAAGGGCACCGTGTACCTCCGCTGACCCTTCAGAATCGCCTGATATTCGCTGCGGAAGGTATCGAACCGCAGAGACAACTCAAAGCCCCGGTAGCTGCCGATCACTTTTTCTTCGGCGTTGGGCAGTTCGGAGCAGGCAAGCACCAGACGCTCACCGGCGGTCTTTTTCTCATCGTAGGTCACGCCCTTGATGGTCATGCCGCAGAAACCCTCTTGCACCTGCGGGTGGGCAGCGGCAAGCTGTGCGTCCGCTTTCACCCCAGCAATATAGGCGTTCGTTTCCTGAATGTCAGCCGGGAATTTGGTCAGCAGCTTGTCTTGCAGGCGGAATTTCTGGCTCTGGTGGTCGGCTTTCAGAACTTTGAGTTTTGCGACCTGAACGTCCAAGTCCATCTTCTCCTTGATGAGCGGATTTCCGGCGCACAATGCCTTGATCTCTGCATAGGAAAGTGCCTGCTCGTCCACGTCCTCGCAGGAGCGCACCGGGGATTTGGAAGTCATGATTTGCGAGATAAATCGCTGTTTATTCTCAAGAGTCTGCCATAAATAGGCATCAAATGTCCCTTCCGTGACGTAATTGAACACCTTGACTTCCTTATTCATATTACCCTGCCGGATGATACGACCGTTGCGCTGGGTCATGTCGCTGGGCTTCCAGCCAACGTCCAGGTGATGCACCGCCACAAGCCGGGATTGGACGTTGGTACCGGCTCCCATTTTCGCCGTGCTTCCGAGCAAAACTCGCACATCGCCGGAGCGCACTTTAGAGAATAATGCAGCCTTTTTCGCTTCGGTATCGGCATTGTGAATAAACTCGATCTCGTTTTCCGGCACACCGGCGGCGACCAACTTTTTGCGAATATCCTCGTAGACGTTGAAGTTGCCATCGTTTTTCGGTGTCGAGAGATCGCAAAACAAAAGCTGGGTCAGCTTCTGATCTTTGCCCTCCTCCCAGATTTTCAACACGTTCTGCACGCAGACGTTCAGCTTGCTGTTGGGGTCGTCCGGCAGCATGGGGTTCATCAGGCGAACGTCCAAGCCAATCTTGCGCCCATCGTTGGTGACGCAGAGCATATTGTCCTCGGAGGCATCCACGGTGCCGGAATGGATGCGGGCGGCACGCTTGCTCAATTCCTGTACCATCTCCTTTTGGATGTCGGACGGCTTTGCAACCACGGTCTCAAACTTCGCCTCCGGCACCGGAAGATGAAGCTGGTCGCTGGTCTTGATGTCTGCAACCTCCTTGAACATGGACATCAACTCCGGTAAATTGAAGAATTTTGCAAATCGCGTTCTCGCCCGATACCCTGTACCTTCCGGCGCAAGCTCGATGGCGGTAGTGGTCTCGCCAAAGGTGGATGCCCAGCAGTCGAAGTGGGTCAGCTTTTTCTGCTGCAAGGTGCTGTACTGGAGGTAGCGCATGACCGTGTACAGCTCGGTCATGGAATTGCTTACGGGCGTACCCGTAGCAAACACCACGCCCCGCCCTCCGGTGATCTCGTCCAGATAGCGGCACTTGCCAAACATATCGCTGGATTTCTGGGCTTCGCTTGTAGATAATCCTGCGACATTACGCATTTTTGTGGTCAAAAAGAATGTGCAGCACCCCTGCGGCTGCGAAGCAGTCCGCAGAGTAGTCTGCTTTGTTGTGATAGGTAACTTTTTGAAGTAATCTCCAAGTTTTCCCCCACCTCACGCCGGGCGTGCACCTTTCAGCGCACCCGGCGTAC